>ENA-UONX01001281-UONX01001281.1-human-gut-metagenome-genome-assembly--contig:-P74old-NODE-1281-length-25067-cov-5.692947_pt1 | contig 25067 bp, 26 predicted proteins | sample MGYA00242466_ERZ724013 | MGnify/ENA metagenome assembly ERZ724013 | reverse complement strand
TTTGACTTTCTGCAAAAGGCTGTCATCACACTCCCTTTTTTATTTTAAACACAGATACCGATTTCATTATACCATATCCTTTTCCGCATTTCAACCATAAAACGCAATTTTTCAAATATTTTTTCAAAACCTCTTGACAAATGCAAAAAACGTGCTATAATATAATATGTCATTGTACACAGCACCGCTTGCAGTACAAAAAAATAAGGAACTCATGCTGGAATAGCTCAGTTGGTAGAGCAGCGCATTCGTAATGCGCAGGTCGCGTGTTCAAGTCACGTTTCCAGCTCCATTTTTTTACTTGAGTCAGAACAGATTCACTTGGAAAAGAGGTTCTTCTCATGCAACAGGATCAAAATAAAGAAGAAACATTTGGCACGCCACCAAAACAGTCGTCCGGCGGAAAAAAAGTTATGTTGATCGCTGCCATTCCGACTGTACTGCTGCTTTTGGGTGTTGGATTAAAAGTTGCTCGTGTTGCACAAAAAGCAGAACGCACTGTTTCTCATATGGCAGATCGTGCTGCTTCTGCTGTCGCAGATCCAACAACTGCTACAACGAAAGCAAAAGAAACTGAAACCACTATGGCTGCAAAAACAGCTGCCGTTGATGTCAACAATGGCATTTACCCTGCTGGTGACTATGAAGTCGGTGTCGACTTACCGGCTGGTACGTATCTGGCAGTTTATAGCGGTCCTTCTGAAGAACAGCAGTTGATTTTAGAGATTTCTTCCAGTTCCGATCCAAATGATGAGGATGCCGTATTAAACGATGGCCCTTGGTATCCACGCAATGCTTACTTTCAGGTCACAGACGGACAGTTTGTGCATGTTTCATGGGCAAACTTTTACAATGTCGATACAGTTGATGTGGAATTAGAGCCGTTTCAGCAGGAAGGTATGTTTTTGGTTGGAAAAGATATTCCAGCTGGTACCTACCAGATGGTACTGGATGAAGGCGAATATGTCTATCCGGAAACTGCTGGTTATACAATTTACAGCCAAATGGCATCACCGCAGCCGATTCCCAAAACAAACGGCAGCTATACCGATACCATTACGTTAGAAGACGGGCAGTACATTCAATGTAAAGACTGTCATTTCGCAGAGCCGTAACGGCTTTGCCATTGCAGGCGTAGTTTAGTGGCAAAACATCAGCTTCCCAAGCTGAGGTTGCGAGTTCGATTCTCGTCGCCTGCTCCAATAAAAAGAAAACCACTTTTGATGCAAGTATCAAAAGTGGTTTTGTATTATAACACACTAAAAATGAGGATGTATGACATATAATTAAATAAATCAAAATTTGGAAAGGCATAGTATGAAATTAGATGGATTTGGACTATTTGTAAATGATATGGGTAAAATAATTCGTTTTCATAGAGATGTGCTTGGTTTTGCAATCAAGGAGAGTGAAGATACATCAAACGTATATCTCGTAAAAGACGGTACATTATTTCTGCTCTATGGCAGACAGGATTTTGAAAAAATGACAAATAGAAAATATGAATATATAAAAGGTCTTAATGGACATGCTGAGATTGCTCTGTATGTAGATACCTTTGAAGAGGTGGATATGGAATATGCAAACGCTGTCAGCAAAGGTGCCGTTTCTGTTTTAGAGCCTGAAACAGAGCCTTGGGGACAACGAACCTGTTATATAGCCGATCCTGAAGGAAATTTAATCGAAATCGGTTCGTTTAACAAACCGTTTGAGCGATAAAAATTCCAACTGACGACCGCATCAAAAACCGGAAGGGCAAAAACCCCCTCCGGTTTTTTTCTAAAAAATTTTTTTCAAGGCTGTGACATTTTGCCGTGTAACTTGTAGTTATGTGTGAAAGGGGGAAAAAACATGTCGCATATCTCGCAAACACCCACTCCACCGGAACCCATGAATATTCAGCAAGTGATACGGGAATATCAGCAGCTGATTTATGGGATCGCCCTTACAGGAACCGGCGGAAACCGTGCCGACGCAGAGGATGTTTTTCAGGAGACATTTCTTGCCTACTTTCAGGCAAACAAAACATTTCAGGAAGAGGAACACCGAAAAGCTTGGCTCATTCGCACCGCCTGCAATCACTGCAAAAAAATCACTGGCAGCACTTACCGGAAGCGTACCGTTCCGCTGACCGATACCACGCCGCTGCCCATCCTGTTCTCCCTGCCGGAGGACAACCGTCTGTTTTCCGCACTTTGCAGCCTGAAACCAATGTACCGAAATGTTCTGTATCTGCATTATTTTGCGGGATATCGAACAGAAGAAATTGCAAAATTACTTGGAAAACGTGCCGGCACCATCCGTATGCAGCTGTTACGGGGCAGAGAACAGCTGCGAAACCAACTGCAAGAAGAGGAGGAACCTGTTTATGAACCAAAAGCAATGCAAACGCATGTTTGAACAGATGCAGCCACCGGAAGCAGTGGTACAACGGTTACAACAAAGGATTCGTGCAGAAGAGGATGCGATTCCCCCCTCTCTGCGATCTGCCCGACAAGCACAGATTGTCCGGTTTACCAAAGCTTCTTCCAAACCGCCCCGCCCTTCCTGGCGAAGCATCGCAACCGGTGCAACTGCCGCTGTTTTATTATTAGGCATTGGAACCAGCATCGGCTATCATCTACAAAAAACAAACCCATTTGTACCATCTTCGGAATCCTCTCAGAACACATGGAGTATGCAGCAAACCACCATACAATCCCAAGAAACTGATGTCGCTGCAATCTGGGACAGCCAATCCGATGCAGAAAAATATCATTCCCTTCTCTACAATGGAATATCCTGGAGAAGAGCTTCGGTGTTAGATGAAACCACACAACTCGGCGGTATCCTAGGGGAAGGCACGCTAAGCGGCGGTGCCACTTTGAACGAAAATACCACAATCTCTCAAGAGACGGGACTTGTTCCCGTATACGATGTCCAAATTGCAGGCTGTGAAGAACAATATGCCGTTGCTGTCAAACTGGATGAAACCTATTACTTTTTCACCCGTTCTCTGGAGAATATTACAACCCTCCGAGAACTGCCCATTCTGGAAAGTACCGTTTCTCCTGTCAGCTTCGTATTTCTGCAAGATACAGAAACCGCAATCGTATATGATGGAGAAGGTCTTCCGGTTTCTGCTCTACAGCCACTCTTTACATTTCTACAAAATAATCCAAACAGTATGAACCTATACACTGGTCTTTCCTTGGAAGCAGGCGAACAGGATCTGCAAATTTCAGACGAATTTGTATGGGATTATGCCATTGACCTGACTTCCGAATGGCTTGGTTTTTCCGGTGCACTGTACTTTGACATGGATACCGGCATCTTCAAAACCGATATCTCAGACAATCCAGCGTACTTTATGACTACACCAGATACACTGGCAGTACTGTTAAGCGATCTACAAGCAGCTTGTCAGACAGAAAGCAGCATGGAACCCAAAGTGGAGACAATTGACCAAACAGCCATAGCAGAACCATCGGAAAACGCCCCGACTACAACCATACTGGATACCACCGTACAGGATTTACTGCCAAAGCTACGAGAAGCCCATTTACAATTTCAGAAGGTTTCCGGTGTGATGCAAAAAAAGAAAACGGCATATATGCAGCAAATACAAGATGAAATAACCACAACCGTTGTTCAGGATGAAACAAATGATGTGAATGCAACCCTCTCATTTCAAATGGATCTTACAAATGGAACAAAGAACATTGTATATGCCGTAAACAACGAAATGCCTCTGGAAATTCCAACAGCTGCACCTGAGAATGATGCGATTTCGCATCTGCCCTATGAACAAATATCCCATCAAGAAGTTTGGACAAAAGACAACTGGTATACCATTTATCCAACTCTCAAGTATTATCGAAAATCAGAAACAGATACCAGTGACTGGTCGCTGGAAGACTTTGCAATTAACATTTTTATGGATAGCAATGGTGATTTTGGCAACGGTGTTTTCTACATGGCAAAGCAATTTTCAGATGCTGTCCTAGAAAACGAACCAGCGGATATTGTACTATTTGGGTCTGCAAGTTACATAGGACGAGACTGCTATGTTCTTGTGGAATATCAACATAACAGCAAAGCAGCAATCCGTTATCTCATTGATAAGGAATATGGCATTTCTTTAAAAACCGAAGCATGTGGAGAGGGCATAGAAACCAGCCGATATTTCACAGAAATTGCCTTTGATGAGGCAGCAGAACCGGTTCCCACCGTGGAAGAAAGTACACTGCTGGATGGTTTGGAGCCAATGCCGGATTATATTTCCTAAAAAATAGACAGAAGAGAAAATAGAAAAACAAGGAAAACGGGATTTTAAAAAACCGCTGCCGTTCATGCGTGGGAATGACAGCGGTTTTTATTGTTGCAAATGCTTAAGTATGATTGGAATCTGTTGGTGGAAATGCTGACGGTTCCGGTGACATTGGTGGTGTTTCCTTCCCATATGTCTGCCCAATTCGATTATAGGCAAAACTGATCCCAAAGCACAGCAGACCGCAGAGCAGAAAGGCACCTGCCCACAGCAATGGGGTATCATAAGAAAGATCCAATAGCAATAGCTTGCATAGGAACACCAGCATCAAGACCAAACTGTAAATCCGCAGCCCCTTCTGTCGGAAGAAGAACCCTGCCAACAAGGTGGCAAAAGAAATTAGAGTCATGAGTCCACTGCTCAATGCGGCACTGCTGGAAAACACACCAATCACAACACTTCCCAACAGCGTGGTACGAATGCCTAAATAAACACCAACCCCATTGCGATTCCGGTAGTGCTGCATCAAATAAGGTACATTTAAGGCAAACACTACAACGACAAAACAAACAAGTAAAATGGTTTCCCACAGAATCGCATCTACTCCATGTGACATATCAAACAGACTGAAAAAAGCATCCCATAGAGATTTTACGGCATTCGCAATGGAAGTCAAAATCAACAAGAATAAGCCATCCAGCATCAGCAGTCCCGTCACACAGGCAGAAACAATTTCCATCCCCCGATGTGGTTTACAATACCGGAAATAAAGTGTGACCAAAACATCAATCACAACCCATGCACCATATTGCAGAGTGATATCATCCAAAAATTCCACCTTTGACAACATCATGCTAATCCCAAGCAAGAATAAAATATATCCTAAATAACCAAATGCTGCATGCTTGCGAACCATTGCAACTGCGATCAACACAGCGGTCAACACTAGCCAACCTGGAATTGCCATTGCCGCTGGTACTGACAGCAGCAGTAGAAAGGCAATACAACCAGCAAAGCTGGCAATGAGATTTCGCAAAACAGATTGTTCTTGTTCCCGATCATACAACAGGAAAGAACCCAGTACCGCTGCGGCAGCAATCAGATTCTGTCCGTTCTCCCAGAAGAAAAAGAGCGTTTTTCCCTGTATCAACACCAGAAACAGCAGATACAGCTGTACAAAAAAGAATCCGATCCCGCTTTGCTCTGCCTCCCGCATCCGGAATCGATACCAAAGCAGCTGTGCCAGCGTGAAAAACAGCAGGGCAAAGCCCACCAGGGCAAACAGCCAAATCGCACCGGTGTCCCGTTCTCTTCGGAGGGTGAGATTGAGCAGAAGGGTCAGAACCGGCAATGCAAAGGCATTACAAAGCAAAGTAGAGAGGTTTGGGGCAATACCGGTTCTTCGATCTGCAAATTGATAAAGAGCAGAGACAAATACAAAAAAGAGAAAAATCAAACTGGTTTGCAGCAGATTCATATCTCGAAAGGCAAACAGAAGAGACAGAAAAATCCCGCACTGTCCAATCAGCCGGAACAAAGGGACACCCTTTCTGGAAATCCACAGCACTAACACTGCCCAAAGCAGCAGCATCCCGTACATTGCCCATTTTCCAATGACAGAGAAATACCAGTAACTCAGAAAAATAGAGAGATACAGGATACCGGCACCACATCCGGCAACGCTCAAAAAGAAATAGCGATAGTTTTTTTTCGCAATGCCATACAATCCAATGGCAGAAATGGCAATGCCTATGATGTACAAACCCACTGCCTGTATCCACCCCGGCAGAAATGCATACCCGATGAGAATGGCAGCAAATACAAAAACAGATGCCAAAATTCCCATTCCCATGCGTCCGAACTTCTGCTCTATGTCCATTGCCTGTTCCGGTTGCTGCGGCATGGACTGCTGTGGTGGTCTATTTGGAACCGCTGTATACTGCGGTGATTCGGGTGGCACATACGGCGGCGGTACAGTCTGAAAGGATGACGTCTGCGGCGACCTATTTGGAATCGTTGGTTGTTGCGATGCAGTAGGCGGCACATAGGGTGGTGGTACATTCTGGAACGGCGAAGTCTGCGACGGTTTGTCTGGAATGGCTGTATGCGGCGGTGACACCGGCTGCACTTGTGGCTGATTGCTTTGCATTGTGTTTGCTGCTTCCTTTTCCTGCAACGCCTGCTCCAGCTGTACAATCCGTTCCTCCAACTTATGAATCTTTTTTTCTTCTTCTGATGGCAATGGTCATCCCTCCTGTCTCGTTTTAAAAAAGTATAACACAAGATGCCTGAAATGTCAAATCGCTGAAACAATTCTACAAACCGGATGTCAATTTTCCAATCTGCACCGACTGTCATCAAAAAAACGCACTGTTTTTGAAAAAAATATGCGTTCTTTTCAAATAGGACTTGAAAAAAAAGAAAAAATCCGCTATACTATAATAGTGAATTGCTGACATGGTATCCCCTGTGTCAAAGAACAAGAGAAAGGACATAACAGGGAAATGGGTGAAATTCTTGTAACAGGCGGTGCCGGGTTCATCGGAACACATACCTGTATCGCACTCTTACAAACTGGCTATTCAGTTGTGATTCTGGATAACCTTTGCAATGCCAAACAGGAAAGTATCCTGCACGTACAGGAAATTACAGGCAGCTCCATTCCGTTCTATCAGATGGACATTCGGGATGCTGACGGTCTGCGAATGCTCTTTCAAACACACCATATCTCCGCAGTGTTACACTTTGCCGGACTAAAAGCTGTCGGGGAATCGGTACAACAGCCACTGCGGTACTATCAAAACAACATCGGCGGCATGATGCAGCTGCTACAAGTCATGCAAGAGACAGATTGCCGGACACTGATTTTTTCCTCCTCTGCGACGGTATACGGAACGCAGCATGCTGCTCCCTATGCAGAAACGCTGATGCCGCTCTCTGCCAGCAATCCCTATGGAGAAACAAAAATCATCAGCGAACAACTCCTGCAATCGCTTTGTCATGCAGATGCCGACTGGCATGTGACTGCACTGCGTTACTTCAATCCCATTGGTGCACATGAAAGCGGTCTGCTTGGCGAGTCTCCACACGGCATTCCCAGTAATATTGCCCCCTATCTGGCATTGGTAGCAAGCGGTCAGCTGCCGTTCTTTCGAGTATACGGAAACGATTACGATACACCGGATGGCACTGGAATACGGGATTATGTCCATGTCATGGATCTGGCAGAGGGGCATGTCTCTGCCCTGCAGTATAGCTTACAGCACAACGGTTTTTCCGTCTTTAATCTTGGCACAGGAAACGGCAGCAGTGTATTGGAGCTGGCAAAGACTTATGCAGCAGTCAGCGGCAAGGAAATCCCCATCCAGATTTGCCCAAGGCGTGCCGGTGATGTTGCCGTGTCCTATGCAGATGTCACAAAGGCAAAAAACGTGCTGGGCTGGACTGCCAAACGCAGTTTACAGCAAATGTGTACAGACAGCTGGCGGTTTATACAGAAACAAAAAGAGAAAGGAGCAATCATATGATTGAAAATATCCACTACGAAGACGCCTTGAATAATATATTGATTGTGGTTATTGCTGCAGCAGTCGTGCTGGTGCTGGTTCTGCTGCTGGGGTCCAAAAAGAGCCGCTTCCGGAAAAAAATGAGCACTTTTTTTGCGGATGATACCATTGGCACCGCAAAGTATCCGATGGAATTCAATCGGGAATACTATATCACCGGTGAAAAGAACATGCGGAAACCTGCAAAGACAAAGGGTCCGACCCGAACAGAAATGGTGATGCTGGTACAAAAAGTAGATGAACGGCGGCGTACCATTGACCCGAACGGCACTTCCAAGCTGTACAATGAATATTATGAATTGATTTTCAAGACCAGAAAAGGGGAAATTTTACATATCGTCACCACAAAGGTGGTCTACAAAGAAGTCCCCTTCAATCAGCAAGGTTCTCTGACCTTCCGTGGTGAACAGTTTGTCAAGTTCAAATATCTCGGTGGGGAAATCACAGAAGCAAAAACACATTATAATGCAGAGGTCATCAATAAGTAACCAGAATCCATCTAAAAAGCGTCCACTCCCAATGACAGGAGCGGACGCTTTTTCATCCATGCTTACAAAAAGCTTTTTAAATTTTACGATTTTCCATAAAATTTTAGAAAGAATTCCCGAAACATATCTGGAATATATTCATAGTTGAAGAGACTGGAGAATTTCTTGATATGCTTCTTCTGAGAGAACTTCTGTTTCCTTTTGTTCTGTGAAAAGCGTATACAGGGCATCATAATCCATCCACTCAATTTCTACGACTGGTTTATCATTTGTGGTGCCAGCTTCCGTTTCTCTGAATAGGCTAAGCTTACCAACAGAAACACGGTTTCGCTCCTGTTCCGACATCTTATTTTGTAGTTTCCCTGTGGTTGCTTCTGCTTGTATCTGTTCTTCTGTCAAAGAAGCCCCTTCCGATACTTGCCTCGTATCCGCACTTTGACAAGCACAGAAACTCATCATGCAGCAAGCTGCTAACCACGCTGTAAAAATTTTTTTCATGATAAAAACCTTCCCTTTCTGATTCCCCGTTTTTTGATATTGCCTCCTCTTTTTTCTTATGTAACATGGATTCCTCTCTTATAACTACAGATAACCAGCCGAATTGTCACATCACGGAGAAATTTTTTTAAAAACATGCATGACAAAAAATAAAAAAGCAGGAACGGCATATCCTGCACGCTCCTGCTAAAAAATACCCTGCTTCTATTCGACAACCGTATACATGGAAACCGCATCTTCTTTCAATGCATGTTCCAGAACCTGTTCTACTTTCACTTTCAGTGCCTTCTGTCCCATGTTGATTTCAATGATGTCCCCTGCTTTCACATCATAAGAGGCACGGGCAACTTTTCCATTGACTAATACCTTTTCTGCATCGCATGCTTCATTGGCAACGATACGCCGCTTAATCAGACGAGATACTTTCAAATATTTATCCAATCGCATGTTTATGCCTCCTTTGCCTGCTGCCAGTAGGATTCCAGTTCCTCCAATGAGCAGTCTTTCATATCTTTCTGTGCTGTCTGAGCCGCCTGCTCCACCTTTGCAAACCGGCGAATAAATTTTTCAGTTGCTGCGGTCAGAACTTCTTCCGCATCCACACCGAGGGCTCTTGCCACATTGGTACAGCTGAACAGCAGATCACCCAGTTCTTCTGCTGCCGCTTCCTTGTCATCAGTGGAAATGACAGCCTGCAATTCCGCCACTTCCGATTGCAGCTTTGCAAAGCTCTCCTCTACACCCGTAAAGTCAAAACCCGACTTTGCTGCCCGTTTTCCCACTTTCTGTGCCCGCATCAATGCTGGCAGGGAAACAGCAACACTCTCCAATGTTTCTGTATATGTTGTCTGCCCTTTTGTCTGCTGTTTAATCTGTTCCCAATTGTTCAAAACCTCTCCCGTGTCAGAAACCTGCACATTGCTGAACACATGCGGATGCCGAATAATCAGCTTGCGGCAGACCTCGTCGCAGACATCTTCAAAGGTAAAGTGCCCCTGCTCCCGTTCCATCTGTGCATGGAATACCACCTGCATCAACACATCGCCAAGTTCTTCCCGCATTAAGGCAGTGTTCTTCTGATCAATTGCCTCAATCACTTCGTAAACTTCCTCAATAAAGTTCATACGAACTGATTCATGTGTCTGCTCCTTGTCCCACGGACAGCCATCCGGCTGCCGTAAGAGCCGAATCACCTCAATCAGATCGTTGATATCATATTTTTCTTTCTGCGGATATGTTACCATTTTCTATTCCTCCGTTTCGATCGCCTGAACAGAACAGGACAGAACGTCTGCCGTACTGTCCTGTTTGTGTGTATTATTATCCGATTGTCGCAGGCATCAATCCCACTCGATTTCGTCTCCAGCCTCCTGTAAGATGCGGTAAATTTCCTCCGGATGTTCTAGCAAAGAAGTGATAACGGCTGCCAGTTTCTTTGCCTTGGTTTCACTTTCCGGTGTGGAATCATAATAAGCCGCATACATACCGGCTTCCGGATCGGTTTCCATGCCCACCAATACTTCCGGTGCATATTCTGCAAGGTAATACTGCAAAAAAATGTCCCAGTTTTCACCGTTCATATAGGCTTCTTCCTGGATGGCATTCATCTCTTCACCGATTGCCATGACCTTTTCCTGCTGAATATCAAAACAAACCTGAATCCCATTTTCGTCAGAAAGTATCTGAACACAGTTGCTCATACTTTTCTCCTCTCTTACCAGTTCTGTTGCAACTTCTGTTTCTGTTACAAAAGACATCTGGATGTCAGAAACAGCTTTGCTTTTCTAATTCTGATGGCATCCAGTAAATGCAATCCCGGCAAACAGTCCCGCCACCAGCAGACAGGAACGCAGTTGTTTTCCTTGCTGCCATTGCATATTTTGTTACGCTTTTTTCCTATCGTGCGTCTACAAAGCCAACCTTATGATAAACCTTGTTGACAATTCGCTGAGAATACGCCAGTGCCTTTGCTGCACCGTCTGTATAACACGCCTTCAGATACGCCTTATCTGCAAACAGTTTTTTGAATGTATCCTGAATCGGCTGCAAGTGATCTGCCACGGTTTCCCCAACTGCCAACTTGAAATCTCCGTAGCCCTTGCCGTCAAATTCCCGTTCAATCGCTGCATAGTCCTTGCCGGTCAGGCTGGAATAAATGGTCATCAAGTTGTTGATCCCGTCCTTACCGTCTGCATACCGTACTACGGTATCACTGTCTGTCACAGCACGCTTAAACTTCCGGATAATGGTGTCTCTGTCGTCCAGAATCAAGATGCAGGCATTCGGATTTTCATCTGACTTTGACATTTTCTTGGTCGGATCCTGTAAGGACATGACTTTTGCACCAACCGGCGGAATATAAGGCTCCGGCAGCGTGAAGAACTCGCCATACCGCTGATTAAACCGCTGTGCGATGTTGCGTGCCAGTTCCAGATGCTGCTTCTGATCTACACCAACCGGCACCAAATCCGCATTATAGGCAAGAATATCAGCTGCCATCAAAACCGGATAGGTAAACAGACCGGAATTGACATCATCTGCATGTTTTGCACTCTTATCCTTGAACTGTGTCATACGAGACAGTTCCCCGAACTGCGTATTACAGCCCAGTACCCAGCTCAGTTCTGCATGGGTTTTCACATGGCTCTGAATGAACAGAATGGATTTTTCCAAATCAATCCCGCACGCCAGCAACAGAGCATATGCCTGTAACGTATTTTGCCGCAGCTTTGCCGGATCCTGCCGAACTGTGATCGCATGCATATCTACCACGCTGTAGACACAGCGGTATTCGTCCTGCAATGGTCCCCAGTTGCGAATGGCACCAATGTAGTTGCCCAGTGTAAAGGTACCAGTCGGCTGAATGCCGCTGAAAATCAATTTCTTTTGTACACTTTCCATTTTTCTTTTCTCCCTTTCCCTGAAATTGCAGTTCCAGCTTATCTGTCAGACTGGGAACGATCCTTCACCTGTGCATTCCGCAGTGCACCCATTACCTGCTGATACAGATAAAAGAAAGTCTGCATTTCTTTGGATTCCTTCGACAGCTCTGCAAGCCGCAAATCCTTCTTATAAATACCGTTTTTGGTAATCAGGTAAATAAAATGATGCTGTGCATTCGGCAGATCGGTTGCCTTCGTCTTTGTGGCTTCTTCCATAATTCTCGGTGCATTTGCAACCGCAATCCGTGCCGGCTGTGCAACCGTCTGATACCGTTGTGCTGCACCGATATACTCTGAACCATTGTTGAAATACAGGTTTGCTGCACCATTGATATACATTACCAGCGTACAAAGCAGCGTTGGACTCATCGGCATATCAATTACTACGCCATAGATGGTATCCTTATTCTGTACCAATTTTCCAAAAATCTTCGGCGGAAAATGTAGTGCCGTACCTCTTGTTACAATATATTTTTCTGTGACCATATAGCGGTCCAGTGGTGAATGATTTGCTGTTGCCATTGTTCAAAATTCCTTTCTGAAATGCGTCATAATAAACGTCAAAATTTTAATTTTTTATGCGAACATTTTCTTTGTCATTCGACCAAGAATCGTAATTCCGGTGACAATTTGTTCGTCTGTTGGCGTGGAAAAGTTCAGACGGAAAGAAGTAGTCGATTCCTGCTCATTGACCAGGAATGCATTTCCCGGTACTACTGCAATCTTATATTCTTCCACAGCCTTTTTACAGAATGTCGGCATATCGCAGTCAGACGGCAATGTACACCAGATAAACAAACCGCCCTCCGGTTTTTTCCATGCCACCTGCCTGGAGAAGCAAGCTTCCATGGTATCTGTCATCAGAGTACATTTATGCCGGTAGACTTTCCGCAACCCTTCCAGATGCTCCGACATATCCACATGCTTCAAAAATTCCGAACACATCACCTGTGCCCAGATATTCGTATGTACATCTGCAACCTGCTTGCAGACAACTACCTTCTGTACCAGTTCCTTTGGTGCACTGAGATAACCGACACGGAAACCAGGTGCCAAAATTTTAGAAAATGTACCGGAGTACAAAACCCTGCCCTCTGTGTCCATACTCTTAATGCTTGGAACGGATTCCCCGGAAATCCGCAGTTCACCGTAAGGATCGTCTTCCAAAATTGCCACATTGTACCGACATGCCAGTGCATACAGCCCTTTCCGCTTTTCCAGCGACATGACCTGTCCTGTTGGATTCTGAAAATTGGGAATCACATAAATCAACTTACAGTTCGGCTCTGTTTGAAGCGTATGTTCCAGTGCTGCCAGATCCATCCCGTCCTCTTCTAAGGGAACAGAGACCAGATTAACCCCATAGGAACGAAATGCATTCAGTGAACCAATAAAGCTGGGTGCCTCGCAAATCAACGTATCTCCAGCATTCAGCAACACCTTGCAGGAAAGTTCATTGGCCTGCTGTGCACCAGAGGTGATAATCAAATCATCGGATTCCGGTACAAAGCAATGCTTTTCCGTCATCCACTGCTTCAGCTGTTCCCGTAACTGCGGATAGCCCTCCGTAATACTATACTGCATGGCAAGCACAGGATTTTGCCGCAGAAGTTTGGCAGAAAGCTCTGCAATCAGCTCCGTTGGAAAGGCTTCCGGTGCCGGATTGCCAGCAGCGAAAGAAATCACATCCGGCATACTGGTGAATTTTAAAATTTCTCGAATCGCAGAAGGCTGTAGTTTTACTATAGCATCTGAGAATTGAAATTGCATAGAAAGTCATCCTTTCTCCTGAAAAAAATCAACTGCAGTCCATTGCACATGACGTGCAATTTCTGTTGTTTTATTATTATAGCACATATTTTCCGATTCTGCAACATAATTTTTAAGCAGACTCACAAAATTCATCAAGCGGTAAAAATTTCCTTTTTGCAAATTGCAGAATACGTTACACAGGAAAGAAAACAGAGCGATAAAAAGGCATTCTACCGCTACTGATCACAAACCGTGCTGGCGAAAACGCTATGCTATTCGCCTGTGTCCGCTGTTCGTCCATTGCCTCATCTAAGTTTGCATCCTAACCACACTAAACTTCTGTATTCCATATTGTTATATTATTTTCATGATAAAAGGAGACTATTTTGAAAACACAGAATTTCTTAAAGGGTTCGGTTATTTTGCTCATCTCTGCCATTCTTACAAAAGGACTTGGAGCACTCTTTAAAATTCCCCTTACCTACCAGCTGGGCGGCGTCGGTATGGGCTATTTTGGCTGTGCTTACGGGCTGTTTCTGCCGGTCTATGCACTCTCTATCACCGGGCTCTCCACTGCCGTTGCCTCCCTTGTTGCAAAAGAGTATGGTGCGTATCGATACCACAATGTCCGAAAAATCCGCCGCACGGCACGGCTGGTCTTTGTCTGTATCGGACTGCTGCTGAGTGTTGGCATTTGGCTGCTGGCAAAACCGTTCGCCTACTACACAGCTGCCGATCCACTGGCTGTTTATGCCGTTCAAATGATGGCACCAGCTGCTTTTTTTGGATGCCTGACTGCTGTCGAACGGGGTTATTACGAAGGACTTTGTAATATGTACCCCACAGCGGTTTCACAAGCTGTGGAATCCATTGCAAAAGTTGTCTGCGGTCTGCTACTAAGCCACTATGTCTTTACACACGAATCGCAAGTACTCGCTTTTTTCCCAGTGGGTACGCCCATTTTGCCGATTGCAGCAGCAGCAGCGGTGCTGGGTGTAACACTTTCCACACTCTGCGGCGGACTTTATTTCTTTATTCGGAATCTCCTCGGGGACGGGCTGCCAAAAAACAACAAGCAAGCCGTTCCGATCCGCACGGGAAAACTCATTCGGGAATTGTTTCGAGTTATGCTGCCAGTGGCACTTGGTTCTTTTGTTACCAACCTGACTTCTTTGATTGACCTATGTACAATGATGCACTGTTTTGACACCCTGCAACAGACAAAACTGGATGCTCTATTGCAAAAATTTGGTGACATTGCAGCCGATGCTGCTTTTCCAGCTCTGGTCTATGGTGCATTTTCGGGCATGGCTCTGACCGTTTTCAACTTAGTACCATCTGTGACCAATATGTTTGGAAAATCCGTACTGCCCTGTGCGGCACAGGCATGGGCAAAACAACAAAAAAATGCAGTGGTAAAACAGTTACAATCCGTTCTGTTTATCACAACGCTATTGGCTCTGCCTTCTGCAGGGGGGCTATTCCTCTTGGCAGAACCCATCATGCAGCTGCTCTACAGCGGACAGGAAACTGCCTGTGCGATTGCAGCAGAATCTCTGCGTGCTTTGCTGCCTGGTATGTTCTTTCTTTGCCTGACCATGCCGCTGTTCAGCATCCTGCAAGGTATCGGCAGAGCAGATTTGCCCGTAAAGTATATGCTGCCATGTGTTGCAGTCAAACTAATTGGAAATGTGGTTTTTCTGCAAATTCCAGCATGCTCTCTTGTCGGTGCTGGTATCGCAACCAGTCTTTGCTATGCACTTTTATTTGGAATGGCACTGCACGGACTGCAACGCCTCTTAGGGCAGCCACTGCACTGGCTGAAACCGCTGCTTCCGCTGGGATATGCCGCTGCCATGAGTCTTGTCACAGCCTGTCTTTGCTGCAATCTGACGCAAACGCTCCCGCTTCCTATCATGCTGCTGACCAGTGTGGGCAGTGCGGTGCTGATGTATGGAATTGTGCTGCTGCTGTTGGAAAAGACGGCAAATCGACTGAAAGATGGGCTTTGCTTTCGGGTGTACTAAATCGTGACCGCACTGGCTAGGAAATAAGAATTTTTAAGAATTTTGATTTTTGTACAGTGCGACATGGACAGTTGACATTGCCAGCTGGATATTGTATAATAACATTATGTATGCTGCAACGCTGCCGTACAGCAGCGATTTGCTTTGCAGGAAATTTTAATCACAAAGGAACGTGGAATCGTTATGAAATTAGGTATGGTCGGACTTCCCAACGTCGGGAAAAGTACGTTATTCAATGCACTTACCAACGCCGGTGCAGAGTCGGCAAACTATCCATTCTGCACCATTGAAAAAAATGTCGGCATTGTCTCTGTGCCGGACAGCCGTCTGGATGCACTGGCAAAAATCTATGAGCCGGATAAATTCACACCGGCAACATTGGAATTTGTAGACATTGCCGGACTGGTAAAAGGTGCCTCTAAAGGGGAAGGACTTGGAAACAAATTCCTAGGCGATATTCGGGAAGTAGATGCCATTGTGCACGTTGTCCGCTGCTTTGAAGATGTCAACATCGTACACGTGGACGGCAGTATCAACCCAGCAAGAGACATTGAAACCATCAATCTGGAGCTGATTTTTGCCGATTTGGATATGCTGACTCGCCGCATTGACCGGGTAAAAAAGGCACTCAAGGGCGACAAAAAATTGCAGGGTCAGTTGGACTTTTTGGAGCAGCTCAAAGCACATCTTGAAGAAGGCAAATCTGCCAGAGCTTATGAGATGACAGAAGAAGAACAGGAATGGCTGAAGGAAACACCGCTGCTCTCTGCAAAACCAGTCATCTATGCTGCGAATCTCTGTGAAAAGGATTTCTCCGGTGATTTACACACCCATCCGCATTATCAGACTGTCTGCAAAATTGCAGACCAGGAACACGCCGCAGTGCTGCCAATTTGTGCAAAAATCGAAGCAGAAATCTCTGACCTGGAAGAGGAAGAAAAGGACTTGTTCCTATCAGAAATGGGATTGGAGGAATCCGGTCTAAACCGAATCATTCGAGAAGGCTACAGCCTGCTCGGACTCATTTCCTATCTCACTGCCGGAAAACCGGAAGTGCGTGCGTGGACAATTCGCAAAGGAACCAAAGCACCACAGGCAGCCGGAAAAATTCACACCGACTTTGAAAAAGGCTTTATTCGTGCAGAGGTCGTTTCCTTTGATGACTTCATGGCATGCGGCGGTTCCATGGCAACGGCAAAGGAGAAGGGAGTTGTCCGACTGGAAGGCAAGGACTATGTGATGCAGGACGGTGATATTGTCCTATTCCGCTTTAATGTATAATATCTTTAAAAATAACTACGAAACGGCTTGCAGCATAATCCCTGCAAGCCGTTTTATTTTGCGTTATTGTATTGGAGAGGCCGGTACAACAGGTGTATGCCCCTGCTCCACTGCAATACTTTGCAAGGCATCCAAAAATTGCAGATACATTTCTTTCGACAGGCTCTCCTTCAAATACACAAACTGAAATTTCCCCAAAAGAAAGAAATCATCCATATGCAGCCGCTGCAACCGACGACTCTGTATATCCTGCAGCACTGTGGATTCAAATAAAATGGATATCCCTACCCTCTGTGCCAGCATTTCTCGTACCATTGTCATACTATTGACCTCAATCACTTTACGAAAATCATTCAAAGCAATACTCCGGTCATTCAGCCAGTGCATGATAATTTCCCGCAAGCCGGAATTTTCCGGTGGAATCAACAGGGTTTCTTTTAAAATAGATGACACGCTTCTTCCATACAGCTTGGCAGCCGTATCGGGATCGGATACCAATATCAGCTGTTCCTGATGATAAATATGCCGTTCAAAAATAGAGGCATTCAGAAAAAAATCCTCTGAAAAAACCACATCCAAAGCACCGTTTGCCAGATATTTCCGCAATTGTTTCATATCCTCTATCACAAATTGAAAATGGGTTGCGGCATGTTGCTGCACATAAATTGCAATATCTTTTGAAATAAACGATTCGCAGACAGAAGGCGTCATGCCAATCCGCAAGTGTACACCCTTTCGCATCTGCTCAATCTGCATTTCCATTTCCTTTTCATTGGCCAGGATATGGATTTCCTTTTGGTAAAGGTATTTTCCTTCTTCTGTAAGTTCTAAATTTCTGCCCTCATGCCGAAACAGCCTACAATTATAGTACTGTTCCAACGCTTTAATATGCTGTGTGACAGATGGTTGTGAAATATGCAGAATTTGGGCAGTTTTCGTATAATTTCTTGTCTCACACAATGATAGAAACGTATGAATTCGGTAATCCAGCATCACGCATACTCCCTTCTTTTCGTATCATTGTGAGATTAAATAAATGGTACAAAGAAGATTTGCTTGCTGTTTGGTCATTCAAATCTCCTGCTCTACCCATTCTGAACGCTGCGGGCGACCCATCAATGCATAAACGGCCTCCTTCGGATCGCCGCCATGAAACAACACCTGATTGAGCTGTTCTGTAATCGGCATGGATACCCCAAGTTTCTGTGCCAGTTCATATGCCACTTCACAGCAATAATAGCCCTCCACCGTACCGACTAATTTCACAGCTTCTTCCGGGGAAACCCCCTCACCAATGAGAATACCAGCTCTGCGGTTACGGCTATGCATACTACAGCAGGTCACGATTAAGTCCCCCATACCGGACAGCCCCGCAAATGTCTCCCGTTTACCACCCATTGCGACACCAAGTTTTGTAATCTCATGCATACCTCGTGTCATCAAAGCCGCTTTGGTATTATCACCGCAGCCCAGTCCATCACAAATGCCAGCACTCAGGGCAATGATGTTTTTCAAGGCACCGCCGATCTCACAGCCGATGATATCCGTACTGCGATATAGCCGTAAGGTTTCGCTATACATGGTTTCTTGCACATACATAGCTGCCTGTTGATCTGTAGAAGCCGCCACAATCGTAGTTGGCACGTTACGTGCTACTTCCTCTGCATGGGAGGGACCTGTCACCGTGACAATCGGCAAATGGGGCAGTTCCTCTTGCAAAATCTGGCTCATGGTATGATTGGTTCCTGCCTCTAAACCTTTTCCCGTATTGACAACCACCATCGGTGCATGAAGATAAGGGGCAGCTAACTTTGCCGTTGCACGTAGAAAAGAAGACGGTATGCCAAAAATCACAAGGTTGGCATCTGCAATGGCAGTTTCCAAATCAGCAACCAGTGAAATTTCCTGCGGAATTGACACACCCGGCAACTTCTGTTTGTGCTCACCGTCTCGCCAAATCGCCTCCAATTCCTCTGGAAACTTTGACCAGACTTTTACAGCATGTCCGCTGCGATAAGCGGACAACGCCAGACTCAATCCAAATCCGCCTGAACCCAAAATCGTGATATGTTCCATAGACTGTCTCCCTTCCATTATGCTTTTTTTTGTTTTTGTTCGGATGCCCTGTGAAACGAAAAACGGTTTTCTGTTCCGCTTCGCAGCCGTTCTATATTGGAATGGTGCATACAAATCACCCAGCCTGCCATCAAGGCAGCCATGCCGGTATTCACCAGCTGATACCAGAGCGGCAGCGGTTCCGCCCGAAAATGCTGCATCAAAAATGTCACAAACGGACAACATGCGGAAGCAATGATAGAACCGAGCGAAACATATTTTGTCAAAACCAACACAATGATAAAAATGCCGATTAAGATACAGAACACACGCCAGTCAATCCCCAAAAAGACCGACACACCAACCAGTACCCCTTTTCCGCCTTTGAACCCGTAATAAATCGGAAAAACATGTCCCAGAATGGCAAAGATCCCAGCGATATATCCCACAAGCTGCAAATCCATCGCTGGAGTAAAGCCCACTTGCAGCAGATGAAAGAGTCCTTTGCTCAGCAGCACCGCAACAATCCCCTTTCCCAAGTCGCCGATGAGGGTCAATGCTGCACAGCCTTTCCCAAAACAGCGAAGGGTATTGGTTAAGCCAGCGTTGTGACTGCCATAATCCCGAATATCTTTCTTTTGAATCAGTTTTCCCACAATAATTGCAGAATTGCAGCTGCCCAACAGATAGGAAATGACAGCTGTTAAGAGAATTGCAACAACAAGCATCGCACGTTCCATCCTTCCTGTTGTTTATGACTGATCATCTCGATTACGCTCCCGTACAATAAACCGTACCGGCGTACCGGTCAGCCCAAATGCTGCCCGAATCTGATTTTCCAGATAGCGTTGATAGGAGAAATGGAACAAATCTGCACGGTTCACAAACACCACAAATGTAGGCGGATTGGTAGAGGGCTGTGTCATATAGTAAATCTTCAATCGCCGCCCCTTATCCGACGGTGGCTGCACTCTGGTCGTTGCATATGCCAGAATGTCATTCAGTGTCCCCGTTGTCACACGCATGGAGTTCTGACGATATACATCCTTGACCATTCCGAACAGCTTGGAAACCCGCTGTCCTGTTTTGGCAGACAAAAATAGAAACGGTACATAGGACATAAAACTGAAATGCCCCCGTAGTTCTTCTTCATACTTTTGCATGGTCTTATCGTCTTTTTCAACCAAATCCCATTTATTCACGATGACAATCGAAGCCTTGCCTTGTTCGTGGGCATAGCCTGCCACCTTGGAATCCTGCTCGGTAAACCCCTCTACCGCATCAATGACAATCAGGCAGACATCCGCTCGATCCACTGCCATATAGGCACGCAGCACGCTGTACTGCTCAATTTTCTCCGTTACCTTGGATTTCTTTCGAATACCGGCGGTATCAATCAGGATAAACTTCCCTTCTTCATTTTCCACCGTCGTATCCGTGGCATCTCGTGTCGTACCGGCAACATTAGAGACAATCACACGTTCTTCCCCGGCAATGCGGTTCACAAGAGAAGACTTGCCGACATTCGGTTTGCCGATGATTGCCACACGAATGGCATCGTCCTGTTCTTCCAATGCTGCCTCATCCGGCAATGCATCATAAACAGCATCCAGCATATCCCCGCTGCCGTGTCCATGTTCTGCGGAAACCGGAAACGGATCGCCCAGTCCCAAATTATAAAATTCATACAATTCCATCGGCGGTTCCCCGATTTTATCGCACTTATTGACCGCTAAAATAATTGGTTTTCCGCTCTTTTGCAGCATATTGGCAACCGCACTGTCATCCGCTGTGACACCGCAGCGGACATCTGTGACCAAAACAATCACATCCGCCTGTTCAATGGCAAGCTGTGCCTGCTGCCGCATCTGCTTTAAAATAATATCCTCAGTGGTTGGTTCAATGCCGCCGGTATCCACCAGCATAAAGGCACGATCCCGCCACTCACACTTTGCATAAATCCGGTCACGGGTCACTCCAGGGGTATTTTCTACAATCGAAAGCCGTTTTCCAATCAGCTTATTAAACAGAGTAGACTTTCCGACATTCGGTCTGCCTACGACTGCTACAATCGGCAATGCCATTGGCATCCACTCCTTTCTGTCTTCGGTATTCTCTAAAATTTTCCCCAATCAGACAAAAAATACATGATGGAAAAAGGGAGAGGCGAACCATTCCGCCTCTCCCCCTCAACGTAGGTTGCTTATTCAGCGTCCATCTTCAATACAGCAACACCCTTATAATATCCGCAAGCTTTGCAGACCTTATGCGGTGCTTTGTATGCACCACAATGATCACATACAGTCATTGCCGGTGCATCCAGCTTCCATACAGCAGAACGTCTCTTATCCCGTCTTGCCTTGGAAACCTTTCTCTTTGGTACAGCCATGGTGGCACCTCCTTTTTACTTCAGACAGTCACAAGTGGATGTATTCCAATCGCACCCGCAAATATAGCACAAACCTTTGCAGTCCTCCCGACAAAGCAGCTTTGTTGGAAGCATCAGCAGTAAGTCTGAGATTGCTGTCTCATTCAAATCAATCCTGTCATGTTCAGCGACCAGATAGGCATCATATGCCGGGTTATCACTGTGCAATGACGGCACAACGGTGTGAGAAAATGCATACGAAAAGGAAGGCGTAAACGGTTTCAGACAACGATCACAGACCGCCTCCAAACGACAAGACACCGTATAGGACAACGTCACAATACCAGCACGGTTTACCAATTCTCCCTCCACAGCAATCGGCTCTGCAAATGTATATCCATGCACGTCCTCCAATTCCGAAATCGGAATGAGATAGGATACCGGCAGATGCATTCCGGTTACCTGAAAGATTTCCCGAAGCTGTAATTCCATAGTCTTTCCTTTCACACACTGCAACAATTATTATATACTACTTCCGTCCTAGTTGTCAAGCTTTTTTTTCAAAAACCTGTAAAAAGGCACTTAGTCCAGAAAACGGGTGACACTTGCCGGCAGTTCTTCGTTATCTGCGGAAACAGTAAATACAACCGTTACATCCTCGCCAGTCAGCTTGTCCAGCTTGTTCAGCATCAGACCAAATTCATCAAAGTCTGCACCTGCAATCCGGAAAATACCGTCTACGAAGATTTCCTTAATGTCATAATTTCCTGCCAGCATACCAGCTACAAAACCATAGAATGCATCAAAGCTGCCAATCGCAAACTGATCTACATCACACCATCTTACCTTATAGCTGATGGAACGGCGGAGCGTTTCTCCCTTTTCCACGCAAACCAGACAACCATTGGTATCCTTCACCGCACTGTTGATCTGATCAATCAGAACCTTGGTCTTACCGCTGCCTTTTCTACCTGTAATCAACTGTATCATAAATAAGCTCCTTTCATGTCTGAAGACATTGTGTTCTCTTTTTAGTTCAGCTTTGCTTCCAACTCTGCCTTGCGGTCTTCGTAACCCGGCTTACCCAGCAATGCGAACATATTCTTCTTATAGCTTTCAACACCTGGCTGATTGAACGGATTCACACCCAGCAGGTAACCGGAAATAGCACAAGCCTTTTCAAAGAAATAAATCAAATAGCCAAGACTCTTTTCTGTGGTGTCATCCAGTTCCAGGATCATGTTCGGTACGCCGCCTTCCGTGTGTGCCAGAATCACGCCCTCCAGTGCCTTGTGATTGACAACCGACATATTCTGATTGGTCAGGAAATTCAGACCATCCAGATTTTCGGCATCCGGTTCCAGGAAGAAATCCTGCTTCGGCTTCTTAATATCCACAACGGTTTCAAAGAGAATTCTTGCACCCTCCTGAATATACTGCCCCATAGAGTGCAGATCTGTCGAAAAGACACCAGCAGCCGGATAAATTCCCTTGTTGTCCTTGCCTTCGCTCTCGCCAAACAGCTGCTTATACCATTCCGACATCATGACAAAGTTCGGATCATAGGAAACCAGCATTTCCACAGACTTGCCCTTCCGGTAAAGAATGTTCCGCAGGGCAGCATATTTGTAGCAGTCATTGTTTTCAAAATCTGCCATGTAATCCTGCTGTGCCTGTGCAGCACCATCCATCAGTGCCTGAATGTCGCAGCCTGCAACCGCAATCGGCAGCAGTCCAACCGCAGTCAGAACAGAATACCGCCCGCCGACATCATCCGGTACGACAAATGTTTCGTAACCTTCCGCATCTGACAGATTCTTCAATGTGCCCTTTGCCTTGTCAGTGGTGGCAAAAATCCGTTCCTTTGCCCCTTCCTTGCCGTACTTTTCCTCTACCAGCTTCTTAAACACACGGAATGCCAAAGCGGGTTCTGTGGTGGTGCCAGACTTGGAAATGACATTCACGGAAATGTCCTTGCCCTCACAGATTGCAAGCACATCCTGCAAATAAGACGGATTGATATTATTGCCGACATAATAGATGTCCGGTGTATCTTTCTTCTTGTTATTGTAGAAAGAGGACTGTAAAAATTCGATTGCAGCCCGTGCACCCAGATAAGAACCGCCAATGCCGATGACAATCAAAATATCAGAATTGCTCTGAATCTTCTTTGCAGCAGCCTGAATCCTTGCAAATTCTTCTTTGTCATAATCGGTTGGCAAAGTCAGCCAGCCCAGAAAATCACTGCCCAGACCCGTTTTATCATGCAGTATCTTTGCACATGCCTCTACTGCCGGTGCAATTCCTTTGAGTTCCTCTTCTCCGACAAAAGGTGCCAGATATTTGGTATTCAACTTTAAAGCCATAACTACGTTCCCTCCATTTTCATAAAAGGGTGGTTCATGCCATACAAGACGCAGGGCACTCCCCTACCAATTTACCATATACATCATACTATATTTTCACACGAATTGCAAGGGGAATCCGGATTCTTGTATTTTTTCAACAAAATTAAACATTAAAATTTAAGCATTTTGACTGTAATTTTGGTCAATGCACGGGAAAACGTCATCGCTTCCACTGGTTCTGTGGTCACAAGTGCGGTTTCATAAAGTAAGGTATCGCCATTATAGAAGGCAACGCTGCCGATTTTCCGACCCTTCTGCACGGGGGCTTCCACATAGGCAGGCAGCTGCAAAACAGCGGTCAGATCGGGCTGTGACTTCGGCACCACCACGCCGTGCAGGGAATCCGCCGCAAAGCAAACGGAAGCAGACACCCCGCCACGCACGGGAATTGGCTTTAGAAATTCATCTGAAAACGCTGGCTGCATCACACGATACTGCGAAAAGCCGGTTTTCAGTAGTTGCTTACCGTCTGCAAACCGCTGATCTTCTTCCCCATTTAAAATCACAGCAATACACGTCATGCCATTGCGAGTTGCTCCCTCCGCCAGACACCAGCCGGACTGCTCTGTATGGCAGGCTTTAAAGCCAATGTGTCCTTCATAAGTACGGGAAAGTGTATTTTCATTGACCAGTTCGGTTGCCTCACCCCGCAGGAAATCCCGCCATGTCTGAAAAAACGATGTAAGGCAAGTAAACTCTGCCAGCCTGCGGCAAAGCAATGCCATATCCCGTGCAGTTGTCAGCTGTTTCGGATCATCATATCCCTGCGGGCTGGTGAAAACCGTCTGCCGCATCCCCAGGTCAAAGGCTCGTGCATTCATCTCCATCACAAAGGCATCCTGACTGCTGCTAATGCCTTCTGCAAGCACCGTGGCTGCATCATTGGCATTGCCGATGATCACGGCTTTCAGCAAATCAGAAACAGTCATAGTCTCTCCAGATACCAGCCAAACAGTTGCCCCTTTACAGTTATTCACACTGTCGGAAGCCGTCAGTACCGTATCCATTGTCCAGTTCCCCGACTCCAGCTGTTCTGCTGCAAGCAGTACCGTCATCAATTTTGCAAGCATCCCCATTGGCATGGGAACATCTGCCTGCTGTTCTTCCAGAATTGTCCCGCTTTCCTGCTCCATCAGCACATAAGCCTTTGTAGAAACCACATTCTCTTCCGCTGCTGCCTGCATGGGAAAACAACAAAAAAATGTAATATAAAATATCAAAACACCTGCAACGAATTTTCGCATATTGTACACCTCCTATCAGCGTGCCCTTTCTTCTAAACGGAATATCAGCCCACTGTATTGTATGCGAAAATCGCCAGAAACAGACATCTACAGAACAGAAAAAGAGCGGCAATCGCATTGCCGCTCTCTCCCTCTTACTATTCTACTCAATCTTTGAATGACAACTTACTTTACAATAAACTTGCCGAT
>ENA-UONX01001232-UONX01001232.1-human-gut-metagenome-genome-assembly--contig:-P74old-NODE-1232-length-25959-cov-9.599290_pt1 | contig 25959 bp, 19 predicted proteins | sample MGYA00242466_ERZ724013 | MGnify/ENA metagenome assembly ERZ724013 | reverse complement strand
GTTGAACAGCGTGGACTTGCCGACGTTCGGCAGGCCGACGATACCGAGTTTCATAGATCCGAGCATCTCCTTCGTTTCCCAGCCGCGGCCGCGGCTGACATAGCAGTTTATTATAGCATGGGTGCCCAGGCATTTCAAGCCGTCACTTGACCGGATGATAGTTGTCCGGGTCGAGATACTGTGCCGCCATGCGCACGTACCAGTCCTTCGTCCCGCGCCAGTCGGTGCGGTCCTTGTCGGTCAGCTCGCGCAGCGGCCTTGCGGGCACGCCCGCGACGAGCGTCTCCGGCGGAATGATCTTGCCCTGCGGCACGAGCGCCGACTCGGCCACGATGCTGCCCGCGCCAATCTCGCTGCAGAGGCTGAGCACCGCGCCCATGCCGATGCTGGCCTCCGGCCCGATCACACGCGCGTGGACGATCGCCCCGTGGCCGATGGTCACGCGGCGCGAAATGGTCACGACGGGATCTTCCCCGCCGGTGTGGATGATAACGCCGTCCTCGACCGCGACCTCCTCCTCGAGGACGATGCGCGAGGCGTCGGCGCGGATGACGGCATAAGGGCCGATATAGCAGCGCGGGCCGACAATCACATCGCCGATGAGCTCCGCGCTCGCACTGACGAACGCTGTCGGGTCGACCTGCGGGGCTTTCCCGCCAAAGGTATAGAGCATAATGGTCTCTCCATTCAAATAAAAGATGTATGATTTTATCATGCACAGCCGCCGGATGCAAGCACAACGCCCGGGCAGGAGGAACCTGCCCGGGCAAACGTATTCGGATCGCAATTACAGACTGCGTGCCGCCTCGTAGCCATCCCAGATGGCGCCGAAGATGTTGCGCACACGGCGGCCGTCGCCGAGCGCGAGCACGGTCTCATAGTCATCGCGGATCGCGTCAAAGAGCGCATGGTTGGCCTCCATGCCGACCGCTGTGATGACCGTGTCACCCTCCGCCAGCGCGGGCACGCCCTCGACCTCGTAATAAACGCCCTTGGCATCGACGGATTCCAGCGCCGCGCCCTCGACGATGTGCACGCCGTGGAACACGAGCAGGTCGCGCAGCATGAGCTCATTCATGGCCGGCAGCTTGGCCGAGCGCAGGAGCTTGCGCCGGGCGAGCAGCGTGACGGTGTGGCCGTTTTGCACCAGGTGCAGCGCCAGTTCGCAGGCGACGAGTCCCGCGCCGATAATGACGACCGACTTGCCGGCTTTCGCCTTGCCCTCGAGCACGTCGAGCGCGCTGACCACATTGTCTCCGTCCGCACCGGGCAATGCCAGCGTTCTGGGCGTGCTGCCCTCGGCGACGAACACCGTCTGCGGCTTGAGGGAATCGAGCAGCGCCTTATCCGCGCGTGTATTCAGGCGCACGTCCACGCCCAGATGCGCAAGCGTGGCGGCATACCAGGCAACAAGATCACGATCCGCCTGCTTGAAGTGCGGCACACCGGCCGGCTTGAGCGCGCCGCCGAGGGCATCGCTCGCTTCGAGCAGCGTGACATCATGGCCGCGCAGCGCGCTCACGCGCGCCGCCTCCAGGCCGGCAGGCCCGCCGCCGACAACGACCACGCGCTTTTTCTCCGCTGCGGGCGCGATACCGACGAGCCGCTCGCGCGCGCACTCGGGGTTGACCGCGCAGGAGCCGACCGCGCCGTCAAACGCGCGGCCGAAGCAGCCCTCGTGGCAGCACAGGCACGGACGGATGAGCGCGAGCTCGTCGTTGCGCACCTTGCGGACGTAGTCAGGATCGGTCAGGAGCGGACGCGCCAGACCGATCATGTCGCAGCGGCCGTCTCGCAGCGCCTGCGCCGCCAGATCCGGATCGTCCATGCGTCCGGCAGCCAGCACCGGCACGTCCACGACCTGCTTGACCTGCTCGGCAAACGGCAGATAGACGCCCTTGTCAAAGTACATCGGCGGATGCGCCCAGTACCAGCTATCGTAGGTGCCGGCATCGACATCGAGCGCGTCGTAGCCCGCATCGACCAGGATCCTGGCCGCCTGCAGGCCCTCGTCCGTATCGCGGCCGAGCTCGGTGAACGTCTCACCCGGCACCGCGCCCTGACGCAGATCCTTGATATAGCTCTTGAGCGAAAAGCGCAGGATGACCGGGAAATCCTCGCCGCAGTACTGCTTGATCTTCTGCACGATCTCGATGGCGAAGCGCAGGCGGCCGTTGAGATCGCCGCCGTACTTGTCCGTGCGCTTGTTGAACAGCGACATGGCAAAGCAGTCGAGCAGATAGCCCTCGTGCACGGCATGCACCTCAACGCCGTCATATCCGCACTTTTTGGCGATAGCGGCCGACACGCCGAACTGCTCCACGAGCCGCTCGACCTCCTCCGCCGTCAGCTCGCGGCACTCGATGCGCGGGTTCCAGCGGTTGCTGATCGTACTCGGCGCGACAAACTTGCGGTCATGGATCATGGCGGGCATGGCGCTGCGGCCAAGGCCGGCCGTGAGCTGCACGAAGATCTTGGTGTCAAAGGCGTGCACGCGGTCGGTCAGCTCGCGCGCGGCCTTGATGTATTTCCCGGGGCAGATCGTCGGGCACGGGAAAGAACCGGGGCTGTGGACCTCAATGTTGTTGTCCACCCAGTTGGCGCCCGTGATGATCAGGCCGACGCCGCCGGCGGCGCGGCGGACGAAATAGTCCACGGCGTCCGGCAGGTAAGCACCGTCCTCATCGTTGTGCGTGACGGTGCCCATGGCGGCCATGAAGTAGCGGTTTTTAATGCGCGTATTGCGGATCGAAAACGGTGTAAACAGCGGTTCGTATGCGAGGTTCATGTGGTTTCCTCCTCCTCTGGTTCGGGTTGTGTATCAAATTGCGCGGCGCACTCCGGTGACAGTTGTCCCCAGGCGACTGCCTCCTGTGCGAGCGCGCAGCGAAAGCGCGGATGCGCGATGCGGATCATGGCGCAGATGCGCGTCTCCAGCGGTTGATTGTACAGATCGGCCGCGCCCCACTCCGTGACGATGTACATGACATCGCTGCGCGGCGTCGTGACGACTGCACCGGACGGAAGATGCGCGCGAATGTTGGACGTGAGCGTCCCGTCGGGCGCTTCGTGCGTGGAATGCAGGCACAGAAAACTCCGTCCGCCGACAGAACGCGCCGCGGCGCGGACAAAATCGAGCTGACCGCCGACGCCGGAATACTGCCGGCCGTCAATGGCCTCGGCGCAGACCTGCCCGGTCAGATCGGCCATCAGGCAGCCGTTGACCGAGATAAGCCCCGGCTGCTGCGCGGCACGGAACGGATCGTTGAGCACGTCCACCGGGATCATGCGGATGTGCGCGAGCGCAAAATCATCCAGATGCCCCGCCGCGTCGAGCACGATGGACGCCTCGACCCGATCGAGATCGACCGCGCCGCTGGCCATCAGGCGCAGCTGCGCCTGTGTGAGCACCTCCGTGTAAATCCCGAGCCGTTTGCGTCCATGCAGCCCGTAGGCGACGGCGTTGGGAATGCCGCCGATGCCGACCTGCAGCGTATCGCCGTCCCGGACGAGCGGCAGGATGTGCGCGGCAATGCGCGCATCGAGTGCATCGGGCGCTTTATAATGATAGGTATTGAGCGGATGATCCGCGCGGCAGAGCGCCGTAACCTCCGAGACATGGATGCGATGGTGCTCGCCGCGGGTGCGCTGCTGAAAGGCGTTGACCTGATAGATGCGCTTTTCGACCTGTGTATCGAGCGAACTCCAGGCCGTGCCGCGCGGGCCGTAATACAGATACCCGTCCGCATCCGGCTCGGACACCTCGAGCATCAGCGTATTGACACGGTAGACCTCGCGCGCTGCGCGCACGGTCTGGTGAAACTGCACGGAGTTTTCGTGCAGGCCGCCGCGCTGCTGAAACTTGCGGTCGGCGCGGCCGAGAAACAGGGAGTGATACGGCGTGCGCGCAAAGCAGACCGGGTCGGACAGGGCGCGGCTCTCCGTGCCGTTGACGACGGTCACGACCGGGATGCCGCGCAGCTCCGCGCGGTCGCTCACCGCGTCGATCAGCACGGCCGGGAAGCTACCGGCGCCGCCGGCAAAGATGCGGTCGCCGGGCGCGATCAGCGCCGCCGCCTGCTCCGGCGTGCAGAGCCTGCGCGCATAGATCTCACGCCAATCCATCGTGCTCACGCCTCCCGCGGTGCAACGGGAAAGAAATGATTCGGATCCAGGTACGCCGCCGTGAGCCGGACATACCAGTCCTTCGTGGCCTGCCAGCTCTCGCGGTCCGCCTGCGTGAGCGGGCGCAGAGGCTTGGCCGGGATGCCGGCAACGAGCGTCTCCGGCGGAACGGACTTGCCCTGCGGCACGAGCGCGGACTCCGCCACGACGCTGCCGGCACCGATCGCACACCCAAGGCTGAGCACCGCGCCCATGCCGATGCTGGCCTCCGGGCCGAGATAGCGCGCATGGACGATCGCCCCGTGACCGATGGTCACACGCCGGGACAGCAGGCAGCGCTTGTCCGCCCCGCCGGCATGGATGATGACGCCGTCTTCCACCGCGACCTCCTCCTCGAGAATGATCTCGGCGGCATCGCCGCGGATCACGGCGCCGGGACCGATATAGCACCGCGGGCCAACCGTCACATCGCCGATAAGCTCGGCGCTGGCGCTGACAAACGCCGTGGGATCGACGCGCGGGCATTTTCCATGAAACGAATAGAACATGATCGGATCTCCATTTCTGATAATAAGGGGGGAGCGACCCGGCCCGGGGGCCGAGCCGCTCCAAAGAAAAAAGAAGGGAATGGGGGGATTACCAAAGTCAGGCGAACTTTGCGATGGTCGCCTCGCACTCGTGCATCATCTGGCCGATGATGGTCTGCACGGGCAGCACATCGTGGATCAGGCCGGACGTCTGGCCGCAGCAGATGACGCCGCAGTTTTCCACGTCCGCGTTCTCGAAGAACATCTTGCAGGCCGTCTTTCCGGCCATGTCCTCGGCCACATCCTTGAATTCGCAGCCGGCCTGCTCCTTGGCAAAGACGCGCTTGGCGACTTCGCTCTTATACATGCGCGTGGAGTTCTGGAACGAGCGCAGAAGCAGGATCGTCTCCATCTCGTTGGCGTGCTCGACGAGGTAGTTTTTCACGGCCGGGAGCACGGGGCACTCCTCAGACAGCAGGAAGCGGGTGCCCATGTACACGCCTTCGGCGCCGAGCATGAGCGCGGCTGCCATCTGGCGGCCGGTCGAAACGCCGCCGGCGCAGATGACCGGAATGTCAAGCGCCTCCACACAGCGCGGCGTGAGCACCATGGTGCCGAGATCGTTCTCGCCCGGGTGGCCGGCGCACTCAAAGCCGTCGGCGACGACCATGTCCGCGCCGAGCGACTGCGCCTTGAGCGCGTGCTTGACGGTGGTGCACTTGTGGATGAGCACCATGCCGGCGTCCTTGATGGCGCGCACCATGTCGTCCTTCGGCGGGCGGCCGGCGGTCTCCATGACCTTGACGCCCTCTTCGGCGCAGACGCGGATGTAGCCCGCATAGTCCGGCACGACGAGCGACGGCATGAGCGTGAGGTTGACGGCAAAGGGCTTGCTCGTCATGGACTTGATCTTGCGGATCTCCGCCTGCAGCTCATCGGCCGAGGAAAACGTGCTCGACGACAGCAGCCCCAGGCCGCCGGCCTCCGACACGGCGGCGACCAGCGGTGCGCGGGAAATCCACTGCATGCAGCCCTGCACGATGGGGTATTCGATCCCCAGCATTTCGGTAAGTTTGGTACGGATCATAGGTATTACCTCCTGAAATATTCACGTGTGCCGCTGTGCGGCGTCTGGTTGTTTGTGATTTCACAATAGCAAACCGTCAGTCGCTTCACAACGCTGATTTCTCCAAAAAACAGCAGTTGCCGCCGTGCGCCGGATGGGCACGGCCTACAAGATGCGCGCGTCAGCTCGCCTGGACACTGCGCGCGCGCAGCACGGCCGTGAGCACTTTTCCGGTCGCGCCCTTGGGCAGCTCCGGCACGATCTCGATCTCCTTCGGCGCGCGGAACGTCGGCATATGCGCGCGGCAATACTGGCGCAGCGCCTCCGCCGTGAGCCGGCTGCCCGGCATGAGCACAACGCTCGCTTTCACGTGCTCGCCCCAGGTCTCGTCCGGCACGCCGTAGACCGCGACCTCGGCCACGTCGTCGCAAAGCTGCATGATGACATTGGTGACCTCTCCGGGATAGATGTTCTCGCCGCCGGAAATAATGAGATCGTCGGCACGGCCGCTCAGGAACAGGTACCCCTGCGCGTCGAGCATGCCCATGTCTTTCGTGCGGTACCAGCCGCCGACCAGCGCCGCGTGCGTCGTCTCGGGCGCATCCAGATATTCCAGCATCCGGCCCGGGCCGCGCACATAGATCTCACCCGCGGTGCCTGCCGGGCAATCGCTGCCGTCCGGCGCGACGATGCGCACGGCCGCGCCGGGGATCGGCCGGCCGACGGACGAGAGGTACTTACCGCCGTCGCGCAGGTGGTCTTCCGGCAGCAGCGCTGTGACGGTGCTGCCCATTTCCGTCATGCCGTAGGACTGATAGAAGCTGCAGTGCAGCTTCTCGATCGCGCGCTGCAGCAGCGCCTTCGGGATCGGGCAGGTGGAATAGTTGACGGTCTTGAGGTGCGAGAGATCATAGTCCCCGTTGTCCGTCTCGTCGAGGATCCACTTGAGCACCGTCGGCACGACACTGATGGACTCGATGCGCTCGGACACGAGCGTGTGCATGTAATCCTCAAGCGCGAAATGATCCTTGAGCACCATCGTGCCGCCGGTCGCAAGCGACAGGTGCGCACCGATGGCGGCCGAGTGGAACAGCTGCGCAATGAACTGATACCGCTGCCCGTCCGGGTAGGGATAGACCTGCAGCATGCTCACGATCTCGCGGAGCATGCCGCCGTGCGTGTAGACGACGCACTTCGGCTCCCCCGTCGTGCCACTCGTGTGCAGGCGGCAGGCGACATCGTCACGCGAGACCGGCACGTCCGGCGGCGTGTCCGGCTCGCCGCTGACGAGCGCGCACAGCGCCGAGCGGCCGTCGACCGGCTCCAGCCGGATCAGGCGTACGCTGTCCGCGCACAGTCGCTCGAGCTCCGCGCCCCACTCCGGCTTCTCCGCCTTGAGAAAGGCGACCGACACCTGATTGCGCGCGAGCATGCGCGCCTGCTCCGGCGGCGTGAGCCGCCAGTTGATCTTGACCACAATGGCGCCGAGCTGATAGAGCGCAAACTCGGCAATGATCCACTCCGGGCAGTTGCGCGACAGGATCGCGACCCGGCTGCCCTTGCGCACGCCGAGGTGCCGCAGATAGTGCGCCGTCTGGTGGATGTAGCGCTCCAGGTCGCCATAGGTCAGCCGCCAGTCCTCGTATACAATGGCCTCGCGCTCCGGGCAGCGCGCGAACGCATCATCCATGAGCGCGCCAAAGCTGCTGCACCGTGAAAGCTTCTGAGCAATTTCCCGCATGGGTGATCCCTCCGATCCTCTTTTTCATGGTTCTATTCTTTATAAAATTATGAATTATCTCCCGAAACGGCCAAAATGGAAAGAACCTACTTGCGCGTTTCGGATTTAACGTTTATATTTTAACGTGCTTGAAAAAAACGCACACCGTCATTCCGCCAGAAACGACCGTCGTTGTTTTTGCACATGAATCGTCACTTTCACGGCGGCGTTTTCGGAGCGATTGCACAGTCGCGCTTTTTGTTGGAATTTCAAGCGTTCCCGGGGATATGCAATCGTCGTTTCTGCACAGGTTTTGTGCAAATACGCACACTTTTTTCGTAACTCCTGCCCTTTTCGTTTGCAGTCGGCCACCTGTATAATTGGAATTGTTAAAAAACAGTCATTCGTCACTTTCGCGCATTTTTGTTGTCTTTCGTGCGTGCGATGAGGATGGACTGAAAAATACAGGAGGTTGATACAATATGAATAAACCACTCGAAGGTCTTTTCGTCGTGGAGCTGACGACCTATTGGGCCGCCCCCTCCGCAGGTGAGTTTCTGCGCTGCCTCGGCGCCAGAGTCGTCAAGATCGAGACCGGCAAAGCGGGCGACTCGGTTCGCTACTGGGGCCGCACCTGCGGCATGCCGATCGAAGCGAACGAGAACCCCTCGTTCGACCTCTTCAACGGCGGCAAGGAATTCATGCACATGGATCTCAACGATCCCGAGCACGAGCGCGTGCTGCACAACATGCTCGCCAAGGCGGACGTGTTCCTGACGAGCATGCGTCTCGGCGGTCTGAAAAAGCACAACCTGGACTATGACACCCTGAAAGAGAAATACCCGCGCCTGGTCATGGCGCACGCCACCGGCTACGGCTGCAAGGACGGCCCGCTGTCCGCTGCCCCCGGCCTGGACGCCGTGGCATTCTTCGCCATGAACGGCCTGATCTCCGACCTGCGCCTGAATCCGGACGACTCCCCGATCTGCCCGCCGACCGGCATGGGCGACCTGACGACCGGCATGCCGCTGTTCGGCGCGATCATGACGGCGCTGTTTGCCCGCGAGCGTACCGGCAAGGGCGATTATGTGTCCGCCTCTCTCTACGGCACCGGCAACTGGGTCACATCCGCGATCAACTCCGGCACGCAGTACTTCAACCCCTGGCCGCGCTCCCGCTTCACGCAGAGCCCCATGGGCCAGGCGTTCGAGACGAAGGACGGCAAGTTCGTGCAGATCTTCGTCAATGAGTACGAGCGCTACTTCCCCGTCTTCTGCAAAGCCTTCAACATCGAGGACATGCTCGACGACGAGCGTGTGAACACGCGCCCGGCGCTGAACGTCAACGGCAACTGTGCCATCATCGTGGCGCGCTGCATCGAGGAAGCAAAGAAAAAGACCGCCGACGAGATCATGAGCGTGCTCCAGGCCGGCAACGTGCCCTGCACCGTGCTGCGCGGCATCGGCGACAAGTACAAAGAGCAGGAGCAGCTCGACCAGTGCCTGTCCAACGGCTACCTCGGCGAGGGCACCTACGAGAGCGGCAAGCACTACTATCAGCCGCAGATCCCGATCTACATGGAGAGCGTCGGCGTGCAGAACTACTTCGCGCAGAGCAAATCCATCGGCGCGGACAACGACGCGCTGTTCGCGGAATTCAGCAAGTAAGCAGATCACTGCCGGATGACCGGCCAAAGGGGTGCCGGACGGCACCCCTTTTTGCAAATCAGCAATCAGCCCCCGTCCCGGGGACAGAAAAATGGAAGTGTGGTGGATTCTGAATGAAATTGTCTTTGCAACTGATCCTGGAAACCCTGACGGAATACGGCGCACAACTGATAGAGACCGACGGCGATTTCGCCTTCACCGGCGTACAGATTCTGACCTCTCCCACGGATATTCTGGAGCCGGACACGCTGTATGTCTGCACACCGAAAGTGCTCCCAAAGCTGAAAAAGCAGCTTTTTGAAAACCACTGCTTCGTTTTCAAGGCCAAGCCGTCCCAGCTGCAGTGCCATCATGCGCTGCACGGCATCCTGCTTGACGAAAACACCGACCTCAACGAGGTCGTCAACCGGCTCATTACTCTCTTTACACAGTTTCACGCCTTTGAGTTTGCCATCAAGGAGGCCTCTCTCGAACGGCGCGGCTACGAGCCGTTTTTTGAGATCGCCAAAAAGGCGTTCCCGCACTGTCTGATCGTCGTCACGGACTCGGCATACAACATCGTGTGCTCCACGCGCAGCTCCGTCGATGACATCCCCTATTTCCGCGACCTGCTCCAGCGCGGCTATTACAGCCGCGAGGATATGAACCAGATCGCAAGCTGGGGCTACTATGAGGACGAGCGCAAGTGCGTCCAGCCGGTGCTCTACCCGGCGGAAAAGACCATCTGCGGGTACCCGTTTCTCGTCCGCTCCTACAAGAATCACGGCGCGGCCTACTGCTTCATCGGCTGCTATTTTCTCGATGTGCCGCCGACGCAGCGCGACATCTCGCTCTACACCTGCCTGACGCAGGAGCTGGAAAATTACTATAAAGTCAACGGCATTTTTGACGCCGGCATGCTCGGCAAACAGCAGCAGCTGCTCGACGATCTGATCCGGCCGAAGCAGAACTCGCCGGAATATTTCCACGACCGCTGCGCGCAGCTGAACATTCCCTATCAGGGCACGTTCCGCATCGGCCTCGTGCAGTGCGAGAGCTCGACCCTGTTCAAAGTCTCACACATCTCCAATCAGCTCCGCGCCCACTGCCCGCTGGCAAACTACGGCGTGTTCCAGTACGGCTCGTCCGTCATCATCCTCTTCCGCGACTGGAACGACGCAAACGTGCGCACGCAGTCCGGCTTTTCCGAGGACTGGAACGCCCTGCTGACCACCCTGCGGCAGAACAAGGCCTGCATGGGCATCAGCCTGCTGTTCAGCGACGTCACGAAGCTCTACGTCGGCTACCGGCAGGCCGAAGCCGCATCGAATATCGGCAAGCGCCGTGATACGGACGGCACCGCCTATTTCTACTCGAAATACTATCTGGAGGACATGCTCGAGCATTATGCCGACACCATGCCCCTCGAAGACACCTATACGCACTATCTGGACCGGCTCATGGACGATAACAACAGCGTCTGCAGCAACATCAAGCTCCTGTATTACTTCCTGTGCTCGGAGCGCAATATCTCCCTGACCGCCAAGCATGTGCACATGCACCGCAACAGCGTCATCTACCGCATTCAGAAGATCCAGGACATCCTCGCGCTGGATCTCGACGATCCGGATGTCCGTCTGCGGCTGATGATCTCGTTCAAGATCCTCGAAATGACCGGCCGCATCCCGCACTGGGAAACGCCGCACGGCGAGAACGATGCCGGCAACAGCGGCATCGTGCATCAAGAGTGACCACCGTTTCGCGCCCGCTTTCTCCTGTTTCAGGAGAAAGCGGGCGCTTTTTTTCGTCATTTCTGCACAGTCGCTTGTGCGGCGGCGGGAAAAAACGTCGTTTTGAATGACGTTGTTCCGTGCCGCGCGCCTCGTTAAAATGTAATCAAAGTTGGGAAAGTACGTGCTTTCCCGTGAGAGGAGCAAGATTTTCATGAGCAAATACGGTTACTATCTCGGCATGACGCCGGAGCAGCAGGATATCGTCAAAATGATCCGCGAATTTGCCGAGCGCGAGCTCGACCCGGTCGTGAAAGAATATGATGAAAAGGGCGAATTCCCGGTGCAGCTGCACGAAAAATGGGGCGAAATGGGTCTGTTTGGTCTGGACGTGCCGGAGCAGTACGGCGGACTGGGACTCAACGCCGTGACGCGCTACTGCATCAGCGAGGAACTGGCCAAGCATGACGCCGGCTTCACGATCTCGAACAATTCCTACTCGTTCGGCCTGTCGGCGATCCTCGCCGACGGCACGGAGGCGCAAAAGCAGGCCGCCTGCGCGCGCATTCTGCGCGGTGAGGGCATCTCCATGGCGATCACGGAGCCGCAGAGCGGTTCGGACGTCGGCAGCACGCGCACGAGTGCAAAGAAAGTGGACGGCGGCTACGTGCTCAACGGCGTCAAGTGCTTCATCACGAACGCCACGCTCTGCTCGGCGTGCGTGGTGCTGGCCGTGACGAATCCGGATGCGGGCTATCACGGCATGAGCCTGCTGCTGGTGGAAAAAAGCGACGCCGGGGTGAGCGTCGGCAAGCACGAGGACAAGATGGGCATCCGCCTGTCGGACACGGCGGATTTCGTGATGGAGGACGTGTTCGTCCCCGCCGACCGCCTGATCGGCACGGAGGGCAACGGCTTTGCCCAGACCATGAAATTCCTCGCCGGCAAGCGCCCGGTCAGCGTGGCGGGCGCCGTCGGCGTGGCGCAGCGCGCGCTGGATCTGGCCGTGGACTACGCCAGGGAGCGCAGCTTCAAGCACGGGCCGATCGCAAAACTCGAGGGCATTCAGTTCCTGATCGCGGACATGGAGATGCGCATTCAGGCCTCGCGCGCCATGGCAGTCTACGGCGCGCAGATGACGGACGCCGGCATCCCGATCGGCACGCTCGGCAACTCGCTCAAATGCTTTGCCTCGGAAATGTGCTACGACGTGGTGAACATGGGCCTGCAGGTCTTTGCCGGCTATGGCTACAGCCGCGAATACCCGCTGGAAAAGCTGCTGCGCGACGCGCGCATCTACAGCATCTTCGAGGGCACGAACCAGGTGCAGCGTCAGGTCATCGGCAAGACGCTGCTCGGCTGAGGGCGGTGCCGCGTGAACATTCTCGTCTGTATCAAGCAGGTCCCGGACACGACCGAGATCCGCATGGATCCGAAAACCAACACCCTCATCCGCGCCGGTGTGCCGAGCACCGTCAACCCCTTTGACAAATACGCGCTCGAGGCGGCCGTGCAGCTCCGCGAGGCGCTCGGCGGCACCGTGACCGCCATGACCATGGGGCCGGCGCAGGCGGCGCAGGCGCTGCGCGAGTGCTACGCCCTCGGTGCCGACCGGATGGTGCTGGTGTCCGACCGGCGCTTCGGCGGCGCGGACACTTATGCCACAAGCTACACGCTCGCACAGGCCGTGCGGGCGCTCGGCGGCTTTGACCTGATCCTCTGCGGCCGGCAGGCCATCGACGGCGACACGGCGCAGGTCGGCCCCATGCTGGCCGAGCATCTGGGGCTACCGCAGCTCACGTGCGCATGCGCCATCACGATCGAGGACGGCGCGATCCGCATCCGGCAGGAGGGCGAGCGCGCCTACCGCGTGCTGCGCGCGCCGCTGCCGGCCGTGGTCACGGTCGTGAAGGCCATCAACGAGCCGCGGCTGCCGAACGTCATGCGCAAGCTGCAGGCCAACCGCATGCAGCCGCAGACGCTGACGGCAGACGATCTGCCGGCACTCGATCCCAACTGCATCGGCCTGCACGGCTCACCGACAAAGGTATCAAAAACATTCGTGCCCGTGCGCACCAAGCAGACCGTGCGCATCGACGGCGCGCAGCCGGAGGCCGCCGTGGCGTCTCTGCTGGCGCAGCTCGACGCGGCGCACATCTCGCTGGAAGGAGGCGGGGATCATGTCTGAGAGCAAACACGTCTGGGTCTTCCTCGAGACGGAGGACGGGCAGCTGCGCAGCGTCGGGCTGGAGCTGCTGGGACAGGGGCGCCTGCTCGCCGACAAGATGGGTGAACAGCTCGTCGGCGTCATTCTCGACCCGCACGCCGGCACGCTCGCCGCGCAGGCGATCGGCTGCGGCGCCGACACGGTCATCACCATGGAAGATCCCGCCCTGGCGCACTACAATACGGACATTTTCACCGCCGCCATGTGCCACCTCGTGCGCAAATACGCGCCCGAAGTGCTCATGATCGGCGCGACGAACGTGGGGCGCGACCTCGGGCCGCGCATCTCCTGCCGGCTGCACACGGGGCTGACGGCCGACTGCACGCATCTCGACGTGGACGCGCACCGCTGCGTGCTCTGGACGCGGCCGGCCTTCGGCGGCAATCTGATGGCGACCAATATCTGCCCCGACACGAAGCCGCAGATGGGCACCGTGCGGCCGAACGTGTTCCGCGCGCCGGCATTTGACCCCGCGCGCACCGGCGCGGTCTTTGTGGAATCGCTGCCGGAGGACGCCCGGCGGAGCAGCACGGAGCTGCTGGAGCTGATCCCGGTGCTCGACGCCGCGACCGCGAATCTGACCGAGGCGCAGATCATCGTCTCCGGCGGACGCGGCCTGAAGGGACCGGAAAATTTCGCGCTGCTGCAGGAGCTGGCCGACACCGTCGGCGGCTGCGTGGGCGCATCCCGCGCAGCGGTCGACGCCGGCTGGATCTCCCCCATCCATCAGGTCGGCCAGACGGGCAAGACCGTCTGCCCGCGCGTCTACATTGCCTGCGGCATTTCGGGCGCGATCCAGCACCTGATCGGCATGAGCGCATCCGACACCATCATCGCCATCAACCGCGACCCGAACGCGCCGATCTTTCAGGTGGCGGACTACGCCATCGTCGGCGACCTGTTCCAGATCGTACCCGCTCTGACAAAGGCGCTGCGTCAGCGCCGGAAACCGGAGCAGGCATAAAGGCATAAAGAAAGGAGCCAGACCATGTCCTATCAGGAATTTCTGAGCTTTGAGCGGCGCGGAGCCGTCGGCATCGTGCGGCTCGCGCGGCCGGAAAAGCTCAACACCATCAGCGCCCCGTTTTACGAGGCCATGATCGAGCTGCAGCAGACCGAGATCGTCGGCGATCACGACCTGCGCGCCATTGCGCTGCTGGCAGACGGCCGGCACTTCTCCGCCGGCATCGACCTCAATTACGCCAAAGCGGTGATCGGCAAGCCGGGGCGCAGCCTCTACGGCGTCTATCACTGGCAGCAGGCCTACCGCTTCTGGAGCGAGTGCAACCTGCCGGTCGTGGTCGGCATCCAGGGCGCGTGCATGGGCACCGCCATCGAGCTCATCACGGCGTGCGATATCCGCATTGCCGCCGACAACGCAAAGTTTTCCCTGCGGGAGGTCGACGTCGGCATCAGCACCGACCTCGGCGGCACGACCCGCCTGACCAAGCTCATCGGCCCCGGCATGACAAAGCTGCTGGCCATGACGTGCGAGGATATCGACGCGCAGGAGGCCGCGCGCCTCCGGCTCGTGGAGCGCGTGGTGCCGCTCGGCGAGCTGGAGCAGACGACGCTGGCCTATGCCGAAAAGCTTGCGGCCAAGCCGCCGATCGCCGTGCAGATGTGCAAAAAGTGCATCAACATCGCTACCGACGCCGGCACCTCCGTGGGCCTGCTGGCCGAGGAGATCCAGGGCATCTACACCGTATCGACCAAGGACAAAGCCGAGGCGGCCGCCGCCATGCTCGAAAAGCGCCCCGGCCGCTACACGTGCGAATAAACCAGGAGGAAACATCCATGAACATTCTTGTCATCAACGGAAGTCCCCGCATGGAGCGCAGCAACTCGCTGCGCATGACGCGCGCCTTTCTCGAAGGGCTCGCCAAGACCTGCGACACGCAGGTCGAAGAACTGACCGTGGCCAAAATGCACATTGAGCCGTGCCTCGGCTGCCTCAACTGCTGGAAGCGCACGCCGGGCAAGTGCTTCCGCGACGACGACATGGCCGCCGCGATCGAAAGCTACGTCACGGCCGACCTCGTCGTGTGGAGCTTCCCGCTCTACTACTACGCCCTGCCCGGCCAGCTCAAGTGCTTTCTCGACCGCACGGTGCCGATCAACCGCCCCGTCATGTGCGACCGCACCGACGGCAAGGGCAACGGTAAGCACGTCACGCGCTACGACCAGTCGCACCAGCGGCATGTGCTGATCTCGACCTGCGGCTTTTTCTCCCCCAAGGGCAACTACGACGCCGTGCTCGCACAGTTTGACCTCATGCTCGGCGTGGGCAACTACACGACGCTCTTTTGCGGCGAGGGCGAGATGATGCCGGTGCCGCCGCTGCAGGAGCGTGTGGAAGAATACCTCGGCTATGTCCGCCAGGCCGGCGAGGACTACGGCAGCTACGGCACGATCCTGCCGAAGACGCGCAAGCCGCTCGAAGAGCTGCTGCTGCCGAAAGAGAAATTTGAGGAGATGGGCAACAGCTACTACGCGCACTGCGAGCGCAAGGCCCGCGAGCGCGCGCTGCAGGCACAGGCCGAGCAGCAGACCTGACCCCGATCGGAAGCAGCACACGGCAGCGCCCCGGGAGGCGCTGCCGTGTGCTGTTCTTCTCTTTTCGCGGGCTCATTCCACAAGCGTCAGGCGGTCGCTTCCGCCGTTGTCCGGCTCCGGCGGCTCGTCCGTGATCTCCGGGAGCTTGCCCTCCATCCGCAGGATCTTGAACGTGATCATCAGCCGCAGACGCACATCCGGGTCGTCCAGGTCGAGATTGAGCACGTCCTGAATGCGCTGCAGGCGGTAAATAACGCTGTTGCGGTGCATGTGCACGCGCTTAGCGGTCAGGGAGATGTTGCGCTCCGTGTTCAGGTAGTGGTACAGCAGCAGGAGGTTGCTGTTGCTGTAGCCGCGCTCCCCGGCAAGCTGATCCAGATAGCGCACAATGACGTCATCGAGCGCGAATTTTTCCCGGTAGCATTCGAGCATGTCGTTGAGATAATACTTGGAATAGTGATACTCCAGCGCATCGGGATCCAGCTTGCGGCCGATCTCGATGGCGGTCCGCGCCTGATCGTAGCCCATGCGCAGGCGTCCCAGCTCCGTGAACAGCAGGCTCACGCCGATATGCGCATGGTTCTTGCCCAGCAGCGTCAGCAGCTCGTCCCACCGCTCGCGGAACAAAAGCTGCTCCCCGACCGGGTAATCGTGCCAGTCCTGAAAGAGGATGAGCACGCTGTTTTGATACTGCATCACGCCATAATTGGCCACGTTGCTCCACGCGCGCAGCTGCAGCACCATGTACCCTGCCTTCGAGGTGGACGCCTGCTCGTCGAACTCGACATAGCCGAGACGGAAGTCGCCCGTCTCCGGCAGGCGCAGGCCGCGCGCACGGTCGCGCACCAGCTCCGGATTCTCCTCCCCATAGCGCAGGAGATCATGGATCATCTGCTGGCGCTGCGGCATGCTCTGGCTGTAAAAGCCCGTCTCGCGGAAGTAATGGTCGAGCTGCTCGGTAAAGCAGCGGAACAGCTCCTGATCCACCATCGTCGGCAGCCGGCCAGGGAAATAGCAACCGGCAAAGGAATAAAACATCCCGTTGGCAATGTAGGAGCGCAGGATCACGGGGTCGTTGCAGATATTCGGCGGCACCGACAGCACCGGACGCAGGTACCGGTCACTGACTTCAAAATAGCCGGCCTCCGCCATGAGCTGCAGCGAGTCCTTGTCGTAATAGCCCTGCTCGAGCATCTGATCGACATAGATATTGCCCGACCCGCACTCGCGCGTGGCGCCGATGATGTTATACGCCGAGTCGACGACGACGATCGTCGCGTCCGGGATCATCTTCCGCCCGACCTCCATCAGCGGCTCCAGCCCGGCGTGCGCGCGCACGGCCAGACGCATCTGATACTCCAGTGTCTGCAGGCGGTCAAACAGTGTGAGCAGGTGGTTCGTCACCGCGCCGAGCGCCGAGAGAATACTGTTCGTCATACAGCAGCGCATTGACACCGGGGCGAACGGGCTCCGCATCCTCCGGGCGCGCCCGGACAACGAAAAAGTGGTCGTGCAGCAGCCCCTTCGGTAAGCGGCGGATCACCTTTGGCTCGCTGACGTAGAGCACGTCTTCCTCGAGCGTGTTCTCGGACTCGGGCGTGAGCATCTGGACCCGGCGGAAGGCAAATGTCCGCTCCTGCTGCATTACGACCCGCGCGCCGAACGGCTGCATGCTCTCGGCGATCATTTCCACGGACAGCGTCATGATTCTCTCCTTTCCGTGCTGCGCAAAACGGCAGTCACAAGTGCATATTCCCACACAAATTTTGAGGAAAAAAGTTCCTTTCCGCAAAAACACCGGAGATCCGAATTTTTGGAGACTCCTACGATGAAATTGGAAGCCATTGGCGCAACTTTCGCGCTTTTGTCCGAATTCTCCGTGTTTTTGCGGCTTTTTCGCCTCATCTTTGTCTTTATTGTAACAATAACATGGCGAATTGTTCAGGGCATTTGTTACGAAATGCGGTTTTTCTCGCCGCCACGCGCTGTGCATTTCCTACAATCGCGTGCGCGTAAAGGGCGCTGCTGCTTTCATTTTGCCTAAAAGCAGACACCCGGGCGGCGCATAAATTCGTAGTCTCCTATGAAGACCTGTCCGCGGGGGTTCGATATAATGCGAATAAGATAATAAATTAACAAGCCGTCGGAGCGTTCGAATGATTTTGTATAGGAGCGAGCCAGATATGGATAACATCAGCAGATTTCAAAAAACGACCGGCGTCGGTCAGATCCTCGACGAGAGCTTTGCACGCTGCCCGGAGCGTGAGGCCATTGTATTCGGCGACTGGCGCATCACCTACCGGGAGCTGCAGGCACTCATCTACCGGACGGCGCACTGCCTGCGCAGTCTCGGCATTGCGCCGGGCGACCGCGTCGCCATCATCTCGCGCAACTGCCCGGAGGTCATGATCGCGGAAATTGCGATCCTGAAGCTGGGCGGCACCGTGGTCAAGTTCAACTGGCGGCTCGCGCCGGAAGAAATGATCTACCTGCTCGATCTCAACGAGGTCCGGTGCGCCTTCTTCAAGCCGGAGCGCGAGGACTGGGGCGACGCCCTGCGGCAGCACTATGCCGGACGCATCACGTTCCTGTCCCTGACGCCGGAAGCCGACGGCCGCTCCGCCCTCTATTCCCTGCTCGCAGGTATGCCGGACACGCCGGTGGAGACCGTCGTTGCGCCCGACGCCCCCGCCTACCACATGCACACGAGTGGCACGACCGGGCGGCCGAAGTGCGTGGTCTACTCCCACGCGCGCTATCTCAACCAGCTTGAGAGCATGCTTGAAACGCTGGAGTTCCCGGACGGGCAGGTCTATCAGTACATCTCGCAGCTATTCCACTCCGCGTGCACCGGCGCCTATCTCACGCTGGCGACCGGCGGTAAGCTCATCATGATCCCGAACTTCACCGTGAGCGACTATGTGGAGAGTCTCGTGCGGGAAAAGGTGCGCGCCATCGGCGTCATCCCGCTGATCCTGCAGGGCATCCTCGATGAGATGGACCGCAAAAACTACGACCTGTCGCACCTGAAGGTCATCAACTACTCCACCTGCCCCATTTCCCCGGATCTGCTGCGGCGCGCGCTCGACCGGCTCAACTGCCGCTTTTATCAGTCCTACGGCATGACGGAGATGGCCAGCACCGTCACGGCGCTGCTCCCGGAGGATCACCTGATCCTCGGCGGACGGTATCTCACCTCGGTCGGACGGGCGCTGCCCGGCGCCGCCGTGCGCATCGTGCGGCCGGACGGCTCGCTGTGCGATGCCGGTGAGGAGGGCGAGATCTGCGTGCGCGGGCAGGGCATGATGCTCGGCTACTATCAGATGCCGGAAAAGACCGCGGACGTGATCCGCGACGGCTGGTATTTCACGCACGACGTGGGCTATCTCGACGAGGACGGCTATCTCTACCTGCGCGGCCGCAAGGATTCGCTCATCATCTCCGGCGGCGAGAATATCTACCCCGAGGAAGTCATCGACGTGCTGCTGAAAATGCCCGAGATCGCCGAAGCCGCCGTCTACGGCATGCCCGACCCGAAGTGGGGCGAGCACGTGAAGGCGAGCATCGTCTGCAAGCCCGGCCGGTCACTGACGGTCGAGCAGGTGCAGACATTCTGCCGCGCCAACATGCCGTCGTTCCGCATGCCGCGTGAGGTGGAATTCTTGCCGGAGCTGCCGAAGAACGCCACCGGCAAGGTGCTCATCCAGGCGCTGAAAAACCGCTGAGCACGCGAAAATACAGCACACTGGCGCGTCCCCGTCTGCCCGGCAGATGGGGACGCTTTTTGCCGTTCTGACCACGGAGACGCAAAAAAGCAGGGCCGCTGTTGCGGCCCTGCTTTTGATCGGGAGATGCGCTTTTATTCGCCGTCGCCGAATTCCTTCTCGATGGCTTCGTTGTCCGCGCCCAGCGCTCTGTGCTGTGCATAGAGATCCTGCACGCCGAGGCTGTCAAAATAGATCGGCATCTGCGCCAGATACGCCTTGTTGCCCGACGGATAGGTGTGCTCGATCAGGTAGCCGTTGGAGACCGACTGCTCGAGCCACTCGCCGGAAAAGCGATCCTTGTACTGGTTAAGGATGCAGCTCGGCACATCGTAGGCGACGAGCTCGTCGAGGATATCCTGCGCGTCGCGCTGGAGCGCGTACTCACGGATGATGTCCACGAGCGCGGAGCGGTTGGCAATGATCGTCGTCGACTCCTTGGTCGTGAAGCGCGGGTCGGTCACGACCTCTTCCGGCAGACGCAGCGCCTTGGCAAACTTCGGCCAGACACTCGTATAGTCGTTGACGAACACGTAGATGTAGCGGCCGTCACGGCACTTGTAGCCCTGGCCGAGCGGGCTCATGGTGTGCGCTTCCCGCGGCCACTCATAGCCGTAGTTGCAGTTCGTGGCAAAGCCGGCGGTGACGAAGTTGCCGGTACCGTACAGGGACGTCATGACGTAGTCGCCCACGCCCGTCTCGCGCGCTGCGAGCAGGGCTGCCAGCACGCCGCTGAGCAGCGTGATGCCGGTCGTCGTGTCGCCCATGCCGGCAGGCGGGTAGATCGGCGGGCTGTCGGGATCGGTGCGGGTGTCAAGGATGACGCCGTTGGCGCCGAAATAAGCGATCGCGTCAATGCCGGGGCGGTTGACCAGCGGGCCGTTGATGCCGTAGCCGGTGACCTGACCCATGACGAGCTTCGGGTACTTGGCGTGCAGCGTCTCCCAGTCCAGACCGAGCTTTTTCAGGCCGGCCGTGCGGGTGCTAGTGATGAATACGTCCGCCTTGGCGAGCATGTTTTGCATGAGCTTGAGGTTCTTGGGATCTTTCAGATCCAGCGCGACGCACTCTTTGCCGCCGTTGAAAATATCGTGGATGGGGTTCTCTTCCGCCGTGATGGGCATGCCCATAGAGCGGCCGTAGTAACGGCAGAAGTCGCCGATAGGCGGGGTCTCAACGCGCACGACACGCGCGCCCATGTCGCGCAGGAACCGCGCCGTCGTCGTCGCGGACCAGTAGCTGGTCATCTCGACCACGAACAGTCCCTCGAGTGGTTTTCTCATGGATATAGCCTCCTTGTTGATGCAGATTTTTTCTGAAATTGCAACGGTTTTCAGTTTGTTGAAATGAAATGGATCCGATGCTTTGTCTATATTATAACGATTGTTTCGGCGCTTGTTACCTGTATTTCTTACAATTCTTTTGCCCCTGCGGACATGCATTTTTGTGCTGTGTTGCCATAGTTTTTCGGGCGCTTCCGGCACGAAAAAAGCGCCGCATCCGAACGGGCGGATGCGGCGCGGGAAACAAAGGGAAAAATCGCTCTTTACGGTTTCGGCATCAGGTAGAACACGATGTGCACATCGGCGCAATGCACGCCGTCGGCGTCCATGACGGGCACATCGAGCGGGTACTGCCCCTTGCCGTGCTCTTCGACATAGGCAATGCGCTCTTTGGCTTCTTCCTCCGTCATGGAGATGTCCACGATCAGGTCGCGCTTGGTCGGCTTGCGGTAATCAATGTTCACGCTCTTGATGATCGGCACATACTTGCCGGCATAGGTGCACTTGATCAGCGTGGCGCCCGAGGACTCGGCCAGCACGAAATAGCTGCCGGCATAGACGATGTTCACGTGGTTAAGGTGCATGCTGTTAGCAGGCAGACGCACGACCACATGGCGCTCCTCGGCGACTTCCGGGATGAGCCCGGCCACGTTCAGGAAGTTGATCTTCCCGTGCTGGAGATTGTATTTCGCCTCTTCAAAAAAGGCTGCGTTCATTTCCGCCATGTCTGGCTCCTTTCTCTTGCGCAGAGCTCAGTCGGCGACATACTTTGCCGCCAGGCCGCGGATGATGGTCTCGGCGTCGCCCATGACCTTCTCGACCATGTCCTTGGTCTTGGGCAGATCGGTGATGCGCTGCGCGCACTCGCCGGCGCCGGCCATGGCGTGCTCCACGTCGCCCTTATAGGTCGCGGCAATACCGTAACGCTCGAAGGTCAGCAGCTCCATCGGGATGCTCGAGAAATCATCCGGCACACCGACGTAGGAGCCGGGGGCTTCCTTGGCGGTGTTGTAAGCATGCTGCAGGGACACGTCGCTGCGCAGCCAGCGCGCCGGGCCGACAAAGCCGCGGGCAATGATCGTGCCGCCGTCGGCGCAGTCGACGACCATCTTCTTCCACAGTTCGCAGAAATCGCTCTCTTCGGTGGCGAGGAAGCGGGTGCCCATCTGCACGCCGTCAGCGCCCATGGCGAAGGCCGCCGCGATCGACTTGCCGTCGCAGAAGCCGCCGGTGCCGCACACGAGCGTGTTCTCGTCAGAGAACTTCTCGATGATGTCCGGCAACAGCGTCATGCTGTGCACCGGCTGCCACGCCGTGTGCATACCGCCCTCGTGGCCGGAGGCGATGAGCACCTGCACGCCGGCCTTCTTGCAGCGGGCCGCGGTGCGCACACCCGGGAACACGTGCATCCAGATCATGCCCTGCTCCTTGACGAAGTTTGCCCAGGGCATCGGGTCGCCGGCCGTGGTGACGAGCACGCGGAAGCGGCGCTTCATCTCGGGATCGGCCTCGCGCAGCTCCTTGATGGCCTGCATGACCTTCATGGCATTGGCCTTGACCTCCGCAGAGACCATGACGTTCGCGCCGAAGATACCGTCGGACTCCTTGGTCTCTTCAAACACGCGGGTGAACATTTTCTTGAAGATGGTCACATCGTCATCGGTGGTCTCGGCGTGTGCCTGCTTGCAGAAGTCTTCAAAGACGATGGGGTTGGTCTCGCGGGACGTGGTGGCAAATGTGCTGCACAGGCCGAGACAGCCAGCGTTGGCCGCCGCGATGCACAGGCTGGTGACCGGATACGGACCCATGCCGGCCTGGATGATGGGGTATTTGAGCCCGACAAGCTCGGTAAGTCTGGTTTTGATCATGATGTTTTTCTCCTTTCAAACGCTGTGTATGACCGGCAATGTGCCGGAATGTTACCTTTCTGACTATGACTACTATATCAACTCTGCACACCGCATCCCAGAGCACCGGCTACGAAAGTGACCACCGATCGCAGCGGCGAAATTAGGCACCTTGACCAGCGGCGCATCTGGAAAGTGTCCCCCGTGCAGAGAATGTCTGCACAGGGGACGGTGGATCTGACGGGGATATTCGGATCAGCAGAGACCAATCGCCTGCCAGAGCGGGACGCTGGCCAGCATGGCGATGATCGTTATGACCATGTAGGCGTAAGAAGCCTTCTGCGCGCAGGGATAGTCGACGCACTTGTCGCCGGTCATCTTGATGAAGCCGACCACGGACGGGTTGCCGTAAGCGGTGTTCCAGTACGTGCCGCACAGCCACTCGACAAAGACGAGGATGAACATGCTCATGCCGTGTGCCTCCATGAGTGGTCCGAAGATGGCGATCATCATCGTGAGCATGCAGGTCTGGGACACGATCACGTAACGCAGGGCAAACGTGATGATGCACAGGCAGGGAACGAAGATATACGGGCTGCTCATGATGGGTGCGAAGATGGGGCCGAGCAGGCTGGCCAGCCATGCGCTGACGCCGGTGGTGTTCATGAACTTGGCGATGCTGAGGATGCCGCCGATGAAGACGACAAGCGTCCACTGGCCTTTGGCGTTGGCCTCCGGCGCCGTCAGCAGGCCGGCGGCGAAGAACGCCACGTCAGCCGCGATGGCCACGAAGCCGGCGTCCACGCCGTGCAGCTTCTGGGTGATCCAGAGGATGATGGCGATGGCAACGATGATGATGCCCTGCTTCTCCTTCTTGGAGACGGCGCCGAGCGCCTTGTACTGCTCCTTGAGGAAGGTCACGTCGCCGGCGAGCTTTTCTTTCGGTTTGCAGATGATCGTGCAGTACAGATAGGTCAGAACGATGAGCACGAGATACCAGACGATCGTGCACTTGAGCCAGGAGCCCCAGGTGAAGGCGAGGCCCTGCATGAAGCCAATCATCAGCGCAACGAACGCCGAGCCGGACATGAAGGCAATGCCGAGGATGTACGTGCCCATGAAGTTGGCAAACCACAGGCCGCGGGCCGCTTTGCTGTTCGGCTCCGCGCCGACAGCCTCACAGACCTGGCCGATCAGGGGCGCCATGATGGAGGTCTTGGCATAGGAGCTGGGGATCATCGGGGTGGTGATGATGCCCGCGAGCATCATGGCCGTGACCTGGCCGCGATAGGTGCCGGGGAACTTCGTGAGGACCCACAGCGCCAGGCGCTTCATGAAGCCGCTGTTGTTGATGCCGACCGACATGATGAACACGCCGATGCACAGCCAGACGGTCGTGCCGGAGAACTCGACCGTGACGTCCGCCACCTTGCCGAGTTTGAATACCAGCAGCATAACCATGGTCGCAAGGGTCGCGACCCAGTCCGGCAGGGCGCCGGAGATCAGGCACGTCAGCAGGAAGCCGAAGCACCCGAGATACTGCCAGCCCTGACGGCTCATCATTTCCGTTTCCGGCGGCAGGTAGGCGATAAGCAGCATCAGGACAATACCGCCCAGAATGCCGAAAATCGTCTTTTTCATTTGCTTGCTCATGAGTTTCACTCCTCCTTAATGAATGGTTCTCAACTTGCGCTTTCGTTAGTTAATTATCTGTCAAGTTGGCTTTAGGTTACACCGAATTCAGCGCTTTTTCACCAACAAAGACTACGAAATCCGCAGAGAGAAAAATCATTTTTTTGTACTCCATAACCAAGCGGCCGGAAAACACACATACTGCTGATTTTCAAGTATTAAATTAGGTATTCTCTGCACACTTTCCGCCCGAATTGTACAAAAACGGGTGCGCATTGCGCTGGGTTATCCGTTTTTTGCAAGCCGTACGCGCTTTGTACATTTCCTCCAAAACACGTCGCTGCGCCCGGCCGCAACTTTGGTCTGAATACTGTTGAGACCCCCGCCCCGCTTTGATATATTTTTGATTAGCAAGGCGACAGACGCATTTTTTCAAACCATTAAACATCATTAGGAGGTAGCATACATGAAAACAAAACTGACTGAAATGTTTGGCATTGAGTACCCGATCGTCCAGAGCGGAATGCAGTGGCTAGCCGTGCCGCAGCTCGCGGCCGCCGTGTGCAACGCCGGCGGTATCGGCACCATCAACGTCACCTGCTGGCCGACGCTCGACGAGTTTGCCGACGCGCTCGACGAGATGAACAGCCTGACCAACAAGCCCTACATCGTCAACATCTCCCTCGCCCCGACCCAGCGTCTGGACAACGAGGAGATCCGCAAGACCATCCGTCTGTGCGGCGAAAAGCACGTTGCCGCTATCGAGACGAGCGCCGAGGATCCGCGCGAATTCATCGCCGACATCAAGTCCGCCGGCATGCGTCATTTCCACAAGTGCCCGAACTACAAGGTCTCCATGAGCATGGAGCGCAAGGGACTCGACGGCGTCATCATCGCCGGCTACGAGGTCGGCGGCCATCCGTCGGCTGACGGCGTGGGCACATTCGTCATCGCGCGCCGCTGCGCCGCGGACATGAAGATCCCGGTCATCGCCGCCGGCGGCATCGCGGACGGCCACGGCCTCGCGGCCGCGCTCGCGCTCGGCGCTTCCGGCGTTGCCATGGGCACCCGCTTCGTGTGCGTCGATGAGTGCCCGATCTCCGACAACCACCGCCAGTGGGTCATCAACCACACTGAAAAGGACACCGTACTCTGCCAGAAGACCATCGGCAGCATGATGCGCGTGTCCAAGAACAACGCTTCCCTGCTCGCCAACGAGATCGAGAACCGCGGCCTGCGCACCGGCAAGGGCCCGATGGACATCCTCAAGGAGCAGATGCCCGTCATCACCGGCCAGAAGACCCGCGTGGCCTTCCAGGACGGCAATGTCGACAGCGCGATCTTCTGCGCCGGCATGGGCATGGGTCTCGTGCACGATGTCGTGCCGGTCAAGGTTCTGCTCGACCGCATGGTCAAGGAAGCCGAAGAGACCATCAACAGCATCAAGGCGTCCTTCTGATCGCATAACACGCTCCACACACCATCCTTTCTATACATCCACCCCTATTTCCTTCCCCCCACTCAAGGCGCGGATGCAGCCGCGTCCGCGCCGCAGCAACAGCGAGAGCCGCCCCTTTTCCCGGGGGCGGCTCTTCTATATATCGTTTAGATATCGTTGCTTCCCCGGACAGTGTGCGGCGCATACGCCGCGCGCCGGGCAGCCAGAAGGCCGCAGCGCATATGCGCTGCGGCCTTTTGATCGTGATCGTGTTTTGCGCGCGGACGGCTTACGGCTGCTCGCCGGGATCGCTGTTCGGAGCGTCCGCATCCGGTGCGGACGGTGCCTCCGGCTGGGCCGGCGCTTCCGCGTCCGGCTGCGGGGTCTCGGGGGCCTCG
>ENA-UONX01001226-UONX01001226.1-human-gut-metagenome-genome-assembly--contig:-P74old-NODE-1226-length-26075-cov-17.754650_pt1 | contig 26075 bp, 17 predicted proteins | sample MGYA00242466_ERZ724013 | MGnify/ENA metagenome assembly ERZ724013 | reverse complement strand
CAAGTGGCTGTGCATGATGTACCCGCGCTTGAAGCTGCTGCAAAAGCTGCTGGCGGACGATGGTGTTATTTTCATCAGCATTGATGACAGAGAGCAAGTATTACTACGGATGATATGTAACGAAATTTTTGGTGAAAATAATTTCTTGGCACAATTTGTTTGGCAAAAACGCACCTCTCCCGATATGCGTAAATTGGTAAGTACCGCCCACGAATATGTATGCGCGTATTGTAAAGACATCTCTTATCTCCCTAACGCAATAAGCAAAGTTGCATTAAGCGAAGAAGATGCCGAGAATTATAAAAATCCAGATAATGACCCCCGTGGTCCGTGGGCATCGAGCGATTTTACAGCGCAGGGTTTTCGTCCGAACCAGATGTATGAAATTATTACACCAGGCGGAGCGAGATATACTCCCCCAGAAGGTCGTTGTTGGAAAAACGTGGAGAGTGAGTTTATCAAGCAACGTGATGAAGGACGAATGTGGTTTGGAGCTGACGGAAAGGGCATACCGCGTCGAAAGACCTACTTATCTGAACGGGAGGGTAAAAACGTTTGGACTTGGTGGGATAACAAGGGCGTCGGGCATTCGCAGGAAGCTACAAAAGAGATTGGAAAAATCTTCGGTACGCCAACAGCTTTTGACTATCCAAAACCTGTTCGATTGATACAGCGTATAATTCAAATTGCTACAAGAAAAGACTCGATTGTACTTGATTCTTTCGCTGGGTCTGGTACAACAGCGCAAGCGGTTCTTAACATGAATAAGCATGATGGTGGATGCAGAAGAATCATCCTTGTTGAAATGGGAGACTATGCTGACAGCATCACCGCCGAACGCGTCAAGCGTGTTATCAATGGCTACGGCGAGGGCAAGAATGCCGTGGCGGGTACGGGCGGCAATTTCAGCTTTTATGACTTGGGCGAACCGCTGCTTGTGGGCGATTGCCTGAATGAAGCGGTTGCCCCAGAGAAAATCCGGGAATACATCTGGTTCATGGAAACCAAGCAGCCCTACGCCCCACCTATCGGCGACAATCCGTATTACCTCGGCAAGCACAACAGCACAGGCTATTACTTCTACTACGAGCCGCAGCGCGTGACGGTACTGGATTATGCGTTTCTCTCCACCATTACGGAAAAAGCTGATGGGACGGTGATCTACGCCGACCGCTGCTCTATCAGCGAGGATAAGCTGGCAAAAATGGGCATCACATTTAAGAAAATTCCGCGCGATATTAGCAGACTGTAAGGGGGTGTTCGCTGTATGGAACTGAAATCATATCAGAAAAAGGTGATAGCGGACTTGACCCGCTATCTGGAACTGCTGAACGAAACAAAGAGTGACGCAGCGGCGTTTCGTCTGTTCTGGCAGGAGAAATCAGCCCCGACTTTAGGGCTATACCAAAACGTTATACCCGGTGTTCCAAACCTCTGCTTCAAGGTGCCGACAGGCGGCGGCAAGACCTTTATTGCCTGCAACGCCGTTCGCCCCATCTTTGACGCGCTCCCCGCTACCAAGACAAAGGCGGTCGTGTGGCTTGTTCCGTCGGACGCGATTTTGACGCAAACGGCAAAATCACTGAAGAACCCGCAGCACCCCTACCGTCAAAAAATCGACGTGGATTTCGGCGGGCGTGTGGAGGTCTACACCAAGCAGGAGCTTTTGAACGGTCAGAACTTCAACCCCACCGCCGTAACGGAGCAGTTGTCGGTTATGGTGCTGTCCTACGATTCGTTCCGTGGGCGCGGCAAGGAGATCTTGAAAGCCTATCAGGAGAACAGCAACCTTGCCGAGTTTGCAAAGGTGCTGGGTAAGCCCGACAGCCCCATTGAAAAAGCGGATGAAACCGCACTGTTCCAGATCATCAACCAGCTTAACCCGCTTGTCATCGTGGACGAGAGCCACCATGCCCGGTCGGAATTGAGCCTTGAAATGCTGGAAAACTTCAATCCCTGCTTTGTGCTGGATTTGACCGCCACACCGAAAAAGGAGAGCAATATCATCTCCTATGTGGACGCGGTGCAGCTGAAAAACGAACACATGGTCAAACTGCCCGTGATCGTCTATAACCGGGACAGCCAATCCGAGGTGCTGATTGATGCAATCGACCTGCGGAACAAGCTGGAAGAAATCGCAGATGCGGAGTACGCCAAGACGGGCAAATATATCCGTCCAATCGCGCTGTTTCAGGCACTGCCGAAAGGCAAGGAGGACGCGACCACCTTTGAAAAACTGCGGGACAAGCTGGTGGATGCCGGGATTCCCGCCGAGCAAATTGCCATTCGTACCGCCGATGTGAACGAACTGAAAAACACCGATTTGATGTCCCCAAACTGCCCGATTCGCTATATTATCACGGTCAATGCGCTGAAAGAGGGCTGGGATTGCCCCTTTGCCTATATCCTTGCGTCCCTTGCCAATAAGACAAGTCAGGTTGACGTGGAGCAGATTTTGGGGCGTATTCTTCGTTTGCCCCATACGAGCCAGCATACGCAAAGCGCACTCAATATGTCCTATGTGCTGACTTCTTCCAACGACTTCAACAATACTGTGGCGCATATCGTCAAGGGCTTGAACAGCGCAGGATTCAGCGATAAGGACTATCGGATCGGTGAGTCTGCAAAACCGCAGATTCCCGAACAGCCAGCGGAACAAATCACGCTGCCTGACCAGCAAGGGTGTTCCAAAACGGAAACCCCTTTGGAAACCGCCGAGGACGATTTTTCGGGGCTGGATGGGAAATCTATCGGGGCAGAGCTGGAGCGGCGCAGAGAACAGGCGCAAACGCCTGAAATCGCCCCGAAAGCCAACACCATGTTGGACGCTGCCGCAGAGGTCGAAAAGGCATATACAGATGCTATCCAACAGACAGACAATGACCCGATGATGGACAATCTTCCGTGGGAGGTGCGGGATAAAGTGAAATCATTTGGGGTAAACCCGCAGTTCCGGGAGGATATTGAAACGCTGCAAATCCCGCAGTTTTTCCTGAAAATCGAGCAATCTCTGTTTACGGACGGCTCTTTTGAACTGCTGGACAAGGAAATGCTGGCAGAGGGCTTTACCCTCAAGGGCAAAGCATACGACATTGATTTTGCCGCCGCAGACGATGAAATCCGCGAAATCGACGTGCGGGAGCAGGACGGCGGTTTGCCGAAGGTGTTCAAGATGGAGAGCGCCGAACAGCGGTACTTCAAAGAGTGGTTCAACAATCTGCCGCCGGAAAGCCGGGTGCGTCAATGCAAGGATATGATGTTCAATCAGCTTAACAAGCTGAACATGGTGGACGCTGCCGAACTGAAAGCCTACATAAACCGCATTGTGGACGATATGGATAAGGCGCAACTTGCCGCTATGGAGAAAGCCCCGCTGGGCTATGCGGCAAAGATCCGCTCCAAAATTGAAACGCTGCTGGAAGCCCATTATCGAGAAAACTTTGAAAGGTGGCTGGAAACGGAGCGCATCGTCTGCAAGCCCTATTTCCGTCTGCGCCCCTCTATCCATCCTGCCACCTATACCGACATATATGCCCGTTCTCTGTATGCAGCAGAGGACGGTGACATGAACAAACTGGAACAGAAGTTGATTGTGGAGTTGACCGCCCTGCCGAATGTCCGCTGGTGGCACAGGAATATTGCACGGCAAGACTTTGCAATTAACGGCTTTATCAAGCACTACCCCGATATTCTGATTATGACCCAAAGCGGCAAGCTCATCTGCGCGGAAACCAAGGGCGACCACCTGAAAAACGATGACAGCCGGGAGAAAATCGCACTCGGTCAGGCGTGGCGTACAGCAGCAGGCAAGGATTTCCGCTATTACATGGTATTTGAGAATGAGGAAAACCTCTTGCCGGGTGCGGTGAGCATGAGCCAGTTTATCGACACGATCAAGGAACTATAAAAGCCTCTTATTCGCAGGGGTCGATATTTTCTACCCCCATGTTTGACCGCTGTGATTGCACAAGTTTATACAGATTCAGGCAGCAGGAGCAATTCTGCTGCCTTTTTCTTTGGGTGACTACTCCGCTTACCTCGCGTATGCGGATTGTCATAATTTTCAAAAAGGGAGCGTGGTAGTAATGAAATTGGAAACCGTGCAAAGGAGGTGGTGTGCCGATGCAAAGCAGAAAACGCAGACGGATTCTGATGCAGGAGGCAGGATATGGCAAAGCCGCTTGACCCCAAAGCGATAGAGGCAGAACGGCAAACCAGCAGCCGAGCTGAACGCAGGGAGCAAAAACGCCGCCAGATGCAGGACGAGATTTCTTATAACCAGCGTGGAAATGGCGTTATTATCATCCCACCGCAGAAACGGCGGGAACTTGCAGAAGAACCGCCCAAACTCCGTGTTGCGGCGTATTGCCGCGTCAGCACACAGGAGGAACAGCAGGTCGGCAGCTTCGATATGCAGATTCACCATTTCACCAAGAGGATTGAGGCAAATCCGCAATGGGAGCTGGTTGAGATTTATCAAGATGAGGGTATCAGCGCGACTACCGTTGAAAAACGTCTTGGCTTTCAGAAAATGATTGCCGACGCAGTTGACGGGAAGATTGACCTGATTCTCACCAAAAGCATCAGTCGTTTTGGTAGAAATATCGTGGATATTCTGGACAATCTGCGAACGCTTTCTGCGCTGAACCCGCCCGTTTCCGTTGAGTTTGAGACAGAAGGAATCACCTATACCGGCGATGGGCGGAATAATCTGCTGATCTCATTGCTGGCAGCCTTGGCTGAAATGGAGTCCCAGCAAAAGAGCGAGGCAATTAAGGCTGGTATCCGCTGGCGCATGGCGGAGGGCATCTACAAGTTCTCCGTTCAGAACACGCTTGGCTTCTATCGTGATCATTTCGGGCGGCTTGTCATTGAGCCGACCGAGGCAAGAATTGTTGAGTACATCTATGAAAGCTGCTTGGAGGGCGCAACGCCAGCGGAAATAGCCGCTGCCCTGACAGAGCAGGGGATCAAATCTCCCATGGGTAATGACCTCTGGTCTGCCGGTACTGTCCGCAGCATCCTCCGAAATGAGAAATACTGCGGTGATGCCTTGATGCAGAAAACCTATACTAAAGATTTCCGCACACACAAGTCGGTTAAAAACACGGACTTGAATATGTATTTCAAGGAAAACCATCACACAGCGATTATCAAAAAAGAGGATTGGATAACAGTACAGAAACTGCTGTCAGAGCGGCACAGCACGGCAAAGCGAGCTGCATTGCGTCGCCTGAGCAATCACTTCGTCGCATACCGCGTAAAGGATGGTCTTTTCAAGGGCTATCTGATCATGGACTCCCGATGGTCTTTTATGGAACGTCAGGAGTTTATGAAAATCGTGGATGAGACGCAAAACACCATAAAATGAAAGGATTTTTACTATGAACTTCGATTTTTCCGCTTTGAACTTTGAAACCATCGACTCCAACATCAACGCCTACCCGGATATGTTCCTGAATCAGAATGGCGTGACTTTCACCAAGAAGGTGCTTGAGGACTTGGGCTATCCTGCCTTTATTTTGTGTCTGCTGGATGCGAAAGCGAGGGTATTTGCGATCCGTTCCTGCAAGAGCAACGAACCGAAGGGATTCAAGTTCTCCAAGCCGAGAGGCGAACAGAAAGGTGTTGTTACGATCTCCAACAAGAATCTGCTTGACCCGCTTCGCGCTGTCACCGGCGAGGACTGGATTCCCGGCAAGCGTTACAGGGTGCGCGGGTTCTGGGTTGCCGATGCAAAAACCATGTGCTTTGACCTCAATGAGGGCGTTCAGGAGGACTTTCGTCCTGTTACGCCGAGCAATGATGCAGAATAATCCCTGATTTTCAGGGAGAAAAGGGAGAGCCAAAGAGCAGCGGCAAGCCGCCTGAGCGAGAAAGCCACCTCTCCCTTTTCTCCCTCGCTGCGGCTATGGAAACCGTGGAAAACCGCAAGCGGTTTACGCACCGTTCCCACAGCCTGCGCTCACCCTCTTTTTCCTCTCTGGCTTTCTCCCTATACAAAGATAAGTGTCCATTTTCTATCTCGAAAACGCACAGTTGCCACGACGAACAGAGGGCAGCGTGTCAATATGGCAAAGAAAAGCAAACGGCACACAGGCGGTTTTATACTCAAAAAAAGCCCCGAAACATGACAAAAAAGAAACCCAGTACCACTTTAATGGCGTGGTGCTGGGCTTCTTCTGATTACAGCGATTTTCAGCGGGTGAAGCAATGTGCTGTTTGCAGATAGCTCTTTCGCATTTTGCTGTTTGGTGCGGAAATGTACTGTTCCGCAAAATCCTACGCACAGAAGCGTACCGTGTACACTCTATCGCGCTTTGCGTTCTAATATACTTTTTTGCGCAAGAAGAAAGAAATTTGCTGTTTTCACTATGCTCGATTTAAGCACGGCGTTTTTACTGCCTCATAGTCAATTCACTCAGCAATTAAGCCAAAATGCCGCAGCGCATCCTTGATCGCCTCGACCTTCTCAGGCGGGCAGGGATGATACTCATGTTTTCTCTGATCCACTGCGTTCGGCGCTTTGTGCATATCCAGTCCGACCATACGCTTGACCTCGGCAATATATGCCGTATGGACTTTGAAGCCGTACTTCTCCTGCACATACTCCTGAATACGCTTATAGGTCGGATGCTCCTTGACCTCGCCGGTTTCCACTTCCATTCTGACCTCAACCGTCAGTGGATTTGTTTCCCGTGACAAGAGGACCACCGTCTCCACATGCGCAGTCTGCGGGAACATATCCACAGGCTGGGCGGACTGGAGGGAATAGCCGGACTGGGTAAGTATGCTTACGTCGCGGGCGAGGGTGGCGGGGTCGCAGGAAACGTAGACTATGCGCTCAGCCCCGCTTGCCGCCACCGCATCGAGCACCGCTTTATCGCAGCCCTTTCGTGGCGGATCGAGCACTATCACGCCCGGCCTTGCGCCCTTTGCTATCAGCTCCGGCAGCGCGGCAGCCGCATCGGCGCATATAAAGTCCGCGTTTGTAACGCCGTTCATGGCTGCATTGCGCCGTGCATCCTCCACCGCGCTCGGCACGTTCTCTATGCCCGTTACATGGGACGCGTGTTTGGATATGACCATCGATATAGTGCCTGCGCCGCAGTATACGTCCATCGCCTCAAAGCCGTCCCGCTCGGGAAAAAACGCTTCCACCTGAGCATAAAGCTTCTCCGTCTGTATAGGATTCACCTGAAGGAAAGACGCCGCGCTTATCTCAAACTTGAAGCCGCAAAGCTCCTCCGTAAGCGTATCGTCCCCCCAAAGCGTTTCGTACTTATCGCCAAGGATAACGTTTGTGGCTTCGTCGTTGCGGTTGAGTATTATTGACTTCAGCCCTTCGCAGCGCTCCGTCAGCATATCCACAAGCGCATTCAGCTTCTTCGGCTGCCCCTTGGTCACTATAACGGCCATAATGTCGCCCGTGGTGGTTATTCTGCCAACAACGTGGCGCAGCGTGCCGCCGCCGGTTTGCTCGTCGTATGGGGCAATGTCGTTTTCTTCCGCCCAGCAATGCACGGCCTGCGCAACATTATACAGCGCCCTGTTTTCAATAAGGCAGCCGTCTATCGGAACGAGCCTATGGCTGCGCGGGGCAAAAAAGCCGAAGCACATACGCCCATCAACCATCGCGAACGGGAACGCAGCCTTATTGCGGTAATGATAAGGATGCTCCATGCCGATAGTACGCTTAACATGCGGTGAGGCTACCTTGCCTATGCGCATAAGCGCGTTCGCCACAACATTGCGCTTGTATTCAAGCTGCGCCGCGTAATCCATGTGCAGCAGATTGCATCCGCCGCAGCGCGTGAAGGAGGAGCAGCGCGGCTCCCGCCTGTCCTTGCTTGGAACCTCCACGGCGGTAAGCTTGCCCACGGCATAATTTGACGCCGCCTTTATTATATGCGCCTTAATATGCTCATTGGGCAGCGCAAACGGCACAAAAACCGCCAGGCCTTCATACCTGCCAACGCCCTGCCCTTCGGAACCGAGGGAATCTATCTTCAATGCAATATCATCGTTCCGGTTCACAGGCCCGGCTGTTTTCATCCGTTTAGTCATTGCGCGTATCCTTTACATATTAAAATCTTGCAAGCACGCTGTTAAAGCGGAACAGCTTTTCATCAAAGTGATCCGGCATTTCAACCGCTTCTTCTATGCTCACGTCAATTATCTTGTTGTCCTTTATGCCAACGGCGCGACCGCCTATGTCGTCCGCAAGCAGCTCCACCGCGCGCTGGCCAAGCCTTGCAGCAAGCACCCTGTCAAATGCGGTGGGGTTGCCGCCGCGCTGTATGTATCCGGGAACTATGGCCTTGGCCTCAACGTCCGTATGCTCGTTCACAAAGCGGGCAAAATCCTCCGCCCTGCCTGCGCCTTCGGCTATTATAACAATGCTTGTAAGCTGGCCGCGCAGCTTATTCTTTACAAGCTGCTTTGCGCAGTCCTCCCAGTCCACGGGAACTTCGGGCACAATTATCATGTCCGCGCCGCCGGCTACGCCGGACCACAGCGCGATATCGCCGCAGTTGCGTCCCATGACCTCAACCACGCCCACGCGGTCATGCGCGCGCATGGTATCGCGTATCTTGTATATTTCATCGGTTATAGTGTTAACGGCCGTGGTAAAGCCGATAGTAAAATCGGTATAGCCCATGTCGTTATCTATGGTGCCGGGCAGGCCGATTGTCATTATGCCGTTTTCATAAAGCTTTTTTGCGCCGCGGTAGCTGCCGTCCCCGCCGATTATTATAAGGCCGTCTATATCGTATGCATGCAGCATATTCAGTGCCTTTTCAAAGCCGCCGTCCTGCATAAATTCGCTGCTGCGCGCGGTCCTTAGTACCGTGCCGCCCTTATGCATAACGTTTGCCACGTCCTCATGGGTAAGCTGGCGTATGCGGCCCTCTATCAGCCCCTTGTAGCCATGGAATATGCCCATAACGTCCATTCCGCGTGCATCCGCTTCCTTAAACACGGCACGAATTGCCGAGTTCATGCCCGGCGTGTCTCCTCCGCTTGTAAGTACTCCGATCTTTTTCATAAAAACTATTCTCCCTTTTTGATTTTTACATTATCTTGTCCCAGAAGTTCGCAAAGGACATCCTTTACGGCTCCGGAGGGATTAACAAACAATTCCTTAGGCGCAAGCTGCGTGCGCTTTGTGTTCGGGTCGTGCAATATTACGGGCACATTGCCGGGAAAGCGGCGCAGCACGCTCATAAGCCTGTCCATAAGCGGCTTGTCCTGCGTATCCAGCCTAAGGTAAATCTTTTCCGATGCGCTGCGCTTCATAAGCGGCTGCACATCGTCTATCAAAATCATGTTCTCCTGCTCATCGCGCACGTTCAGCTTGCCGGAAATTATCACCTTTGAATCGCTGTTCAAAAGGCTTGAATACTTTGTGAACACCGACGGGAAAGCCATGCATTCTATTGAACCCGTGGTGTCCTCCAGCGTGCAATACGCCATCATTCCGCTGCCAGAGCGCGTAAGTTTTCTTTGAACGTGTGTTATTATACCACCAATTTTTACTTTGTCACCCTCTTGCGGCCCTATTTCAACATTTTCTTCGCCGCCTTTACCGCTGAGCTTAGCGGCCGTGTCCGGAAGGGCGGCAAGTATATCCGCATAGTCATTGAGTGGATGTCCGCTAAGATATATGCCGAGCGTTTCGTGCTCCATATCAAGCTTTTCCGCTTCCGCAAATTCCGCAATATCAGGCAGTTCAACAAAGCTTCTTCTTATGCTTTCCCCGCCACCAAGGTCAAAAAGGCTCATCTGCCCCGCTGCGGCCTGTTTCCTGTCCCCCGCGGCAAGCGAAAGCGCTTTCTCGTACACCGCCATCAGCTGGGAGCGCTTTGCGCCTGTGCTGTCGAAACAACCAACCTTTATCATGGCCTCCACCATGCGCTTGTTTATATCCCCCGCACGGTTTGCAAAGTCCATGAAATCCTTGAAGCTTCCGCCGCAATCGCGCTCTTTTATAATATCCTTCATCGCCCCTTCGCCCACGTTGCGTATACCTGCAAGGCCGAAGCGAATTTTGCCATCCTCCACGCTGAATTTTTCGCGGCTTTTATTTATGTCCGGCGGCAGCACTGTTATGCCCATGCGGCGCGCGGTGCTTATGTAGCCCGCAAGCTGGTCGACATTGCTGATGAAGCTATTCAGCATTGCCGTCATGAATTCAACCGGGTAATATACTTTAAGATAAGCCGTTCTGTACGCAAGCACGGCGTAACATGCCGCGTGCGGCTTATTGAACGCATAGGAGGCAAAGTCCGCCATAGCGTCGAATATTTTATTCGCCGTGTCCGCATCAACGCCGTTCCGCACGGCTCCCGGCACACTTACAACGCCGTTTTCCTCTATGCCGTACACAAAGTTATGCCTTTCCTTCTGCATAACATCGTGCTTCTTTTTTGCCATTGCGCGGCGCACAAGGTCGCTGCGACCCATCGAATAGCCCGCAACGTCGCGCACAATGCGCATGACCTGCTCCTGATATACCATGCAGCCATATGTGGCCTTGAGCGCGGGGCGAAGCTTTTCGCTGAGATACGTTACCTGATCCGGATGGTTCTTGCCGGAAAGATACTTGGGTATCTGGTCCATTGGGCCGGGCCTGAAAAGCGAAATTCCCGCGATAAGGTCTTCAAGGCAGCCTGGCCTAAGCTGCAGCATGAACTGCTTCATGCCCGCGGATTCAAGCTGGAACACGCCATCCGTATCGGCCGCGGATATCATTTCATATACGCGCCTGTCCGTATAGTCCTTAAGCTCCTTATCAGGCACCTTTTTGCCCTGCTCCCGTATAAAATCAAGCGTATCGCGTATTACGGTAAGCGTTCTTAGCCCAAGGAAGTCCATCTTCAATAGGCCCAGTTCTTCTATAATTTCTTTATAAAACTGAGTTGTAATAATGTCCCCGTTGCGCTGAAGCGGCACAAATTCGCTTATAGGCTCCGCGCTTATAACAACGCCCGCCGCGTGAGTGCCGGGATTCCTTGGCAGGCCCTCGAGCTTTAAGGAAAGGTCTATAAGCTTTGTCACCATCGGATCGTTATCGTAAAGCTCCTTCAGCTCCGCCGATACTTCAAGCGCCTTGCTCAGCGTCATATCGACTGTCCTTGGGATAAGCTTGGTTATTCTGTTAACGTCCTGCAGCGGCACCCTCAGCGCGCGGCCAACGTCCTTCACAACCGCCCTTGCCGCAAGGGTTGAAAACGTGATTATCTGGGACACGTTATCCTTGCCGTATTTTTCAACAACGTAGTCTATTACCTCCTGCCGCCTTTCAACGCAGAAGTCTATATCAAAGTCCGGCATGGATACGCGCTCCGGATTAAGGAAACGTTCAAACGGAAGGTCGTACAAAAGCGGGTCAACGTCCGTAATATCCAGCGAATATGCAACAAGGCTCGCCGCGCCGCTTCCTCTGCCCGGGCCCACGGATATGTCCTTGCTGTGCGCAAATGCCACAAAGTCCCGCACTATAAGGAAATAGTCCACAAAGTCCATTTTGTGGATTATTTCAAGTTCCGTGTTCAGCCGCTCCCGCGCGGCATCATCGGCATCGGGCATTTTCTGCACAAGCCCTTCTTCGGAAAGCTTTTTAAGATATTCAAAATTATCCATGCCGTCGGGCGCCGTAAAGCCGGGCAGATGCCTTTCGCCGAAGGCAATGGTCACGCTGCACTTATCCGCAACCTCGCGCGTATTTTCAACGGCATATTCATATCCTTTCAGCGCGGCGCGCATCTCTTCTTCGCTTTTAAGATAGAACTCATCCGCGTTCATACGCATGCGGTTTTCATCGTCCACGTATTTAGCCGTTTGTATGCAAAGCAGAAGGTCCTGCGCCTCGGCATCAGCCTTGTCCACATAATGGATATCGTTCGTGGCAACGGCCTTTATGTTCAGCTCCCGCGCCAAATTTGCAAGCTTTGGCAGCACCTCCAGCTGTTCCGGCAGGCCGTGGTTTTGCAGTTCAATATAAAAATCATCGCCAAATACGCGTTTGAGCCTGAGCGCAAGCGCATGCGCATCATCGTAGCGGCCGTTCAGCAGCGCCTGCGGTATGCTGCCCGCAAGGCACGCGGAAAGGCAGATAATCCCTTCGTGATACTTTTCAAGTATATCGTAATCAATCCTCGGCTTATAATAAAACCCGTCCACAAAAGCTATGGAGCTCAGTTTCATAAGGTTTTTATAGCCGATTTGGTTCTTTGCAAGCAAAATAAGGTGGTTATATTCCCTTACGCCCTCCCTATCGTAAAGCGAGGCCGGCGCAACATAGGCCTCCATGCCGAGTATTGGTTTTATGCCCTGCTTTGTGCATTCCTTATAGAAATCTATCACGCCGTACATCACGCCGTGATCTGTTATGGCAATGGAATCCATGCCCAGTTCCTTCGCGCGCGAAACAAGCGCCGGTATTTTGGACGCCCCGTCAAGCAGGCTGTATACCGTATGCACATGCAGATGCGTAAAGCCGCTCATATATTCTCCTCTCCCGTTCCTTCCATTGCCCCGCTGCCGTGAAGGCGTATATCTTCCGCCATTTGGGACAGCTTTTTAAGCCTGTGCGTAAGGCAGGATTTTGTTATGTCCAGCTCCTTCGCAAGCTCTGTCAGCGTAGCTTCGGGGTTATTTATCCTTGCTTCCGCCGTTTGCCTAAGCTTATCGCCAAGGCTTTCTATGCCCTGTTCTTTTATTATAAGCTGTATATCCATCCTTTGCTGGGCTGACGCCATAGCCGCCTTCTGCATATTCGCATCCTCAAAATTGGTGCGGCGGTTTATGTCGTTCGCCATGAAGCGCAGCACGCGTATCTGTTCAAATTCCATTGTGCCGTTCATTGCGCCGACAAGGCTGAGAAAATCGGATACGCTTTCGCCTTCCTTAAGATAAAAAATATAGTTCGCCTTCCTTGCCGTCACCTTGGCGCGGATGCCGTAGCCTTCCGCCGCAGCGCGCAAAGTGTCCGCAAAGTTTTCCTGCCGCGTGACTATTTCAAGATGATAGCCCTTCTTGGGATCGCTCACGGAGCCGCCGCCAAGGAATGCGCCGCGCAGCAGGCAGCGCATGCGCTCGTCGCTTTCGGCCATGCTTTCGGGTATTTTGCCGGGCTGAAAATCCTCGTTGTCATCATTTGGCAGGCTGCCGCAATCAATAAGCAGCTGCCTACACCCTTCGCCGGAAACATGCACGATTATGCTGCTGCGCTTCAATCCTTCCTGCTTACGGGTGGAAAACGAAGCGTTAAGGCCATACAGCTCCGCCGTTAGTGCGCGGGCAAGCTCCGCCACGTTTTCGCTTTCGCTCACGTATTCTATGCCCAATCCGCCCCGGCCCAGCGTAACCGCCGCCGCGGTATGCGTCAGGCCGCACAATATGCTAAGCCTTTCTTCGCGGCTTTGCGTTTTTATGCCGACCAATTCGTCCTTTACCGTGGATGAAAAAGACATCAGCTTTCTCCCTTTCCCCCTGTGCGCTCCTGTATGTCCGCCGCCTCTATGCCCGCATCGCGGTGTATAAGGCGGGACGAGTAGCTGTCCTTCAATCTTTTGTGCATTTCCTCCGCCGCGCATACGGAACGGTGCCTGCCGCCCGTGCAGCCGAAGGCCACGAGCAGCCTGCGCTTGCCCTGCTTTACAAACGCGGGAATAAGCTCCCTCAGCATAGATTCGGTTTGGTTTATAAAGCTTTCGTATGTCTCGTCCGCCTCAATAAAGTCCCGCACGGGCTTGTCCCTGCCGCTGAGCCCTCTCAATTCCGCTTCATAGAACGGATTTGGGCTGAAGCGCATATCAAACACCATATCCGCCTCAAACGGCACACCGCGCTTATAGCCAAAGCTTTCTATTATTAACTGGAACTCGGCCTTCTTATCCCCGTTGAAGTATTCTTCAAGCTTTCTTCTTAACTCCATCGGCTTTAAGTCGCTTGTGTCTATTATGTATTCCGCCCTGTCGCGGAAGAAAGAGAGCAGCTCGCGTTCTTCCTTTATGCCTTCGCGTATGTCGCGATTAAGCGGATGCGGGCGGCGGCTTTCGTTATAGCGCCGTTCAAGCACGCCGTCGCGGCATTCAAGATACAGTATATGGAAATTGACAGGCAGCATGCATAGCTGCATATGAGCCTGCTGCACCTCCCCGGCGAAAACGCTTTCGCGGCTGTCTATAACCACGGCGGCCTTTTCAACGGGCGGCTTTGAATCGCGGCAAAGCTGCACAAATCCGCCCACCATTGCGCACGGCAGATTGTCCACGCAGAAATAGCCCATGTCCTCCAGGCACCTGAGCGCCTGAGTTTTTCCTCCGCCGGACAGGCCTGTGACTATTATAAGTTCCATCTGTTCCTCCTTAGAATTCACCAAGCAGCTTTACTTCCGTTTCAAGCTGCACGCCGCTGTGTTCCTTCACCTTTTGCTGCACGAGCCGTATCAGCTCGTATACATCGCGCGATGTTGCCCCACCTGCGTTTATTATAAAGCCCGCGTGCAGCGTACTAACCTCCGCGCCGCCTATGCGCGTTCCCTTCAGCCCGGCCTGTTCTATCAATGCGCCTGCAAAGTGGCCTTCAGGCCGCTTGAATACGCTGCCGGCACTGGGATAGTTTATGGGCTGCTTTTCGCGCCTGCGCTTGTTGTAGTCCGTCATTTTTTCGTATGCGCTGCCGTCATCGTCGTTCAGTTCAAACTCCGCCTCTATCACTATGCGTTCCGGCGCGCAATACGGACTCAGCCTGTATCCAAACGCGGTTTTATCCACGGTTTCTTTTATTATTGCGCCGTTCTCGGCATATATAATGGTTTTCAGCGCATCCGCCGTCTCCCCGCCGTATGCGCCGGCGTTCATTGCAACCGCGCCGCCTACCGTGCCCGGTATGCCGGCCGCCCATTCAAGGCCCATCAGGCCCCATTGCACGCTTTGCTTTGCCATTGCCGCATAGCTTGCACCCGCGCCTGCGATTATCGTGCGGCCGCTGCGCTCAACGTTCGCCATTTTCTCGCCTATGCGCAAAACTATCGCATCAAGCCCTTTATCGCTTATCAAAAGATTTGTGCCGTTGCCTATAACGTAATGCTCTACGCCAGCCGCCTCTATCAGGCGCATAAGCTCAGCAGTATGCTCCGCCGTGTCCGGCTCGGCCAATATGCGCACGCTGCCGCCCGTTTTGAAGGAGGTGTACTGCGCCATAGGCACATTCTCCTTTGCACCGAGCGCATCAAGCATCCGTTTTAATTCAACAGGCAGTTCTTTCATTACTCATTCTCCCAACAAGCAGTATTATACCAAGCTTAATTTTACTTTATTTTTGCCCTTTTCACAATACTCAGTCAAAAAGCTCGCCATATCTTTTAACTATGGCCTCATTCGCCCCGCTATCGCCCGAAAGCGCGCGTGCAGCTTCCTCCGCAATGGCGTCCTTATACCGGTTCAGCAAGAACGCGTTTACGCATGGCGTGCCGTTGAGTAACTCCTGCGCATCCACGGGGCTTGCGCTCTCCGCCTTATCTTCATAAGGCGCCGAAGGATAAAGCCCCGTTTGGGCTATCTTCAGGCTATACTTTGGCGTTAATAAAAGCTGTATAAGCTTTTCGGCATGTTCCTTCACCCATTCGTCCTCGGTATACGGTATTGCGATAAGCTGTGCGTTGCCGTGCTGCCCCATTATGCCGTGCACAGTATAGTTAAATCCCTTACCCCGCTCGCTCAGCATGCTCAGTTCGCGCGCCGTACGCACATCGTCTATGCAAAGCACCGCCTTACCCTCCTTAAATGCCGCCGTATCGAGGCACTCGCCTTCCGCGCCGATAAGCGTCCATCTTTCCGCCCTGCCGGACAATATGCTTTGCTTTATCGCGCCGCCGTCCGCCCCGTTTACGGCCGCAAATATAGCCGCCGCATCTACGCTGCCTTCATCTAAGTTTATTCCTATTTTCTTTGATAGTTCGTTGTTCTCTATCAGCACGCATGGGCTTTGCGCATATGGTATTGCATACAGTTTGCCTTCACTGCTGCCCGCACGCAGCAGTTCGCCGCTTATTTCGGCATAGTTCCCCGCGTCAAGCTCGCTGAGCCCGTCCGCGTCTATAAGCCCCGCCGGGAAGGATATCACGTCCGGCTTTTCGCCGCGTTCGATCCGCCTTGCGTATTCCTCCTCCATTATTCCTTCCACGCTGTAAAACACGCCGTATTCCTTTTTTTCAAGCTTTCTTGCGGCATCGGCCATTATTGTGCTTACGCTGCCGGAATACGGCTTGTATTTAACCACATGCCAAACGTTTATTATGCCCGTGCGCTGCTTCACGGGCGGCTCTGTCTCCCGCACAAACAGCTCCTTATACGCCTGTATGCTCATTATTACCATAAACACGGCTACAATTGCCGCCATTGCCGCGTTAAACGCCGCCCTCATGCGCCCCATAATGCCTTCCCCCTTCAGCGGTTTTGTTCCGTTATTCATATGCATAAAAAAAGAGACCCATGTTAAGAGTCTCTTTGATTCGGGTCGTCAGCTATTGGTGGTGAACTGCGGATTGCCCCTTCCCGCCATTCACCGATTGTTTATGGTTGGAGGAAAACAATAATGAAGATGACTGCGATTGTCACGACCCGCTTTCTTTCGCTGATGTTATGGTAACACTATATGTTGCGCTTTGCAATCTTTTTTAAGCAAATATTACTAAAGTTAATAATCCGTTCATATTTGCCCTTGTTTTGCCGGTTTTATGCCCGCTTTATTGGGTCAAATATTACGTCCGCGTCAAAATCCGGCGTGTATGAAAGGTCTGCCGAATTACGCTGCTGTATGAACACGTTTTCAAAGCCCTTGCTTATGGCGTAATCCAAAGCCCTGTCGTACTCGCCTTTTGTTATGCGGCGATTGATGGGCCTGGGCAGATCGTCCCTCGTCGGGGCGTACTGGCTCATTATCGATATATAGACATTTTTCGGGTAATTGGCTGAAACATAGTCCAGCACCCGCCGCGTATCGTCAACGCAGCCGGGCAGCACCATGTGCCGTATCAGCACGCCGGAAACAGCCATTCCGTTTTCATCCAGCTTTATGTTCCCAACCTGCCTGTACATTTCGGCAATAGCCTGCGCAGCAATGGCAAAATAATCCTCCGCATCGCTGTATTTCTTTGCAAGCGACGATGAGACGTACTTAAAGTCCGGCAGATATATGTCTATAAGCCCTTCAAGCATTTTCAGCGTTTGCACGTTTTCATATGCGTTGGTATTGTAAACTACAGGTATCGTAAGCCCAGCTTGGCGCGCAAGTGGTAATGTGCGCGCTATCAGCGGCACATGCGGCGCGGGCGTAACAAGGTTTATGTTATGCGCGCCCTGATGCTGAAGATCGAGCATTATGCGGCAAAGCGTTTCTTCATCCGCCTCTATGCCCATCACGCTGTGGTTAATTTTATAATTCTGGCAAAATATGCAGTTAAGGTTGCACCCGCAGAAAAATATGGTGCCGCTGCCGCGTTCGCCGCTTATTATCGGCTCCTCCCAGCGGTGCAGCGCGGCGCGGGCAATATGCGCTTTTTCGCGCGCGCCGCAATAGCCCGGAGCTTTTGCGCGGTCCGCAGCGCATTTTCGCGGGCATATGCTGCAAAGGCTCATCGTTTGCCCTGCCTTTCCGCTTTATTCTGCGTTTTTTCCGCCTTTTGCGTTTTCTCGGCTTTTTGTGGCTTTTCGGCCTTCTGCGGCTGCTCTATCACTTCGTAATGCGCATCCACCACATCGTCATCATCTTGAATATCGGCGTCGTTGGGAACGTATTCATCCTTTTCGTCATCGTCGCCGTAGCGGGTATGCTTTTCGCCCGCCGGCCCCAATGCTATGGCGTTGCGTACATAGCGCTGTAAAGTAAGCGTAAAACGCGTACCCTTGCCGACTTCGCTTTCAACGCTTATCGTTTCGCCAAGCTTTTCCATTATGAACTGCGCTATAGACAGTCCAAGCCCCGTGCCGCCTTCGCTATGGGACTTATCCACCTTATAGAATCGTTCAAATATATGCGGCAGATCGCTTTCAGGTATGCCGCAGCCGGTATCGGTCACAGACAGCTGTATTTTCTCCTTCGCATTGCGGGCGGATATTGTTATGGTGCCGCCCTTTGGCGTGTAGCGCGAGGCATTATCCAGCAATATAACAAGCACCTGCTCTATCCTGTCCGGATCGGTCATCGCATCGGGCACAGGCCGCGGACAGTCAAGCACTAAGTTCACGCCCTTATCGGCCAGCGTTGAAGAATACGCGCTTGCAATATCCTGCACCAGCTCGTTCACATCCACGCGGGTTATCTCCATGTATTCCGTGCCGGATTGCAGTCGGCTGAGCGTCATCATGTCCGTTATAAGACGCGAAAGCCTGAGCACCTCGTGCAGCATTATCTTATAATACCGCTGCCTGTCCGCTTCATCCTTCACCATTCCGTCGGCAAGCGGCTCAAGCAATCCCCTTACAGCGGTGAGCGGCGTCCGCAGTTCGTGCGAAACATTTGCAACATAATCCCGCCTGAGCTTTTCGACCCGCTCCATCTCCGTCATGTCCTTAAACAGGCCCACAACGCCCGTGCGTTCGCGGCTGGACGTTACAACAGGCGATATGGTTATCCACAGCACCTTGTCACCAGCCATGGGGTAGGTTATGGTCTGAGGCTTGCCGGAATTGAAAACCTCGTCAAACACCTTCCATACCTTTTCGTCGGGTATCAATTCCTCGCGCTTTGATACGCTGACCGCACCGAACATGCGCATTATTGCGGAATTGTAATGTATGAGCGTGCCGTGCTCGTCTATTGCCACAACGCCGTCCGTAAGGCTTTGCAGCAGCTGATCAAGCTGGCTCTTTTCGCTGCTGAGTTGGCGAATAGTATGGTCAAGTTCCGCGCAAAGGTTATTGAGCGAACCGGCAAGTTCGCCGACCTCGCCCGGAATATCTTCATCAAGCCTTATGTCAAAATCGCCCTTTGCCATTGCCTTCGCGGCGTCGTTCATGCGGCGTATTGGGTCGGCAATGTTCTTCGCACGCCAAACCATCATAAGCAGCGCCACGGGTATGGCTATCGTGGTGAGCATAAGCACGAGCATGGACATACGCCCCGTTGCGTTGGTAACGAGTTTAAGCGAACTGAGCATGACCACCGCGCCGAGTATGTTTCCGTCGTCGTCGAATATTGGGCAGCCCAGCGCAAGGGCGGAGCTGTCCTCTTTCATTCTAAGCCGGTTCTGCTTAACGTCCGCACCGTTTTCAGCGGAAGCTATCTGCTCATACAGCAGTTTTTTCGCGCCCTCAGCATCCGTATTAAGCAAGCTGTCCACATAAAAAAGCGTGTTTCCTTCCGCGTCAAGGTAAAGCACCGTGCCGGTATTGGACGGCAACAGCTTTGCCGCCAGCCGTTCAAACACGTCTTTATCTATTTCGCCCGCCATGTATTCCTTGGCAAGCTGCTCCGCCGCATCAAGCGAAGGGTGCAGCTCGTCCAGCTTTATGTCAGCATAAACATCCTTGCTCAGAAACACATAGCCGCCAAGCATAACGGCTGCTGCAATGAGCATTGCGACGGACAGCATTATAACAAGCCGGCGGAAAAACACGCTTTTTAGCATAATTTTATTCTACCTCGAACTTATAGCCAACGCCGTATATGGTCTTTATCGACCAATTAAGGCCCGTGTTGTCAAGCTTTGCACGGATGCGCTTTATATGCGTATCCACGGTTCTTGTTTCACCAGCGAAGTCATAGCCCCAAACCTTATTAAGCAGCTGTTCCCTTGTGAACACCTGCCCGGGGTTGGAAGCAAGCATATAAAGAATCTCTATTTCCTTCGGCGTGCATATTACCGGCTGCCCCTTTAATGTGACGGTATAGCTCTTAATGTCTATAACAAGGCCGTTTAAGGTAACGCGGCCGTCGTCGTTACTCTGCTGTTCGCTTGTGCGCCTGAGCACGGCCTTTATCCTTGCCACGACCTCGCGCGGGCTGAAGGGCTTCACGATATAATCGTCCGCTCCCAGCTCAAGGCCGAGTATTCTGTCTATTTCTTCGCCCTTGGCAGTGAGCATAATTATTGGCACCTGCGAATTTTTGCGTATTTCCTTGCAGGCGTCAATGCCGTTCATGATGGGCATCATTATGTCCATAACGCAAAGCGAAATGTCGCCGTCCAGCGCGCTTACTGCCGCCGCACCGTCATATACGTCCACGGTTTCAAATCCTTCGGATTTAAGATAAATGCCAAGTGACTCATGCACGTTTCTGTCGTCGTCAGCTATCAATATTTTGCCGCTGCTCATGTTTTTTACCTCCCATTTTATACATTGATTACATTATAACACCGCGACAGTTTTTTTCAAATCCTGCCGCAGCTATTTGCTGTATACTTCACACTTTGTTCGTATTCGCCCCCGTGCTTTGGCGCTTGGCAACAGTAAAGCTGAACACCACGCGGCCATCCTTGCTTTCGGCCCATATGCGCTCGCCCATCAGCTCCATTATCTCCTTCGCTATTGCAAGGCCAAGGCCCGTGCCTTCGCCTGTATGCGCCCTGTCCGCCTTATAGAACCGCTCAAACAGATGGTCTATGTCCGCTTCGGCTATTTCGCCGGGGTTGGATACGCTTATGGTGTATTTATCATCGTCCTCGCCCACGCTAAGGTCAACCTCGCCCGATGCGCTGTGCTTTATGGCGTTGTCAAGCAGAGCTATGAGCACCTGCTCGCACCTGTCAGGATTGCTGTACGCCTCATGCTCGCCTTCAGGCATGGACACGGAAAGCTTTTTTCCGTTATCCTTGGCTATCGTGCTGTATCTGTCCGCAACGTCGTATATCAAATCGTTTACGCTCATTTTGCAGCGCGCTATGGCAACCGTGCCCGATTGCAGCCGGCTCAACTCAAGCAGATCGTCTATCAGGCGCGAAAGACGCATGGCTTCGTGCTGAATGTAGCCATAGTATCTCAGCCTGTCCTCGTCCTTCTTTACCAGCCCGTCGCACAGCGCGTCCGACAGGCCGCGTATGGATGCGATAGGCGTTCTAAGCTCATGGGACACGTTGGCAACGTAATCCCGCCGTGTCTGCTCAAGCCGCGCCGCCTCCGTAACATCCTGTATCATTATTATGGCGCCTTCGTTCTTGCCGTCCGTCCCAAGGGCGGATATTGTGAAGCGCAGCACGGCTTCCTTATAGCTTTGCTCCGTCCAGCGGCTCACGCCGTCGGAAAGCACCTGTTCAACCATGGAATGGAGCTCGCCATACATTGGCGAATCCTCTATGCTTTCGCCATGTGCGCAGCCCATAAGCGTTACGGACGCGGGGTTGAACTGAATTATCTTTCCGCTTTCGTTAACGGCTATAACGCCCTCCAGCAGCCCGTCAAGCACGCTCTTCAGCCGGTTTCGCTCAAACGTAAGCGCGCCTATTGTGCCGCTGAGCGCGCTTGAAAGTTCGTTTAAGGAGTGGCCCAGCCGCGCCACCTCGCCGTCTCCTTTTTCAATAGCCCGCACGGAAAAATCCCCTTTTGTCATGGCTACGGCGGCTTCGTTCATCTTATTCAGCGGCTTTGTAAGCCCGCGCGATCCAAAGTACGCCACCGGCACCATTATAAGCGCCACCAAAAGCATGGCAAGCGGCAGCGATGAAGTAAGATTACCCCAGCCCGTGCTAAGCTCGTCCATTGGCTTTACCAGGAACACCGCACCCATTATCGCGCCGTCGCTTGCGGTTATAGGCTCGCCTACCACGACGCCGGCCCTGCTGCCGCCCATCATTACCACGGCGCTGACCTCTCTGCCCGCAAGCACGCCCGCAAGATACGGCGCTATCATGTTAGTGTTTGCCTCAAGCTGGTCGTTCGTAATGCTGCCGAAAAGTGTACCGTCAGCCGTATAAAGATACGGCGCAGCATCCCATATGCGCCTATCGTAATTGACTATGTTTTCAAAATCCTTGCGGCTCAGTATCCCTTCCATAAGGTCTGCCGCGCGGCTCGATATAAACTCAGCCCTCGGTATAAGTTCCTTCGTTTTCAGCTCACCATATTTCTTTATGCCCGCATAGCGAAAAACAAGCGCCGTAAGGGCGGCGCTCAATATAACCGTGAACAGCACAAGGCATACGGTTTTTATAAGCAAAGTATGCTTCATTATCTGCTTACCTCAAACTTGTACCCAACGCCGTAAACCGTTTTTATGCTCCAGTTTACCGTTCCCTCCGCAGGCAGCTTTTGGCGTATGCGCTTTATCTGCGTATCCACCGCGCGCGTATCGCCGTAAAAATCATAGCCCCACACAAGCGAAAGTATCGTTTCCCGTTCATATACCTTGCCCGGGTGCGATGCAAGAAGCTGGAATATCTCCACTTCCTTCGGCGTGAACGGCACACGCTCGCCTTTTACACGGACATCATAATTGTTTATGTTTATCTCAAGGTCGTCAAAGCGAAGCACCTGCTGCGGGTGCTCCTTCGCCATGGCAAGCCTTCTCAGCACCGCCTTTACCCGCGCCACAACTTCGCGCGCGCTGAACGGCTTAACTATGTAATCATCCGCGCCCAGCTCAAGGCCAAGTATCCGGTCTATCTCTTCTCCCTTTGCCGTTAGCATTATTATAGGCACGCGGCTTTTTTCCCTAAGCTTACGGCATACGTCCGTGCCGGATAGCTTGGGCATCATTATATCCAATATTATAAGATCAGGCTTCTCCGTTTCATATTTTTGCAGCGCTTCTTCGCCGTCCATCGCGCTTATATGTTCATAGCCCTCGTTTTCCAAATACATGCCAAGGGTTTCGTGTATCATTATCTGGTCATCGCAAATCATTATCTTCTGCGCAGCCATATCCTTTACCTCCCCAAATAGTGCTGTGTTTATGCTTGGATTATAATAAAAAAATCCCTCACTTTCAATACAGGTTCCCGCTTTGCCATAATTGTATTGAATTTTCGGCGCAAACGGCTATAAAGCAACCGCACCTGCGCTGCTTTTTACGGCTGCACGGGTGCGGATTCGGTCATTTATTCTGTTTTGCTCCTCAGCGGCCTATCGTTAAGTCCTCAACGAAAAGGTGCTTCGCGGGCAGTTCGGGATGCATGGGCATCTTCTGCGCGGGTGCCGCTACTGCAGGCGCGGACGCGGGTGCCGGTGCTGCCTTGGGGGCTTCCGCCTTAGGCTCTTCCTTGGGCTTGGGGTTATTACGCTGCTCAAAGAACTTCATGGCCACCTGCGGGAACAGTGCATAGCTCAGCACGTCCTCTTCCTGACGCATAACGTCCTTTATCTCCTCGCGGTACTTTTCAAGCTCCGGCTTGAGCAGATCCGCCGGGCGGCAGGTTATAACTTCCGCGTCGCCAATGGCCTTCTTGCGCACTTCTTCATTCACCTTTCCGGGCAGTGCGCCGTATTCGCCGCGCAGCAGGGCCTTGGATTCCTTAGAGAAGGTTTTGTACCTTCCGCTGGAAACCACGTTAAGCACGGCCTGGGAGCCGACTATCTGGCTGGTAGGCGTTACCAGCGGGGGATAGCCAAAGTCCTCGCGTACACGGGGGATCTCCGCCAGCACATCGTAATACTTATCCTCTGCATTCAGCTGCTTAAGCTGGCTGATAAGGTTGGAAAGCATTCCGCCGGGAACCTGATATATAAGCGTGTTCGTATCAACGTTGAGCACCTTGGGATCAAGGAAGCCTTCATCCTTCAGCTTCTGCGCAACGCCGCGGAAATGCTTGGCGGCAATGGCCATCTTTTCAAGGTCAAGCCCTGTGTCGTACTCCGTGCCCTTCAGCGTTGCCACAAGGGACTCCGTAGCGGGCTGGCTGGTGCCGTTTGCAAGGGGGCTGAGCGCGCAGTCAACTATATCCACGCCCGCCTGTACGGCCATGAGATAAGTCATGTCGCCTGTGCCGGAAGTGTTGTGCGTATGCAGATGTATAGGCACGCTTATTTCTTCCTTCATGCGCTTTATCAGCGAATACGCATCATAGGGCAGCAGCAGATTCGCCATGTCCTTTATGCATATAACGTCCGCGCCCATCTGCTCCAGTTCCTTAGCCACCTTAACGAAGTAATCCTCGTTATGCACGGGGCTGATGGTGTAGCTTATGGCAGGTTCGCATATTCCGCCGTATTTCTTTGTATACTTTATGGCGGATTCAAGATTGCGCACGTCGTTAAGAGCATCAAATATCCTTATGACGTCAATGCCGTTCTCTATCGCCTTGCGGCAGAACTGCTCCACGACGTCGTCGGCATAATGCTTATAGCCCAGTATATTCTGGCCGCGGAAAAGCATCTGCAGTTTGGTATTGGGCAGCGCCTTTTTAAGCTTCCTCAGCCTGTCCCACGGATCCTCGTTGAGGAAGCGGAGGCATGCGTCAAACGTGGCTCCGCCCCAGCACTCCAGGGACCAATAGCCAATGCTGTCCAGCACTTCGCATGCGGGAAGCATATCTTCCGTGCGCATACGGGTGGCTGCCTGGGACTGATGCGCGTCCCTCAATATAGTGTCGGTAATAAATATTTTCTTGCTCATCCGGATTCCTCCTCGATAAGATGCTTTGTGTTATATCAGTGTACCCAATAGAGCGAAAGCAGAACGCCCGCAGCTATTGCGGAACCTATAACGCCCGCCACATTGGGACCCATGGCATGCATCAGCAGATAGTTGCCGGGCTTTTCCTTCTGGCCTACTACCTGAGACACGCGCGCCGCCATAGGAACGGCGGAAACGCCCGCGGAGCCGATAAGCGGATTGATCTTGCCGCCGGAAAGCTTGTTCATAAGCTTGGCTATCAGCACGCCGCCAGCAGTACCGAACGCGAATGCGCACACGCCCATTATCAGTATACCAATAGTCTGCCAGGTAAGGAATATGTCTGCGGTGGCAGTCGCGCCTACGGATACGCCGAGGAATATGGTAACGATATTCATCAGCTCGTTCTGCGCCGTCTTGGAAAGCCTTTCGGTCACGCCGCATTCCTTGAGCAGGTTACCAAACATCAGCATGCCGATAAGCGGAGCCGCAGAGGGAACCAGCAGGGACACGAATATAGTAACAACTATGGGGAATATTATCTTTTCGGTTTTGGAAACAGGCCTGAGCTGCTCCATGGATATTTGGCGTTCCTTCTTTGTGGTCAGCGCCTTCATTATAGGCGGCTGAATTACGGGAACAAGCGCCATGTAAGAATACGCTGCAACGGCAATGGGGCCAAGCAGCTGCGGCGCAAGCCTGAGCGTTACGTATATTGCTGTCGGGCCGTCCGCACCGCCGATTATACCTATGGAGGACGCTTCCCTTACGCCGAAGTTAAATGCATTGGGGAACAAGGCGGTAAGGCCGATGGCACCCATGAAGGCAATGAATATGCCTAACTGGGCAGCAGCACCCATGAACAGGGTCTTGGGGTTGGCGATAAGGGGGCCGAAGTCCGTGCCCGCGCCCACGCCCATGAATATAAGGCAGGGGTAAATGCCCAGTTTTATGCCAAGGTACAGATAGTCTATAAGACCTCCCTGGTCGCTCAGCGCGGCCCAGTCAACATGGCCGCTGGCAAAAAGCTCGCGGTGATACATTTCCGCGCCGGGCAGATTGGTAAGCAGCATACCGAAGGCTATCGGCAGCAGCAGCAACGGCTCGAATTTCTTCACGATGGCCAGATACATCAGCACCAATGATATAGCTATCATTATAAGCACCTTAGGATCGTTGGCTATCATGGAAAAGCCGGTCATTTCAACAAAACTTTGAATTGCTTCTCCCATTTTGCTCTCCTTTCAATCGGATTTGGCAAAAGCGGAAGCCGCTTAGCCTATCACCAGCAGGCAGTCGCCGGAGTTGACGGAAGCGCCCTTGGTGGTGTTTATGGCTATAACCTTGCCGGAAGCGGGGGCGAATATCTCGTTCTCCATCTTCATGGCTTCAAGTATAATAACAACATCATCCGCGTTCACGGTGTCGCCAACGTTTACCTTAATATCCAGTATGTTGCCGGGCATGGGGGCGGTAACGGCGGTCTGGCCGGCGGCGGGGGCGGCAGCAGGCGCGGC
>ENA-UONX01001220-UONX01001220.1-human-gut-metagenome-genome-assembly--contig:-P74old-NODE-1220-length-26219-cov-42.903914_pt1 | contig 26219 bp, 27 predicted proteins | sample MGYA00242466_ERZ724013 | MGnify/ENA metagenome assembly ERZ724013 | reverse complement strand
TCTCTTGATAAACGCTCATAAATTGCTGTAATCTTTGAAGTCCTTGACATTCTCTTATCCTCCTTTCTTTATGTAATCTGATTTAGCATTACAGGGATTACTCCCTCTGCTAATAGGAGAAAATAGGGGTGCAAAGCGGAACTGTTTTTCAAGAAAATTAAAAGATTTTTTTGAAGTTCCAAAACCGATTTTGATAGCCTATTTTCAATTTAGGAACGCATTATTTATCGTCCTACTAAATTATATCCTTCCGGGGACAGCTCGATGGCGGTGACGGTCTCGCCGTAGTTTGCCGCCCATGCGTCAAAGTGCTGTAAGCCCTGCTCCTCCAACGCCGACATCTGCAAATAGCGCTGGATGGTGTAAAGCTCCACCATGCTGTTGGAAATGGGGGTGCCGGTGGCAAAGACAATGCCGCGCCCTCCGGTGATCTCATCGAGGTAGCGGCACTTCATAAATAAATCGCTGGATTTCTGCGCTTCGGTCTGGGCAATACCGCCCACATTGCGCATTTTTGTGTAGAGAAAGAGGTTTTTGAAATAATGGCTCTCGTCAATGAAGATGCGGTCAACGCCCAATTCCTCAAAGGTGACCACATCATCCTTGCGGCTCTGGTCGTTCAGCTTGTCGATCTTGGCTTGCAGGCCCTTTTTGGTTTTCTCCATCTGCTTGATGGTGAACTTCTCCGCTTTTTCTCGCTTGGCCTCTGAAATTCCCATCATAATTTCGTCAATCTGCTGTTCCAGAATGGCCCGCTGGCGCTCTACACTCATGGGGATCTTCTCAAACTGCGAATGCCCGATAATAATGGCATCGTAGTCGCCGGTGGCGATCCTACCACAGAATTTCTTGCGGTTTTTGGTTTCAAAATCCTTACGGGTAGCGACAAGGATGTTCGCTGCCGGATAAAGCTGCAAAAACTCAGTGGCCCACTGCTCCGTCAGGTGGTTGGGCACCACAAAGAGGGACTTCTGACACAGGCCCAGCCGCTTTGACTCCATCGCCGCCGCGACCATTTCAAATGTCTTGCCCGCGCCCACCACATGGGCAAGCAGGGTATTTCCCCCGTAGAGAATGTGCGCGATGGCGTTGACCTGGTGCTTGCGGAGCGTGATCTCCGGGTTCATGCCTGAAAAGCTGATGTGACTGCCATCATACTCACGGGGGCGGTTGCTGTTGAACAGAATATTATAGGTCTTACAGATGGCTTCGCGCCGGTCCGGGTCTTTCCAGATCCATTCGGCAAAAGCGCCTTTAATGAGTTCCTGCTTGCTCTGGGCGATGGCCGTCTCTTTCTTGTTCAGAACGGCAATTCTGCGCCCTTCCTCATCGTATTGGTAATCAAAAATGCGGACATCCTTCAGGTTAAGTGTCGTTTCGATGATCTCATAGGCGTTGATGCGCTGTGTGCCGTAGGTACTGATGGCCTTGACATTGCCGCGATCCTTGCTCTTGCCCTCGATGCGCCACTCACCGGTGATGCCGGAATAGTGGACCTTTATGCTCCATTGTGCGCTGCGGGGTGTCCCCAGCGTTTCAAAGATAAACCGGCGCACATAGTCGGTGTCCAGCCATGTAGCGCCCAGCCGGACGGAAATCTCGCTGGCGGTGAGGTCTACTGGCTGCACCTGTGCCAGAGCATCGGCGTTGATCTGATACTGCGGGTTCTGTTCCGCCTTGCCTTGGGCAACCGCCAATTTCTGACGCACATTGCCGGAAAGATACTCGTCCGCGGGCAGGTATTTCTCATGCCCATCGTTTTCGCCGGTGTAAGCAGGGTTCAGGAACACCACGCCAGTCAACTCAGAAAACAGCGTTTCTTCGTCCTTGCCGGTGAGCCTGCTCATATAGTCCATATCCACATGGGCTTTCTCCCCGATGGACAGGGCCAGGGCCTCCACCGCTGTGTCTACCTTTTCAGCGGGTTTGTGACTGCGGATGGTGCGCTTGGTGAACAGGTCCGCCTTCCTTTTCAGGTTCCGGTCCTCGTCCAGAATTTCCAGTGAACACAGCAGGAAGTAAGAACTGTCCTGGTCAAAGGCAATCGCATTGCCGCGAGAGTTGATGAGTCCGTATTTTCTGGTGAAGGCATCGTAGAGGATATTCAGCTTGGCTTGCTGCGCCTTGATTTCTTCATCGGGATAGTCCTCAGTCTGGTATTCCAGCAGCGTCCGCACACAGTCCCGCAGCTCGATCATGCCGCGGATTCTGCTCTCTGCCGTCTTGGATACCTCCACCGGGTTCATGCGGCTGTTTTCACGGTAGTAGATCTGCCCGTCCACCAGCGTATAGGAAAAATTGCGGACAGCAGGGTCGGCCTCAATGGAATGATCCTCGCCCTCCAATTCTTCCTCCCGGTCATAAGCGGTAATTTCACCGTGGACATTCTGAACGGCCTCCGCCAGCAGCGCTTCCAACGGCTGCTCCGGGTACGGCTCACAGGTAGGTGTGGGGCCGAACGGCCCGGACACCATCTTCATCTCGCCCAGCACCATGTCGGGGTGGTCGATAAAATAACTGTTCATCTGAATGCCGTTTTCATCGGTGGCAAGATGCACCCATTCGGGTTCTATATCTACCATTCGTTCCCGCTTTTGAAGGAACAGAATGTCTGAAACGACCTCTGTACCTGCTGCGGCCTTGAACGCATTGTTGGGTAGCCGAATCGCCCCCAGCAGCTCCGAGCGCTGCGCGATGTATTTTCGCGCGCTGGCGGTGCGCTTGTCCATGGTGTAGCTGGAGGTCACAACGGCGATGACGCCGCCCGGTCTGACCTGATCCAGCGCCTTGGCGATGAAATACTCGTGGATGGGAAAATTCAGCCGGTCATAGCGTTTGTCCGGCACATGGAACTGGCCGAAGGGGACATTGCCGATGGCAACATCAAAAAAGTTATCCGGGAAGGAGGTTTTCTCATAGCCCTGCACCGCAATTCTGCTTTTCTGATAAAGCTGGCGGGCGATGCGCCCGGAGAGATCGTCCAGCTCCACGCCGTAGAGCTTGCTGCCGCTCATGCTTTCCGGCAGCATACCGAGAAAATTGCCGATACCGCAGGCTGGCTCCAGAATGTTGCCCTGCGCAAAGCCCATCTGCCCCAGGGCGGTATAGATACTGCGGATGACCACAGGCGGCGTGTAGAACGCCGTGAGCGTGGATTCGCGGGCGGCGGCGTATTCGGCGTCCGTCAGCAGGTCTTTCAGTTCAGCGTAACGAGGATTTTTCTCGTCAAAGAAGTCCGCCAGACCGCCCCAGCCTACATATTGTGCCAGCACCGCCTGTTCCTCCGCTGTGGCGGTGCGGTTCTCCGCTTCTATGGCCTTCAGGGTGCGGATCGCGTCCAGATTGCGCTGAAAACGCTCCAACGGTGCGCCCTCTCCAATATGGTCGTCGGTGATACGATAGTTGCTGCCGTTTGCGTCCAGCGGATAGGCAAGCGTGTTCCGCTTTTTCTTTTTCGGCGGGGTGAGCGCCGTAGGCGGCTCGTCCGTCTGCGTCGCTGCGGTTTCCTGTGCAATGTCCGATTGCTCCATGTGAGCGCGGACATAGTCGATGGATTCCTTTCGGAAAATGGGAAAGCCCGTCCCGCCTTCAAAGGTCACATCCCGCAGCGATACATTTTGCGTATGATCGTCTACGCTGTCCACTTCAAACTGCCGCCCATCTATGGTCAGGCGTGTGCCGATGGAGAGCGGTTCGGGGACTTCCGGTTCCATGGGCATTACGGGCTCCGGTGGCGTTGGCATGGTTTCCTCGGAGGGTGTCGCAGCTTCCCGCACCAACGCCGCTGTCGGCTCATTGGGTGCGGTCGGTGTCAGTTGCCCATCATGCCGGTGATTGAACAGGCTGAACTCACCGTTTACATAGGCATAAAGTTGAAAATGAGTTTCATGGACAAATTCATAGTGGCGGTCATCTTTTTGCATTTCACCCAACCGGGCATTCAATGCGTCCATGAGCCACATTGCAGTGGACTTATCCTGCAATTCTTCTTCAATCAGCGGTACTGCCTGATAATAATCCATACCCATGTAATAGGGACGCGGCACATTGTCCGGTGCATTGTACAGACTGGAGTAAATGGCCCGCGCCACCTGTCTCCGCTCATATTCCGGGATCTTTGCGATAGCGTCCTCGCCGGGGAAGCGTTTCTGCGCGATCAGGCGCTCATACTCCTTGACCACATTGGGGATGGTCAGATGGACGGTATCATATTTCTTGGAATGGTAGTCCCGTTCGTAGTCCAGCCCCTTGTAAGTCTTGGTGTATCCATACCCGGCGCGGGCTCCGCCGCTGTACTCGCCAAAGCTGCCCTTGATGAATTTCTGGTGTTCCTCCGGCGTGTGGGGATAGCAGAAGTGAGAATATACGGCCAGTCGGCTATCCAGATGGTCACAGAGGAAAAAACCGTCGATCTCGTCTTGTGTGATGAACATTTTGCACTGACGCAGAAAATTAGGCTGGGCAGTAAAGCAGCGCTCCGGGTAGGGCAGGCCGTCCAGCACAACACTGATGCGGTGGGTGTTGTAAGTGGATAGCCGCCAGCGCATAATGTCGCGGTCTTGGGCATAAGCGTCAAGGAAGGCATGATATTCCTGTGCCAGAATTTGCAGCCCACCCTCAGTTTTTGCAAACGCCACCATGTCCTCGTCCAGCTCCGGGTAGCCCTTGTGCTGGTCATGGATGGCCAATGTCTGCGGGAATAGGCCCTGCGCGCGGCCTTCTTCGTTCAGGTCACGGGCTGTCATCAGGAGGGCGTCCATCGCTTCGTGCAGCACCTTGTCCGGGGCCTGCGCCAGCTCGGACGCGGAGAGATAAGTCCCCGCATCCAGCAGCTCCAGAATCCGCGCCGACGCCTGTTCCCATGTGACCATGGTTTTGCTGTACCCGGTGCGGACGCTGTCCCCTTGGGCGAGGTGGATGCCGTCCTCCAGAAACCACACGGCGTATTTGCGGCCTTCGTATTCAATGCCGCGCCCGTTCGCCCTGCCAAACTCCCGGCGCAGAAATGATATATTTTCCGATTCTGGCCGCTCCCGCATATAAAATACGGCGATGCGCTCCGCACTGTTGGGTTCATTGCCGCCCGTGCAGAGGGCCAGATCAATGACCTCCTGCGGCACCGTGCGGGCCGGGGCCAGAATGCCGGTGGCTGTGTCTGCCGGAGTCTCGTACACCGGGGCGTCGCCGCCCATGTCGAATAGGGCAAGCTGCTCCGCGACGATTGGGGCATTTTGCAGGCCCAGCTTGATTTTGTACTCGCCGCGCTCGATCAGGCCCTCGGTCATCTCGGTGATGACCGACCATGAAAAAACAGACTCCGAAGTGCGGGAGAGGTAGCTGCCCTCCCACATCAAAAGTCCGTCCTTCTCGGCGTGGTAGCCTGTCCGGACACCGTCGGTCAGGACTTCCACCCATATATCGTTGTAGCTGTTTTTCAAGAACTCTGTGCGTTCCGCAAGGCTCTTGTGCGCCTGAAAGTATTCAAAGATCTCCTGTCGCTTGTGCTTGCGCCCGCCGTCGTCCAGCAGGTTCGCTTCAATAAGGTGCATATCCAGAAAGGCGGGCAGCTCTGCGGTATTTTGCTGTGCGGTGTCATGCTCCAGCGCAAAGGCTGCTGCCTGCTCCTGCGCTTTTTCGTCCGGATAATCACCGTAGACGCGGAGGCACTGGCGTGTTTCGGCGTCATACACGGCAGCGCCGTCGTATGCAAAACCGTCTTCCTCCATCGTCCCGGCAACATAGCCCTGCGCCGCGGCCTCCGCTTCTTCCAGCGTCTGATAATCCAGCTTATCGTCAAAACCGTTTTCAAAGTGGTGGTAGGCGGCCACCTGATAGGGCGCGGCCATCTGCGCGGCATATCGGTCAATGGCTTCTGCGGTCAGCCATTCCGGTTTTTCCGGGAGGGCGTCATACAGCTCCCGCATTTTTTTGATCTGCGCGTGGACATTGCCTGCCCACAAATGCTTTTCACTCCGGCCACCAGCGCCGAGGAAGTAGTCACAGTCAGCGCGCAAACGGTCCAGCAGCACATAATCCCCGCTGTGATCGACAAAGGCAGGAAGTTCATCACTTCCTGCCTCTGTGGGTTCTTCGGTTGTCAGGCGTAGATCAGGTCGGTCAGCGCCAGTTCCTCCGCGCTGTGCCGGAGATTGTTCATCAGGCCCGTCCAGCGCAGGGGATCGGTTGCTTTCAGCTCCTCCGTCACGCCCTCGGCCTGCGCCATCCGTGCCACGGTCTGCTCCACCATCTTCCGCGCGGTCTGCTCGATCTCCGCCAAATGCTCCGTCAGCTTGCCGCTGGTCTTGAGGTTGGTGTAAAGCACCCTGCGGCGCTTCTTCAGATATTCTCTCCGCAGCTCCGCGTACTTGCCCAGATGCACCTCCGGCGTCTGCGGCATCAGCAGGTTCGGCACCTGAAAGCCATCCTGCATCCGATAGGTCACTTCCATGATGTTCGCTCCTTTCGTGTTCTGTTGTTTCGTGTTCTGTGCTGTTATCATATCCGCTCTTTTCGGCATTTGCAAATAATTGTTCCCGCTGGGCCTGCATGACCGTTCGGCTGATCTCCCGCAGGCCCATCTCCGCGATGTCGCTGGTGGCGATGCCCAGGGCGTTGATGGTGGGCGGCGTGTTGAATTCATAAACGTGGGCAAACTCATCGGGCGAAAAATAATCGTCCGCCCGCAGGCCCAGCCGGGTCATCAGCATATAGGCCACGCTGACCTCCAGCGCATCCCGGTAGAACACCTCCAGATTAAGGTCATCCAGCTCCTCCAGCAGGCTGTCCTCCCGGCAGTCGCGGAGATCTTGCAGGTAGTCTGTGATGTTATCTGCCACGGCATTGTGGCAGGCAGAGCGCACGGCGTCCGCCAGATTTTCTTTTTCGGCAAGGTTGCCGAAGGTGGCTTCTAAGGTTTCAATGACCTCCGGCTCAAAGGCCGGGTGCATCGTCCAGATGGGCAGTGGACGGGCAAAGCGGGAGGCGTGGGTATCCGACACGTCGAAGTAGAGCTTCAAGCAGTTTTGCCCGTCATCGCCAAATACGGCGATGCTCTTGGCCCCACGATTGACCCAGCGGCCAAACTGACGGTTCCAACGCTCCATCTCAAGGACCGCCGTGGCGTCCGGGCGCTGGGCGTAGATCAGAATTTGATCATCAAAGGGGCATTTGTAATTGTAGCAGGCGGCGCGGAGAAAGCCCGTCCAGCTTTGATAGCTGCCGGTGACGCTCTGCACAGTCTGGTCATATAGCTCCGTAATAAGCTGAAATTTAGTAGGCAAGTTGGCACCTCCTTATCGCTCCGGCTCCGATTTCTTTTTGTTGTGTGACCGGTCATTTTTCCTCTGTTCAGCACATACCTTTTCAAAATTTTCGCGCCGGTAGCAATAACAGTAAAACTGATAATCACCTTTGATCGGCGTACAGCGGAGCATATACACATACTGTTTGGTTTTCACCATGAAGCCGCAGGAGGGAAGCAATGCGCCCTTGATGGCGCAGATCCGCTCATACCGGTTGCAGTAGCGGTTCATGCTGTCGAAGTCCCGCAGCGGGGAGTCCGGCTGCTCCCGCAGCCAGTTTATGGTACGGTCAATATCGGCCTTAAAATCCGGCGTGTTTAGCGCGTCATGCTGGTGGGGCCACCATGTTGTATAAAACTGCTTGCCGCTGCCAAAATCACCCCGGAGATGTCCCACGCAGCCCGCAGACTTGTCCTGCTCCTCGCTGCGAGAGAAATAGAGAGCGTGCAGCGCAGGCTCATTGACGCTGTAAAAGTCAATGACATCCTTATCACTGGCGGGATATTTCTCCTGAAATTCCGCAACGGTACGGCATCCGCCATCCTGAAAGGAAAGGCTGTCGCTCTCCAGTGGAATCCACCCATCAATGGGAAGCTGGAACGGCTCGCGGGTGAGGACGGTGCCGTAGTAGTTGGCGAAAATGCCCCTGGCCAGTTCAACGGGTTCGCCCCAATCCTCATCCCCGTGGCGCAGCTCGTAGCGATATACCCCCTCCGGCACAGTGGCCCGGTCAATGCGGCATTCCGTAAACAAGGCCGGTCTGTCAAAAATCGTGACCTCCTGATAGGTTACCTTCTGTGCGTCATAGCTCATCTGGCTTCACCTCGTTCTTTGTGTTTCTTTTGCACTCTCTGTTGTGCTAAAAACTCCGGCACCTCTTGGAAGCCGAAGGTATCTGCGTAGTAGGCGGTTTTCTTTCCACCCTGCGTCAGTACCACGATGTCGCTTACAGACATGGAACGCATCCGATGGGCAAAGGGGCGGTGGTCGCTGTTGTGTTTTGCCCACAGATCCTCCAGCGAATTTCCCTTTGCGTACATACCAGCGTAAGAACGCTGATAATCAGCGTTCTGGAGTTTTCCCTTTGCCTCCGCGTAAGATCGGAAACAGTAGTCTACATCAGCGATTGCAGGGATTTGGTAAATTTCATAGGTGCCGATCTCGACGCTGATTTTCGGCGTTCTGGGAACATAAGTGTTGCCGTTGCGTTCCTGCATTTCCGCAAACTCGCAAATATGATAGGCAGAATTACCGATGCAAACATGGTAATCGTCGATGTACTTGCAAGGGAAAACCATCTTTTCACCGTCAAAGCGGGTGATGACGATGCTTTCCCCATCTTGGATAGTAAAGAGCGTGTGATATTCGCTGTCGATGAAGCGAATATCACGCTTCTCTTTGTCGGGATTTGGAAAGGCGAACACGCCCATAATGTTTACGGGTTCACGGTTGGTCATCTGGCTTCACCTCTATCTTTTTTCGGCTCAGTACGCTTTTTTTCATATTCTCTCAGCTTTTCTTTCGCCCAATCCGGTATCTTTTCTGGATTGGCTACGCCGAGAACATCGGAAGCGTCCCAGCGGCAACGCTCACCGGAATACAGCTCCTCGAAATAAACGGCGCGCCCGCGCGCACCGGGAGAACATCCAAAGCCGCCCATTGCAAAGCCAAGCTGACAGTCCGCCGTGCGGTATTCCGGCGCAAGGCTGCTGGGGCGGATAATGATCAGCTTGCCTTGCAGAGATTCCTCGGACGGAGGAAGGCAATCGTCCACGCCTAAAACGGCATAGGGGACATTTCGGGCCGCACGGAATGCTTTGACTTTTTCGACCTGTGCCTGCAAGCGATTCAAAAAGGTTTCTGCAATTTCCAGATAACTCTTACAGGCAAGTGCTTCGGGATACATTGTTTCTCCGAGAAAATTGTACTGCTGATAGCAGGTCATATAGGTTTCGTCCTTTGGATTGAACCCCATAAGCAGAACGCGCCCACCCATACGAATGGACTGTATGATCTCGTAGTCACCGGCTTTGTCGGGTTCTGCACTTTTCTGCTCCCTGTACCCAAGCCGCTCCGCTTTATCCCGCAAGATAAGGTCTTTGAGGTATGCACCCTTTTCGGGCTGCTGTTCAAACCAATCTCGGACTTCTCCATCACCAAGGGAAAGCTGGAAAGTAAATCTCATGATTTTGCTGCGATATTCGTCATTCTTTTCTTTTCGTTTCTGATAGTTCGTCATCTGGCCTCACCCCGATCCTTATGTTTCTTTTTTTGCCGCTTCTGCTCCTTTTCCAATTCTTCCAGCGTTTTCGGTGGTTTGCCATCAAAGGAGATCAGAACATTTTGCTTCGGTGTGCCTTGCAGCATGGTTTCCACCTCGCTGCACTCCTGCTTCTGCTTTTCTGTCATGGTGCTGTCCTTTCCAGAAGATAGAAAAACAGAGATCTGAGCATCTTCCGCTGCAAATCTCTGTTCCAATCGTTCTACTGTCCAATTCTGTTTGAATTGCCCCAAAGGGTTATGCCCGAATTGGGCGATGGCCCGCTGATCCATATCGCGGAGCCTTTTCCATAATTCCGGGTGGTGATGCCGCAGCTTTCTCAGTTCGTCGATCCGCTGGAGGGGACAGCACCAACAGGAACAGCGGTGGTAGATCTCATATAATCCGCCCCAGTCATAACTGCGGTCGTAACATAGTTTCAAAGCCTCTGCTTCGGTGATACCCCAGTCCACCAACGGATATTGCTCATTTTTGATCCGCTTCGGCTCATCTGCCGCGATGCCGACATAGTGGAGTGCCTGATACTCCCCCTTGATCCGGTTGACCTCCTTGCTGATAAGATGGGTTTTAAGCTGTCCCGTACACCATCGGACCTTAACGCCGGGCCAGCCGTTTCCGTAAAGCGGAACGCCCAGCCTTTGCCGGTTTTCGATGGAAGATGGCTTTTGCTTTTCTTCCTCGAACATCAGGTATTCAAAGCCTTTTGGGTGACGGAGCATGGTGATGTGGATACCACGCTCCCGGTAAAGGTAGTCATCCACCTTGCGGATATGGTCATACATTTCCGGAAATTCCATGCCGGTGTCTGCCCAAAGGACCGTGTTTATGGGCAAACCTCGTTCAATCATCAGCAAGAGCATAGCCGTACTGTCCTTACCGCCTGAGAGGGACACTGCATGAAAAATCTGCTTGTTGAATGAAAACACCTCCAGTCTTGTTTTATTGCAGGCAGCTATCTTTCCGGCTCGTTATGGCTCTTATCTCTCTGCCTGAATTGCTTATGGCGTGGTTTTGCGGCCAGTAAATCGGGCGGAATACTTTCTGCCGAAATGATAATCCTGTTTTCGGAATTATCTTTCCATGTATTGGCACCCTTACTCCGTTCTATGTTCATACGGTGGGAGAGTTCTTCCACATACGCAGCAAGCGTGTGCGTAAATTCAAATACCAACCGATGCCCAGCCGCATCATTGGTAATGTAAACTGTTTGATCCAACACCGGAGGCTTTTCCAATGATTGCCCCGGTGCGTAACAGCGCACATTGAAATAGATTAAATTCTTTTCTATCCACGGGAATGCCCGTACCCTGTATGGGCCTACCCATCTATCAATTTCCATGCTGACCTCCATTTTTGATATGAGAGAAAAGGCGCAGCACGATTTAACGGCTCTGCTCCTGTTGCCGCTTGCGGTGCCAGCCCTCCAGCAGCTTGATAATGACATCTTCCATCTGCTTCGGGGTGTAGCTGGAGGGAAAGTATTTTTGCAGACGGTCGTTGCGGATGGTGACCTTGCGCTCCAGCGGCTTTTCCTCCCGCATGATGAGGTCGATGATGTTATTCTCCAGTTTGCCTTCGCCACTGAGCTGCTTGAGCCGCTGGGCCTGCCCCAGCGACGGGGATACCTCGTCGCGCTCCATGACCAGCAGGAGGTAGGTCTGTTCTTTTTCGGACAGGTGGGAGAGAAAATCTGCCGCGGGAGCAAGTTTCAAAAAGCCTTTATCTACGGCCTCAACAAGCGGAGGAATAAGCAAATTCAAACGAACATACCGTTGAATTTGCGTTGCACTTTCCTTGACTTGTTCACCAAGAATACTTACAGAGTAGTTTTCTTTCAACTTCTCCCCATTTTGGGGAGAAGTGCCGACTCGCTTCTGGCCCTGCCGTTTCATGGCGTCCAGCTTCAGCTTGTAGGCTTTGGCTTTCTCGCTGGGCAGTAAGTCCTCACGGTTGATGTTGTAGTCCACCACGAGGATGTCCGCTTCCTCGTCGCTGTAATTGCGGACGATGACGGGGCGGGTATCCAATCCCACAGCCTTCGCACAGTAATCGCGCCGGTGACCGGAGATGATCTCATAGCCGCCACTCTCGCGGGGCCGGACGATCAGTGGCTCAGCGATGCCGATATGCTCGATGCTGTCCATGAGGCGCACCAGATCAGGCGTGGGGCGGTCAATGGTGTACGGCTGACGGGAATACGGGAAAACCTCTGCTGCGGGGACGATCTGAATCCGCTCCTGTCGGTCAGCCTCACGCTCCGCGTCTGTTTTGAACAGATCATCGTACCGGGTCAACTCGATGCCGCTTAATTTGCTTGCCAAGGCTCAACACCTCCCTCGTCAGATTTTCATACGCCAGCGCCGCCTTGCCGCTGCGGTCATGGTCGTAAATACTTTTGTTTTCCACGCTGATCTCCGCCGCCTTGATGGAACGGGGGATCTCGCTTGCGAACACATGACCGCCATAGGTCTTGCGGACAAGCGCGTTGATCTCCCGTGCCAGTGTGGTGCGGCTATCCACCATCGTCAGAACGATGCCGTCCACCTCCAGCTTCGGGTTGAGTTGCCGTTTCACGCGGGTGATGGTTCGCAAAAGCTGCTCCAGTCCTTTGGCTGGAAGATACTGCGCCTGCACAGGGATAATCACGCTGTCCGCCGCAGTCAGGGCGTTGATGGTCAGCATACCGAGGGACGGCATACAGTCGATGAGCGCGTAATCGTAGCAGTCTGCCACGGTGGACAGATATTGCCGCAGCACCGTTTCACGGCTCATGGTGTTGACCAGCGTGACCTCCAGTGCCGACAGCTCGATATTGGCGGGGACAAGATGGACACCGGACGGGTGGTGCAGAATGCCCTCACCGGGGGTGATGGGCTGCTCCGCGATGATCTTCTCCATCAAAGTGGAGAGCGTGGGGGATAATTCGTCAGGCTGCGGCCAGCCCAACATCTGCGTGAGATTGCCTTGTGCATCGGCGTCGATCAACAGAACCTTTTTGCCTTGCCGAGAAAGACCAATGCCGAGGCTGGCGGCTGTGGTGGTCTTACCCACGCCGCCCTTCTGATTTGCCAGTGCGATTGTTTTCACGGGTTCGATGCTCCTTTCAGTCGTAAAATGGGTTTCAAAAAAGCAGAGCTGTTCGCTCTGCCTATCCGCTGTCGTGGAAGTCGTGATTCACTTTGGCGCGGTAGTAGCTGCCGCAGGTAGCCGGGGCGTTAAACAGCATCTCCAGCAGATAGGCTTTGATGTTGCGAATGTCCGCGGTACTCTCCCGCAGGCAGTCCAGCACATACTCGATGTGGGAGGAATCCAGCTTCAGAAAACGCTCCTTCACCAGCGCTGTATAGAGCTGCTTTCCGCCGATCCACATGAAGCTGCCCTGTGTGCAGAGGACCTCCAGCATGAGGTCCGCGATCTCATCGATGTCGTCGTAGGGATGCTGCCGGCGCAGGTGGTCGTACTCGATATTTTCCCGAATCTCTTTTCGGTATTCCTCGATCACCTCCTCTGGCTGCGCGCCCGGATGGATAGATGAATCAGTATTACTCAACTCAGTATTATTCTTATCAGTCTTATTACACTCGGTTTTTCCGAGGTCTTGACTTCTGATTTTCCGAGGTCCAGACTTCGGTTTTTCAGAACTCTTGACTTCGGTTTTTCCGAAGTCTGGATTTCGGCAGCTCGGAAGCTCCGGTTCCGGTGTATCCTCGCCTGGTTCGTCCTCTATACCCATGAAGCGGAGAACATAGATTTTCGCCGGTCTGCCCAGCCCCTGCTTGACCCGCCTTATGAGGCCCACGCCTTTGGCACTGTCCAGCTCCGCGAACAGCTTGACCGCCTTATCCGTCTTGCAGCAGAGCTGTTCGCACGCCTCCTCCAGCGTAAAGTAGATATACACATGGCCATCATCGTCCATCCAGCCGTTTCTCATGGACAGGCTCATGCGGTCCAGCATGAGGCCGTACAGCAGCTTCGCGTCGGTGGAGAGCCGCCGAAAGTACGGCTCGGTGATCAGGAGCTTGGGGATGCGGAAAAAGGCGTATTGCTCGGCGTCCATGCCATGATGGTACGCAAAGATCGCCTGCGGCATATCTGACACCTCCGTTCTGCCACAGATTTTATCTATCTCTCAACGGCGGTCTGTGGTATAGTAAAAGGGAGCATTGTCACGCAATGCTCCCTTACCGTAACCGGACCTGCCGGTGGATTCTTATTCAGTTTGACTTAACACATCACTGTCAGCCGTTTGTCAAATAATTGTGTTTCCCGCACGGGGTTTTCCCTTGATTTTGCCCTTATCAGCTCACGCGGTCAAGGGTAACAGCGTATAAAAGAAGATAATTTCGGGTGGTTTTGATTTCTCAATAAACCCAGTGATTTCAATGCTTTGCGCCGATTTTGACGGTTGCTTATAACCGCTAATAACAGATGAAATATTTGGGCGGTGCGAATCCCAGTTTATCGAACGAAAGCATAGCACAAAAATACAAGCCTGTCCACCTGTTTTCCTCAAAGCGTCCGCGCACGGTGTATATTCTTCGCTCCTCGGCGCAAACTATCCTCTGCGCGAGGCCCGAACGTTCGCTTCGCGCGAATTTTGCAAGGAGGAATTTCTTCATGTCCGATCATACCAACAGCGGCTGCGCCTGCACCCCCAACAGAGCCATCAAATGCGAGGTCACTTCCTGCGCGAACCATTGCCAGAGTCAGTCCTACTGCGGTCTGAACGCCATTCAGGTCGGCACCCATGAGACCAATCCCACCATGGACCAGTGCACCGACTGCCAGAGCTTCCGCAAGAAGTAAGCAAAGAAGCGGCGCAGCCGCTTCTTACATAGGGAGTGGGGGACATGGAGAAGAAAACGAAGTACCGCCTCAGCGGCGTCGCCGCAGGACTTACGAACGGCATTTTCGGCGGGGGCGGCGGCATTCCGCTGCTCGTGCTGCTGACGAAATGGGCTGGTGTGGAGGAAAAGAAGGCATTCGCCACCTGCGTGGCGGTCATTTTTCCGATGTGCGCGGTGTCGGCGGCGCTGTGGTATTGGCGCGCAGAGCTGTCCCTGACGGCGGCGCTGCCGTATCTCCTCGGCGGCTTCGCGGGCGGACTGGTCGGCGGGAAGCTGTTCAAAAAGGTGCCGGACCTCTGGCTGCGCCGCATCTTCGCGCTCTTTCTGCTCTATGGCGGCTGGCGCTATCTTTTCACGGGAGGCTGAGCGATGACGGACTGGCTTCTGCCCGCGCTCGCGGGCTTCGGTACGGGCATCCTCTCGGCGTGGGGCGTCGGTGGCGGGACGCTGCTGCTCCTGCTCATGACGCTCTTTCTCGGCGTCGACCAGACGCAGGCGCAGGGCATCAACCTCCTCTACTTCCTGCCGACGGCGGGAATGTCGCTCCTTGAGCACAGGAAAAACGGCTATCTCGACCGCGAGGTGATGCGCGCGGCGATCCCGCTCGGGACGCTCGCGGCGCTTGCCGCGGCGTGGGCGGCGACCTCGGTCGACATCGCGGTATTCCGCAAGCCGTTCGGCGTTTTCCTGCTTTGGGCGGGTGCTAATATGCTGCTGCAAAAAAAGAAATGAGACAATGCCGAACGCATTGCCTCATTTTTCATACAAAGCAGGTCTGCACGAGCAGCATATAGAGCGCCGTGCCGGCGAACAGGCTCAAAAGCATATTCCTTTTCCACCGTTGCAGCGCGGCGGTCACGGCGATGGCGATCAGCTCCGGCAGTGCGTGGTACGAGGCGAACACCGCATCCTTGAGGCAGTAGACGAGCAGCAGCCCGATGACCGCGAAGGGCAGGACGGCGCCGAGGTAACGGATGAACGCGGGCGGCTCGCGCCCCTCGGGGAAGACGAGAAAGGGGAGAAAACGCGTCGTCATCGTGCCGAGCACGACGGCCGCGATGGTGATCACGCTCTGCGTGACGGTCATGGTCATAGGGCGGGCTCCCCCTTTTTCTGCGATTTGCTGCTCACGAGGAAGCAGACGATGATGAGCGCCATCGCGGGCAGCATGAAGCCGTCGCTGCCGAACACGGTGAGACAAAGCGCCGCGCAGCCGAGGCCGGTGAGGGCGGGGCGGTGGTCCTTGGCCTCCTCCCATTGATTGACGAACATCACGGTGAACAGCGCTGTCATGACGAATTCGATGCCGGTGGTGTCAAAGTGCAGGACCGAGCCGAGCAGCGCGCCGAGCGTTGCGCCCGCGACCCAGTAGGTCTGGTTGAGCAGGGTGACGAAGAACATGAACCAGCCGCGGTCCACGCCCTCCGGCGGGGTGACGGTGCAGTTGATGGAGAAGGTCTCGTCGCACATGCCGAAGATCAGGTAGGGCTTTTTCCAGCCCATGCCCTTGTACTTTTCCAGCATGGAGATGCCGTAGAACAGATGCCGCGCATTGACCATCAGCGTCAGAAGAAAGGCGTGCAGCGGCGCATAGGCCGAGAGCAGCAGCTCCACCGCGACGAACTCCATCGAGCCGGCGAAGATGAAGGCGCTCATGGCCATCGGGTAAAAGACGGAAAAGCCGCGGCTGCGCATCAGAAAGCCATAGGACATGGCGATGAACAAAAAGCCGATGCAGATGGGCAGGGAATAGGGCAGCGCGGCGCGGAATGCTTTCTTTTTCATGTGTGCTCCTTTGTGAAAATCCTACAAACGTGATAGGTAATAAGGCGATGATGGCATTTTACGCCTGCGTAAAAATTTTGTCAAGCTATTCGTGCAATTTGACGAAAGAGAAGGGAGAAGTCTCATTTCTGAGACTTCTCCTTCTTGGCTTTCAGCTTGTTTTCGATGGCGCGCATCCCCTTGTAGCACACCGCCGAGACGACGGCAAGCAGGATCATCGCCGCGGAAAATTGCTTGTTCTTTTTCATGCTCTCCTCATTTTTTCGCTTCGAGTGTGACGGAAACGGTCAGGTATTCCCCGCCGCGGCAGACCTTGAGGATCATTTCCTCGCCTGCGGCGTGGCGGTGGCGCACGCGCAGCAGATCGTTGGAGGTCTCGACGCGCACGCCGTCGGCCTCGTAAATGAGGTCGTCTACCTCCAGTCCGGCCTTGTCGCCGGGACCGTTGAGATCGACCGTGTAAACACGGGCGGCCTGCTGCCCATCGGGCAGATAGGCGGGCGTGCGGTCAACCGAGATGCCGAGCACCGGTTCGCCCTGCACCTCGCCGCAGCGGAGGATGTCGTTGACAATGTAGGCGCTTGAGGCGATGGGAATGGCGAAGCCGAGCCCCTCCACACTCGCGGTGGACCAGCGGTCCATGCCCATCTTCATCACGTTGATGCCGATGACCTGCCCATATCGGTTGATGAGCGGGCCGCCGGAGTTGCCGTTGTTGAGCGCGGCGTTGGTCTGGATGAGCGTCATGGTCACGCCGTCTACATCCACGTCGCGATTGATGGCGGACACGATGCCGTCGGTCAGCGTGCCGCGCAGCTCCACGCCGAGCGGGTTGCCGATGGCGTAGACCGGATCGCCGACGCTCAGGGCGTCGGAGTCGCCGAACTCCGCGGCGGGAAGCCCCTGTGCCGCGCGGCCGTCGGTGTCCTGCGCCTTGATGACGGCAAGATCCTGCTCCGCATCGTAGCCGACGAGGGCGGCGTCGAAGATCGAGCCGTCCGCAAGGGCGACGTAGCAGCTCGTGCCGCCGGCAATGACATGCGCGTTGGTGATGATGTAGCCGTCCTCCGTCAGGATGACGCCGGTGCCGACGGACGCGCCGCGCGGCAGCTCGGTCACCACCGTGACGGTGGAGGGATTGACCCTCCGGTAGATCTCCTGAATGGTCAGCGCGTCGCCGTGACCGTCCGCGTAGACAAGGCGTACGCCGTCGTCCGCCGATATGACCGGCAGCTCCGGCTCGGCGCTCTCGTCAAGCTCGCCATAGTAATAATAGTAGTCGGGATCGTCATAGTAGTCGCCGTGATCGCCGCCGTAGAAGCGGTCCGGCAGCAGACCGAACCACCAGGCGGCGTACAGCCCACCGGCGAGAACGAGGACCGCGGCCAGACAGATGAGGAAAATTTTCAGCCCACGGTGCCCCTTGCGGCGCGTTTTGGCGGGCGGCTCCTGCGCGGCGGCCTCCGGCTTCCTGCCGGGCAACGGGCGGTCCTGCACATAGTAAGCAACGTAGGGCTTCGGCTCGGCGACGTACTCGAGCGTGACCTCATTGGGCTCGCGCTGCGGAATGAAGTTGTCAGACGGATACTGCTCCATGTAAAAGCTCCTGTGTTACGGCTGTGGGGCGAGCGAATTGGCGAGCGAGAGCGTGAAGGCGAAGGTCGTCAGGCCGTTTTCGCTCGTGACGGCGATGTGCTCGTGGTGCTGCTCCAAAATGGTCTTGACGATGTAGAGCCCGAGGCCCACGCCGTCCTTATCCTCGCTGCGGGACTTGTCGCTCTTGTGGAAGCGCTCGAAGAGCAGCGGGATCTCCTCGGCGGGGATGGTGTCGCCCTCGTTGCGCACGGAGACGACGGCCCTGCCGTTCGTCACCGCGAGACCGAGGTAGAGCGTCGAGCCCGCGCGGGCGAACTTTGTCGCGTTCTCCAGCAGGTTGTAGACGACCTGCGTGATGAGATCGTTGTCGCCGAGCACGGTGACCGGCTCGTCGGGGATGTCGGCCTCCACGTCCAGCCCGCGGTCGGTGATCTTCTTTTCCATTGAAATAAGCACCCGCCGCATACTCTCGCACACGTCGAAGGGCGCCTTGCTGCGCATCACGTCGCGCGACTGAAGCTGCGAGACCTCGAGCATCCGACGCACGAGACGGCTCAGCCGCCGGCTCTCGTCGGAGATGATGTGCAGATATTCCTTCTCCTTCTCCGGCGGGATGGTCCCGTCGAGGATGCCGTCGGTGTAGCCCGCGATGCTCGTCATCGGCGTTTTCAGCTCATGCGAGATGTTCGCGATGAACTCGCGGCGCTGGCGCTCAGTCTCCTGCAAAGAGTCCGCCATCGCGTTGAAGGCGCTCGCCAGCTCGCCGATCTCGCCCGCGCCATAGTCGTGCATCCGGGTGTCGAAATTGCCCTCGGCAAAAGCGCGCGTAGCAGCCGCCATCTCGCGGATGGGGCGCGACTGACGCATACTCACCCACGCCGAAGCGACGAAGGAGAGCAGCAGCACGATGACGCTCGTCATCAGGAACATGGCGAAAAACGCGCGCCACATCGTCGTCAGCCGGCCTGTCTCGGTCACGGCGAACACCGCGCCGACCGTCCAGATGTCGGACTCGATCGGCACGCCGACAACGAAGCGCTTGCTCTCGTAGATGCCGCCGAGCGTCGTGCGCGCGCTGTAACGCTCGCCGGAGAGCGCAGTCTCCATCACGTCGGACGGCACGGTGAGCACATGGTCGACCAGATTTTCGTCCGTCGTCAGCAGGACGCTGCCCTCGGTGCTGCACACGAGGAAGTCCACGTCGGTCATCGACGCGGCAACGCCCGCCATCTCGCGCATATCGCGCACATCGCCGCTCGAGGCGTAGGACGCGACCAGCCGCGCGACAACGCTTGCCTTCTGCGCCATCTCGTCGCTGCGCTCATCTGCCGCGTAGGCGTAGCTGAGCGCGAAGAACGACGCGCCGAGCAGCGCGAGCGTCAGCATGACGATGCTCGCGGTCAGGGCGAAATTCTGCCAGTAGATCGTCCGGAACTTCTGCGGAAGTTCCCATCTCTTGCCCTTCATTACTTCTTCACTTCAAACTTGTAGCCCACGCCCCAGACGGTCTTGAGCTCCCATTGGTCGGAGACGTTCTCCACCTTTTCGCGCAGACGCTTGATGTGAACGTCCACGGTGCGGCTGTCGCCGAAGTAGTCGAAGCCCCACACCTCATCGAGCAGCTGATTGCGCGTGTAGACGCGGTTGGGCGTTGCGGCCAGATGATAGAGCAGCTCCAGCTCCTTGGGCGGTGTGTCGATCTTCTTGCCGTCCACGATCAGCTCGTAGGAGTCAAGGTCGATGATGAGCTTATCGAACACGAGACGCTTTTTCGTGTCCTCGGGGATCTCCGTGCGGCGGAGCACGGCGTTGATGCGCGCGATGAGCTCCTTCATCTCAAAGGGCTTGACGAGGTAATCGTCCGCGCCCATCTCGAGACCGTGGATGCGGTCGTTGACCTCTCCCTTGGCGGTGAGCATGATGATGGGGCACTTTGAGGTCTCGCGGATCTTGGCGCACACGCCCCAGCCGTCGAGCACGGGCAGCATCACGTCAAGCAGCACGAGGTCAGGCTCTCTGGCCTTGAATTCCTCCACAGCCTTGCCGCCGTCCGCGGCGATGCGGACCTCAAAACCCTCCTTTTCAAGATACATCCGAATGAGGTCGGAAATGTTGTTGTCGTCTTCTACCACAAGGATGTTGCGCGCCATGGCAGATCCCTCCGTTTATCAGTTATCTTTGGAATGTTCTTATTATAATCGGTTTTCCGCGCTTTTCCTGAACATTTTGTAAAGGTTTGATCAGGCCGTGACCTCGTTCAGCGCCGCAATCGTGCAGTTCTCCGCACGCAGGCGGCTGAGCGCCGTGCCGAGCGCGGAGGACACCCCGCTCTCCGCGCCGAGGTAGAGCCGCACACTGGTGGAGCGGCCGGCCCATTTGAGCGCGGTGTCCGCCCAGTGTGTGCCGCTGCGCGTAAAGTCGGACGTGTTGATCGTGATGGGACAGTAGCCCGCCCCGCCGACCGCCGCGCGCAGCGTCCGGTCGGCGCTTTCGAGATAGACGAGCCGCGTGCGCAGGCTTGCGGCGCGCCACAGCGCGTCGTTGCCCCGTTCGATCTGCGCGAGAGCCTCCGCCGCGGTCGCCGCGTCGATGCGCAGCGCGACGGCGTTTCCCGTTGCGGCAGCGCGGCGCACGCCGTCGCCCGCGCTTTCCAGCAGCTCGGGCGTGAGGAGCAGCGTCGCATGGCTCTGATGCTTTTCAAGCGTGGAGAGCAGCTGCGTGAGCGCCGCTTCCTCCGCCGCGGGGAGCAGCAGATAGACCGTCAGATCGTCGCGCCGCGTGGGCGTATCGACCGGCGGGGGCGTTTCGGGCTGCTCCGACTCCGCCGCCGCGTGCGCGCGCTCGTACTGCGCATAGCGCTTCTGAATGGGGTCGGTCGCCGCGTCGATGAAGTATTCGTCCGAAAGCACGGCGTTGTCGTCGCGGATGCGCAGCAGATAGCCGTAGGCGATCTTCGTGCTGGAATATTTGAGATCAAACATCTTGGCGAGCGCCGTGATGGGGAAGAACACCATGCCGCTGCGAACGATGGGCGAGCCGGTGTATTGCTCGCCGGTGCGGTTGTTCTCCATCGTGCCGGCGGTCAGGTCGCAGTAGAGCACGCGCTGCCCTTTGTAGAGGATAGCGACGGACTTTTCCTGGTTGTACGAGTAGCGGATGCCGAGGTCGTCCGGCCCGTCCACCGTCGCACCGGCGACATAGAGAAGACCGTTCTGCCAGAACGGCATCGTTTCGTCGTTCAGGTCGCACATGCGGTCGTTCACGGCGGTGAAGTACAGCGTCGGCGCGGCGGAGGCGCGCGGCGGCAGCAGCGTACAGAGCATCAGCACGCTGAGCAGCAGGCTCAGCAGCCGTTTTCCTCGCGTCATCTATCGCACCTCCCATGACTCAATAATCTTCTATATTATAGTATAACAAATCCGCGCGGCCTTTGCAATCCCTTATCCCGCCCACTGTACGACCTGTGCGCCGGTAAAGTAGTGTTCTAAGATCTCCTCGCAGGAATAGCCCTCCTTCGCCATTGCGTTCGCGCCGTACTGGCTCATGCCGACGCCGTGACCGTAGCCGGTGACATGGAAGGTCAGCGTGTCGCCGCTGACCTCGACCGTGAAGGACGGTGAGCGCAGGCCGAGGATGGTGCGCAGCTCGTTGCCGCGCACCGTCACGCCGCCGACACGCAGCGTGGAGACAAAGCCCGCGTCGTTGCGCGTGATGTCCGTGAGGAAGCTGCCCGCGTCCCCGTTGAGCTTTGCCGCAGGGTAGACCGCAAGAAAGCGGTCGCGGAATTCCTGCGTGGTAAAGGTCACAACGGAGTAGTAATTCGGCACGAGGGAATCGTCCTCGGGGCTGTCCACGCTCTGAAGATAGGGCAGGTCGGTCTGCCAGACCTCGCCCGCGCCCTGCGTGTGTCCGGCGGCGGAGGAGAAAAAGACCGCCAGCACCGGTTCGCCGTCGTAGACGATCACCTCGCCGTCCGTCTCTGCCACGGCCCGCGCGAGCTTTTCCTCGTAGTAGAGCGCTCCAGCGCCCCATCCGGCCGCCGCATCCTCGGCGGTCTCGTAGGCCTTGCAGCAGGTGATGTCGTCGCAGGCGTCCGCGTCGGGATGGCGCGCGATGGCGCCCTGCGCCATCTTGTGCAGCGTGTAGGTCCGCGCGGCGACCGCCTGCGCCTTGAGCGCCTCAAGCTCGAACGAGGCGGGCATCTCCGCGCGCAGCACGCCGAGGAGGTATTCGTCCATCGTCATCTCCTCGACCGCGCCGCCGTGCAGCACGCGCAGCGTGCGCGTATGGTCGGGCACCGCGGCATCGGGACGCCGCACCTCGCCGGACGGCTCCGGCTCGTCCGACGCTTGCCGCGCGGGCGCGAAGCGCCACGCGAGAAGAAAGAGAAGGGCGATCAGCAATAGGCTGATGCGCAGGGCGTTTTTCATGTTGAAGCTCCTCCTTTGCAGGCTGTTTCTCATTTACTATATGAGGGGCTGTCCCGAGGATAGACCGCGGCGCGAAATGCGTGGACAAATCGCCTCCGCCGTGCTACAATAGCGTCGATCGGATATTTTACCGGAAAGGACGATGCCCTGTATGAAGACCTCCGACCGTCTTGCGACGATCCTTTTTCTCCTTGCCGCGCCCGCCGCGCGGTTTTTGGAGCTGAAAAACAATTATGACCCGGCCGGTCTGCCGACCGGCGGCTTCCCGTATCTGCCCGCCGTGCTGGCCGCGGCGGCGGTCGTGTTCCTGCTTTCGGCGCGCGGGCTGCCTGCGCGGGACGCGGTCACGGCGGACTTCGGCGGTATTTTCCGCTTTGACGGTCAGCTCACGCTGACCGCTGCGGTCCTGGGCGGCTTTCTGCTGCTGGCCGCCGCGGCGCTGCGGCTCGTGAGCGGGGGAATGGCGGGATTGGAGCTGATCCTTTCCGTGTTCCTCGCCTGCTCCGGCGCGGCGCTGCTCTACGCGCTCATCGCCCAGCGGCGCTCCGGTGCGTTTGCGCCGACCGCGCTGCTCGTGCCGGTGTGCTTCCTCGTCGTGCAGCTCATCGTCACCTACCGCGCCAACGCGCGCGACAGCATGCTGGGGCATTTCTATGTGGAGCTTCTGCTGCTTGCGGCGCTCTGTCTCGCCTCGCTCTATCTCGCGGCGTTCGCCTATCGCTGCGGCGCTCCGCGCAGCTTTGCGCCCGCCGCGCATCTGGCGCTCACGCTGGCGGCGGCCTGCTGCGTGGATATGGCACTCGCGCGCCGGTTCGCCGGTCTTGCCGCCTGCCTCGGCGCGGCGCTGCTGCTCCTTGCCTATCTGGAGGCGGCGGGGGATTTCGAGGGGTAACAACGGAATCATGCCAAAAACGGAAAAACGGCTGCTCTCGCAGCCGTTTTTCCTATTGATTGGAAGATTGGATGAAAAGAAGCTATTGTCTCTTGCAAGTATTAAGATAACGGCTGAGTTTTAATAAAGTTCGGGCCAGTTGTTACAAAAGTATTAAATCGGATAAAAATTACGGTAACTTGTCCGCCCGTATGCCGCGGAAGAAACTCTCCAGCACCGCGCGGCACTCGTCCGCGAGGATGCCGCCGACGAGCGCGGGGGTGAGTGCGAACGGCTCCATGTAGAGATTCAGCACGCCGCCGCAGGCGCCCATCGCGCGGTCGCGCGCGCCGTAGTAGACGCGCGGGATGCGGGCGTTGAGGATCGCGCCGGCGCACATCGGACAGGGCTCGAGCGTGACGTAGAGCGTGCAGTCGTCCAGCCGCCACGAGCCGACCGTCTCATTCGCCATCGCGATGGCTTCCATCTCGGCGTGCGAGGCGGTAGACTGCTTCTCCTCACGGCGGTTGCGCCCGCGGCCGACGATCTCGCCGCCGCGCACGATCACGCAGCCGACCGGCACCTCGCCCGCCGCAGCGGCCTCGCGCGCCAGCGCGAGCGCCTGCGCCATGTAATTTTCCTGCTCGGTCATGCGCGTTCCTCCCATGGTTTAAGTTTAGGCATAATTGGCCATACTCTCCGTAAAATGGTAGGGGAGTTGAAACATATGCGTAAGATCAATCTATTGCAGCAGCCGGTCTCGAGCGACCCAAAGCTGCAGGAGCTTTTCACCGAGCTGAGCGACACGCGCTTCGCGCTCGCGCAGGCTTATGTCCGCTTCGACAACACCACCGAGCCGGAGCTGGTGGACGCCTGCATCTTCGAGCTCAACGCGCTTCAGTCGCGCTACAACTATCTGCTGCGGCTCGTCAAGGAGAGCGGCGGCATCGCCGCGTCCAGGATCTACTCGGAGGGGGCGGCTACATGGGTCTGACAGATAAGATAGGCATTGCGATCCTCTGTGCCTTCGTGCTTTTTTCGGTGGTGCGGCTGTTCGCCGCACCGCTGAGGCTGGCGGCGAAGGTGCTGCTCAACACGGCGCTGGGCTTCCTCGCGCTGTTCCTGCTCGGCCTGACCGAGCCGGTCACCGGCTTTTCGCTGGGACTGAATTTTTTCAACGCGCTCACCGTCGGCATCCTCGGCGTGCCCGGACTGGTGCTGCTGGTGCTGCTGCAGATGCTGTTCGTTTAGCCTACATATTTTCGGAGAGGCCGCCGACCGGCGGCTTTTTCATTTGTCCTCGCCGCCGACGCCCCAGCCGTAGAGCGGGTAGCGCTGCATCGCGCCGAAGATCTTCTGCTTGAGGTCGGGATAGCGCCCCTCGAGCGAGGCAATGAGCTCCTTAATCTCCTGCCGCCGCGTTTCGCCGTTGGCGGGGCAGGGATTCTCCACGATGGGCAGCTCCAGCCGCTTCGCGGCGTTCACGACCTGCCGCTCCTTGACGTAGAGAAGCGGGCGGATCTGCGTGACGTCCGTGCGGCTGAGGTAGGTCACGGGCTGGAAACAGCCGAGCCGTCCTTCAAAAATGAGGCTCATGAGCATGGTCTCCACCGCGTCGTCGTAGTGGTGGCCGAGCGCGATCTTCCTGATGCCGTGCTCGTTCATCGCGGTCGAGAGCGCGCCGCGGCGCAGCTTGGCGCACAGCGAGCAGGGGTTCTTCTCCCTACGCTCGAGGAACACGACCTCGTAGATGGGGACGCTCACGCGGATGTACTCCACGCCGAGCGCGCGGCAGTAGTCCGCCACGCCGTCGAAGCTCATGCCCGGCGTGCCCGCCTCAATGGTCATGGCGACGACCCGGAACGGCTTGGGATAAAAGCGGCTCAGGCGTGCGAGCGCGGTGAGCGTGAGGAGCGAATCCTTGCCGCCGGAGACGCCGACGGCGACGGTATCGCCCGATTGGATCATGTCGTAATCCTCGACGCAGCGGCGCACGAGGCCCAGAATTTCCTGCATGGTTCGGTATTCCTCCCGGGTATCAGAGTAAAATTTCAATTTGCCATTCCAGAAAACGAGAGCAAATCGAAGAAAAAACGAGATTTCAAGAGTATTGACTGCGCTAAATTAAAATGGTGTTGACAGAGGGGCGGAGAAGTGCTATAAATAGCCTTGTTCCGATTTTAACAGGGAACAGAGAAAATGTAAAGCGAAAGCCTACATGATAGATTTCAAACGGAGGAAAAACACCATGTCCACTTTTATGGCGAACAAGGGCAACATCGAGCGTAAGTGGTACGTTATCGACGCTGCCGGCAAGCCCATGGGCAAGACCGCCGTGGCGGCAGCCGATCTGCTGCGCGGCAAGCTCAAGGTCACCTACACCCCGCACGCTGATTGCGGCGACAACGTCATCATCATCAACGCCTCCAAGGCGGTCCTCACCGGCAACAAGATGGAGCAGAAGTATTACCGTACTCACTCCGGCTGGGTCGGCGGCCTCAAGGAGACCAAGTACCGCATCCTCATGCAGGAGAAGCCCGAGCTCGCGATGCGCGTCGCGGTCCGCGGCATGATGCCCCGCAACACCGTCACCAAGGACTCCCTCAAGCGCCTGCACATCTACGCCGGCGAGGCTCATGAGCAGCAGGCTCAGAAGCCCGAAGTTTGGGAAGTCAAGTAAAGGAGGATAAAGAAGAATGTATCAGTCCAAGAAGCCTTACCTCTACGGCACCGGCCGCAGAAAGTCCTCCGTTGCCCGCGTGCATCTCTTTGAGAACGGCACCGGCTCCATCACCATCAACGGCCGCGACATCGACGAGTATTTCGGTCTCGAGACCCTCAAGATGGTCGTCCGTCAGCCCCTCGCCGCGACCGAGACCCTCGGTAAGGTCGATATCGTCGCCACCGTCGAGGGCGGCGGTGTGTCCGGTCAGGCCGGCGCCCTGCGCCACGGCGTTGCCCGCGCTCTGCTGCTCGTCAATCCCGACTACCGTCCCATCCTCAAGAAGGCCGGTTTCCTCACCCGCGATCCTCGTATGAAGGAGCGCAAGAAGTACGGTCTCAAAGCAGCTCGTCGCGCTCCGCAGTTCAGCAAGCGATAATCGACTG
>ENA-UONX01001196-UONX01001196.1-human-gut-metagenome-genome-assembly--contig:-P74old-NODE-1196-length-26711-cov-25.625225_pt1 | contig 26711 bp, 25 predicted proteins | sample MGYA00242466_ERZ724013 | MGnify/ENA metagenome assembly ERZ724013 | reverse complement strand
TGTTGCCTTTATCCTATTTCCAGATAAGCATGTGCCAAGGCGCATGCAGCTGGCGCAGGTGCATGCGGAAATAGGATTACCTTGCAAGCACCTTCTGATGATAGGCGCATTTTCCGCAGAACGGACACGTCATCTTGCGGGCTGTGCCGCGATGCAGTGCCATCACGACGGCTTTCATGGTCGGCACATAGCGTTTTCCACATTCGGGGCATTCGTAATAGCCGGTGTCATGCTCGATTTTCACGCCGACAAAGCAGATGGCAAAAACAACCGCAGCGCCGAATGTCAATAAGGCGATTCCGAGGGCAAGATGGTCTTTCGCCAGATAGCATCCGCCAAGAATCATCGTGAGCGATACCGCAATCGTCATGCAGACAAGCACTTTTTCCAGCTGAAGAATCCGCCGATTCGCAGCTTCTTCCCGCTGCTTCATTTCCAGAAGCAATGCATCGAAAGCCTTCTGATGCGCTTCCATCGTCATTCGCTCCCCGTGAAAAAGCTCGCTCAGCTGAATGTTCAGCAGACCGCACAGTTCGGGCATAATGGCTGCATCCGGCAGATTTCGCCCGGTTTCCCATTTGGATACGGCACGGTCTGTAATCCCCAGTTTTTCTGCAAGAACAGTTTGGGTGAAGCCCTGCTCTTTTCGGCAGGATGCAATGAACTTCCCGATTTTCTCCTGATTCATGTGGAAGCACCTCCCTTCTGGCTGTCATTCTATCACGGAAAAGAGACTTTGCACACGAACCAGCGGTAGATATGCCCGAAATCGCGATTTCGCGGAACTCTACCGCTGGTTGAGCGGCTTTATTCCGCTTCCGCCGGCAAGAACGGGAGCGTCAGCGCCTCCCTGCCCTCGGAGGAATCCATTGCCGCCAGTTCCTCTTCGCGCGCCATCACCATCGCCCGCAGCGCCTTGTTGATGGATTCGGCATTGCTGTACTTCGGCGTTTTGCTGGCATCGTAGTTCATGTCAATCTGCATCAGGTGCAGCACATGCGCCGCCAAAGGCCCGGTGATGAACTTCGGCTGATAGTTGTTCACCTGCACGGTGTCGCCCGCCGCGCGGTCAATGCCGGTGGTCTGTACGGGATAGAGGGTGATTTGCTGCCCCTTGTAAGTGCCGTCATCATCAAATGTCAGCACGGCGCGGAGCATCAGCGCGGGCGCGGCGTCCTGCACGGCGGGGGTGCGGTTCTTGTTCTCCTGATACGCCTTGCGGTTGCCGCCAAAGCAGAAATTGCCCAGCGAGTAGAACGCGCTGCGGTTGTTGATGACATCCATGCCCATGACGACGTGCGCGTGGTGGCAGATGACCAAATCCGCCCCAGCGGAAATCGCCATTTTGGTGAAGATGGTCTGCGGCTTAGTACGGTGGCGGCCGTACTCCTGCCCGCCGTGGAGGATGGCAATGACCGCGTCCGCCTGACCGGACTGCTTGATTTCCGTAATCTGCTGGCGGAGATACGCGCCGTTGCCATTGGGGTCTTGCGGGTTGTAGTCGTCCCAGAGCAGGCTCATCAGGCAGATGGTCACACCGTCCTTGGTGTAGAAGTAGAACTTTTCCGTTTCGGGGTCGCGGTTCTTGTTGTATGTGCCAAACCAGCCGAGACCTTCTGCTTCGACGGCGGCAATCGTATCGCGGAAGCCCTGTGCGCCGTAGTCGAACGCATGGTTATTCGCCAGCGACGCGACTTCCACGCTCGCGGCGGAAAGCACCTTGGCGTACGCTGCCGGCCCACGGAACCAGTAGCCATCGTCGCCTTTGCCCTTGTCGCGCGGGTAAAGGACGTTGTTGTCGGTCAGCACGCCCTCCAAATTGACGACGGTCAGGTCATCCTCGGCAAAGAAATCCGCGAAGTTTTTGAGGAAGTATCCCGCGCCTTCGCGCTCATAGACGGCAAAGAAGCTGTCCTCGGCGGTGCGCAGGTAATCCTCGCCGCCAAGGGTGATATCGCCAGTGAAGGTGAGGGTGATGGTCTTGTCCGCCAGCGCAAAAGAGGGGAGAAGACAGAGAAGCAGCAGCAGGCAGGTTATCTTCCGCATGTTAATCCTCCATCACCGTCGGCGGGATAAGGGTGAAAGTGTAGGGATCATCCAGCGTGCCCGTGCCGCCGGAAATCTCGCTCGCGCTCAAGGACAGATAGCACGCGGGCCGCATTCCCTCGTCCAGCGTGATGACGTTGATGCGCCCCAACTCGCCCTTGGACTTGATGCACCGTGCGTGGCGGGCGTCGGAGGAGGACTGGGAGCGCGTCCAATAGGGGGAATGGCCGCCGCGCTGGCTGCCGTACTTGAATAGCCCGTTCGCCAGTGCGTAGGGTGTGCCCCACGCCTTGCGGCTTTCATTGCTGGTGAAGCCGTATGCCTTGTTCTTCAAATCCGCGTCGCTGGCGAGGAAAAACAGACCGAACGTGTCATCCGGGGTCAGCATGGCACGCTCGTCGTCCGTGAAGCAGTTCTGGGCGAAATCACCGCAGAGGTAGCGGCTCATTTCGGTTTGGGTGAAGTCACCATTGAAGCCGGGCTTCTTCTTGTTGGTGGGCTTGTTGGCGTACTCCTGATAATCGCTGTGGATGGGGCGCGCCTCCAGCACATATTCGCTCAGCAGATACGCTCTGCCGTCCTCAACGCTCAGCACGCGCCAGACAATCGGCTCGACGCCGCCGTCCGCATCCTGCGGGCACTGCCCCAGCGTGACATAGACATAGCCGGATTTGGCGTCGTAGCCGCGCAGGGCCACATCTGCCAGCGCACAGGAGACCATCAGCAGCGCGGCAAGAAGCAGCGCAATGATTCGCTTCATTGTAATAACCTCCTTCAGGTTTGCACTTCCTATCATACCATACCCACGCGCGAAAGTCCACGAAAAACAGCGGAATTTACATTTTGACTGCGGAGGAGGCGTTTCGCTTGCGAAAAACCCAAATTTTTTGCATTTTCCCTCTTGACAGCGCCGCCAAAGGATGATATAATAATCCATGTCGCCGCGGTTCGACCAAAGAACCCCGCGCAGACACCACTTGGCTGTGGTGCAAAGGTCACTGAGCTGGCGAAAGGCTCTGTGCATCGGGAGCAGTACAGGACTTGGGAGCATAGCTCAGCTGGGAGAGCATCTGCCTTACAAGCAGAGGGTCACAGGTTCGAGCCCTGTTGTTCCCACCATCATTCAAGTGGCCCGGTAGCTCAGTTGGTTAGAGCGCCAGCCTGTCACGTTGGAGGTCGAGGGTTCGAGCCCCTTCCGGGTCGCCATCTTTCGCCTTGGTAGCTCAGTCGGTAGAGCAGCAGACTGAAAATCTGCGTGTCGGTGGTTCGATTCCGCCCCAAGGCACACATATTATGCGGTAGTAGCTCAGTTGGTAGAGCGCCACCTTGCCAAGGTGGAGGTCGCGGGTCCGAGCCCCGTCTACCGCTCCATTTCTTATTATGGTGCCATAGCCAAGTGGTAAGGCAAAGGTCTGCAAAACCTTCATTCTCCAGTTCAAATCTGGATGGCACCTCGCAAAGAGCTGATTGAAAAATCGGCTCTTTTTCTTATGTCCGAAACGAATCGGCGAATGCCGCAAGAGACATTCGCCGATTCGGGGCTTTACCGCGCAAGAGAAAGGAGCCATTCGACCTGCTTCTGCAGCCCTGCGCGCAGGGGGGTGCCGGGCAAAGCAATCCCCGTGCGGCGCAGCTTTTCCAGCGAATACGCGCGATGGCACAAATGCCCGCTGAATTGGGGATGCGCTTCCAGATAGCCGGCTAACGGAATTTCTTCAATAGTCACCGGAACGTTCAAAATTTCTCCGAGCAAAATGTAATAGGCGGCGTTGGAAACAATATCCGGTCCGCCGATGCAGAAAATCTCGTTGAAGGATGTGGAGACGGGGATGCTTTCCAGCAGGACGCGGCACAGGTCATCCACATAGATGGGGTGAATCAGAAATTTGCCGCCGCCAACAAGCCGCAGCGGTTCGCCGCGCTTCATGCGGGCAATCAGATCCGGCTGCCGGGAATGCTCCGGGAAACAGCCGACCTGTGAGCCCGCGCCGAAAATATGCCCCGGACGGAAAATTGTCCACGCGAAAGGTGATTCCGAATGCGCCGCTGCGTCCAGAAAAACCTCCTCCATCTGCCGCTTGCTGCTCCCGTAGCCGCCGTCGTGCAGATAAACGCCGGTTTCGTCCTGCGGAACGCGCTTGTAGGCGGGGTGGTACACGGAATCGGTGGAAATCACCAGCAGGCGATTCGTGAAGGCGGGCAGTACCGACAAATCGACCGATGCGGAGGGCGCATCGCGGCAGATGCAGTCCAGCGCGGCGTCCCATTGCAGCTGCGCGCTGGCGAGCGCGGCGCGAAGGGCAGCCGGGTCGTGCGCGTCGCACGTCAGCGCGTGAACGCCTTCGGGAATCGGGCGATTGCCGCGCGTAACGCACCAGACCTCGTGCCCCTGCGCTGTCGCTATCTGCGCCAGACGTCCGCTGACAAACCCGCTGCCGCCTAAAATCAACAACTTCATGTTCCTTGCCTCCTGACGGGAAAAGCAGCGCGGCTTCTCCTGCGAATTTGTCTGTATCATATCAGAATCCGGCGGAAAAAGCAATCCGGAGCGTATGGAGAAGGAAGCCTGCGCAGGGTGAACTGCTTTCATATAAATAGCTTGCAATAATGCGCTGTTCAAATACTGTTTCAACCTTTACAAGCGGCGTTTTTTTCGGTATAATGAGAGCATCCGCGCCAATGATGCCGCTGAGAGCGAAAGTATCAGACGAAAATGCAGCTGGTGCGGAAATAATCATCGTAGGGTACTCGAAAAGAGACTCGAACGGAGGAAAAAAATGAATACTCGCAATGGCAATCTGGTCAATCTCGTGACGCTGGCGCTGCTGATGGCGCTGATTTTCCTGATGGGACAGACACCGCTGGGGCTGATTCCGCTGGGATTTTGCAACGTGACGCTGCTGGTGATTCCGGTTGCGGTCGGGACGCTGTTCATGGGGCTGAAATACGGCGTGCTGCTGGGCTTGACCTTCGGTGCAACAAGCTTTGTGTCGGCGCTGCTTCGTCCATCTACGCTGGTCGGCACGCTGATGGGGGCGTCGCTGCCGATGGTGATTGTGATGACCTTCCTGCCGCGTTTGATGGTGCCGGTGGTGATTCACTTCGTCCACAAGGCAATGGCGCATAAGCTGGAAAAGACGGGGCTGGCGGTTGCGGCGGCCTGCGGCAGCCTGACGAACACAATTTTGTATCTCGGCTTGATGTTGATTTTCTACATGATCTGCGGCATTGACAATACGGCGGTGCTGACGGCGATTGGCGCAACCGCTGGCGGCGCTGGCCCGCTGGAAGCCGTTGCTGCGGCGCTGATTACACCCCCGATTGTGCTGGCGCTGCGCAAGGCAATGCACAAGAAGACGGCGTAACAAGGGGAGCTTTGCCCCCTCGCGCAATTGAGCTGGTCTGTACGGCAAGTGAACGATTCCCGCTGATGGCTGAAACGTCGGCCATCAGCGATTCTATAAGGAGGTATGGAGGATGATCCTCACCCTCGACATTGGCAATACCAACATCAAAACTGCCCTCTTTGACGGCAAGGAAATGCGCTATTACTGGCGAATGTCCACCAATATCCAGAAGTCGTCCGACGAATACGGCATCGTGCTGGTGAACCTCTTTCAGCATGTCGGCGTTCGCCCGGAAGAAGTCGAGGGTATCATGATTTCCTCCGTCGTGCCGACTATCAATTTTACCATTGAGCACATGTGCCAGAACTACTTCGGGCAGACGCCGCTGTTCGTGGTTCCGGGCATCAAAACGGGTATCAACATCCGCTACGAGAACCCGCGCGAACTGGGCAGCGACCGAATCGCGAACGCAGTGGCGGCGTATGAGGAGTACGGCGCGCCGACGATTTTCATCGATTTCGGTACGGCAACGACGTTCGGCGTGGTCGGAGAGGGCGGCGTGTTCCTTGGCGGATGCATCTGCCCCGGCGTGAAGCTCGCCAGCGAAGCCCTTGTCACCGGGACGGCAAAACTGCCGCGCTTTGAGCTGACGAAGCCGGAGCACGTCATCGGGCGGACGACGCTGACGAACCTGCAATCCGGCATGTATTATGGGTATGTCGGCTTGGTGAAGAACATCGTCCGCAAAATTAAGCAGGAATTGGGGCAGGAAGCCACCGTCGTCGCGACGGGCGGCATGGCGGTGATGATTGCCGAGGAAAGCAAGGTCATTGACAAGCTGGATGGGCTGCTGACGCTGAAAGGACTGCGGCTTATCTACGAGCGGAACAAGGGCTGATTAAGCGAGAAAAGAAGGCATTTGAAAGCAGGAGGAAGCAGACAAAATGAAGGAAGTTGTAATCGGATTTCTGGGCTGCGGCAATGTTGGCGGGGGCGTGTGGTCGCTGCTGACAGGCTTTTCCCGCGAGATTGCTCACCGCGACAGTCTCTCCATCCGCATCAAGCGGGTGCTGGTGCGCGATGTGAACAAAACCCGCGCCTGCGGCGTGCCGCATGAACTGCTGACAACGAACGCCGACGACGTGGTGAACGACCCGGAAATCAGCATCGTTGTCGAATTCATGGGCGGCGAACAACCTGCGACGGACTACATGCTCCGTGCGCTGGAAAACGGCAAGACCGTTGTCACGGCGAACAAAGTCGCCATTGCCCTGAATTGGCACCGCCTGCAAGCCGCTGCACAGCGCAACCACGTCGGTCTGTACTACGAAGCGAGCGTCTGCGGCGCAATTCCGATTATCAACACCCTCATGCAGCCCCTGCAAGCGAACCGCATTGATTCTCTGATGGGCATCATCAACGGCACGACGAACTACATCCTTTCCCGTATGTACGAAAACGGCGAGGACTACGAAGCCGTACTGCACGATGCACAGCAGCTGGGGCTGGCTGAACCGAACCCATCCGCCGATGTCGAGGGACTGGACGCGGCCTATAAGCTCTCTATTATGGCGAGCCTTGCCTTCCACGCGCGCGTACCGTTCAGCAAGGTCTATCGCGAAGGCATCACGAAAATTACGGCGGTAGATATTGCCTATGCGCGCGAGATGGGCTATGTGCTGAAACTGCTGGCAATTGCCAAGCGCAGCGGGAACACCATCGAGGTTCGCGTGCATCCGACGCTGATTGCGAACGACCATCCGCTATCGCAGGTCAACGGCAGCTTCAATGCCGTCTATCTGCACGGCCACGCTTGCAAGGAAATGATGCTGCAGGGTCGCGGCGCGGGCGATTTGCCGACGGCGAGCGCGGTGGTGGGCGACATTCTCCATGCCGCGACGGTGGATGTGCATGTGCATCCGACGTTTGTGAACAGCGCAAATGCGGATGCGTCGCTGGTGTTCACGAACGACTGGAAAACGCGGTATTTCCTGCGCTTGTCGATTCAGGACGAGCCGGGTTCGCTGGCGAAGATTGCGACGTGGCTGTCGAGCGAGCAGGTGTCGATTGCAACGATGATGCAGAAGGCGGAGCTGGCGGGAAGCCGCGTGCCGCTGATTATCATTACGCACGAGGCGAATGAACAGGCGATTCGGGCAGCATTGGCGAAGTTTGACCCGGAGGTCTGCACGGTGGAAAATATGATTCGGGTGGAATAATCAGGGAATCATATTCGATGACATGATGGATGCTTTAAGATAAGGAAGGCGATTTTCATGCAGACCATTACCGTACCGCTGGGCGAAAGAAGCTATCCGATTCATATCGAACGCGGCCTGCTGGCGAAAACGGGCGAAATGATTCGCGAGAAGCTCGGCGACATTGCGGTCGCGGTTGTCAGCGATGACCATGTTGCGCCGCTGTATATGGAAGAAGTCGTGTCGTCGATGGAAAAGGTCGGATTGCGCGTGTGCAGCATTGTCCTGCCGCACGGCGAGCAGACGAAGTGCCTGAAATCGCTGGAAACGCTGTATGCCTTCCTCTGCGAACATCATCTGACGCGCAAGGATGCCATCGTCGCGCTGGGCGGCGGGGTGATTGGCGATTTGGCGGGGCTGGCGGCGGCGACGTACCTGCGCGGCGTGCATTTTGTGCAGCTGGCGACGACGCTGCTGGCGCAGGTTGATTCCTCTGTCGGCGGGAAGGTCGCGGTCGATCTACCGCAGGGGAAGAACCTCGTTGGCGCATTCTATCAGCCGGAACTGGTGCTGGTAGACCCGGATTCGCTGCGGACGCTGACGGATGATTTCTGGCGCGACGGGCTGGGCGAAGTCGTTAAGTACGGGTGCATCGGGGACGAGGCGCTGTTCCGGCTGCTGGAAGAAAACGCGGGCGGTGGTCGGACTGCGCTCATGGGCGTTATCGGTGAAATCCTGACGCACTGTATCCAGTATAAGGCGAACATTGTGGCGCAGGACGAGCGCGATACCGGGCTGCGCATGACGCTCAACTTTGGGCATACCATCGCCCACGCGGTCGAAACCTGCCAGCACTACACCGGGATGCGCCACGGCGAGGCGGTCGCGCTGGGGATGCGCGTTATTACCGCGATGACGGAAGAGAAGGGCATGACGGAGCAGGGGACGAGCGCGAGGCTGAATCGCCTGCTGGATGCGCTGGAAATGCCCCGTCGGCTTCCGGCGATTCCCGAAAAGGACTTGCTGAACGCCATGACGCTGGACAAGAAGTCCGCCGGAAAACAGCTGCGCGTGATTACGCTGGACAAAATCGGCGTGTGCCGCATTGTACCGACGGATGTTGATTTCTTTCAGGGCATGACGGCACAGAAATTCGTACAAAACTGACAAGGAACAACAATTTTTTTGCTGACCCCTTCCCAAATCACGAAAAATGGCGTACAATAGAGAATGCGGAAATAGAAGCGTTCCGTGCGGGCTGAAGGATTCGCCCGCTGGGACGCTTTTTTGCAATTAAATTTCCACCCAAGAAAGCAGGTGAACCCTCTCATGACGCAGGAACAGGAGCAGCAGCTGTCGCAGACGATGCTCGCGATGATGCAGAGCGGCGGCGACGCACCGAAAAGCACGGTGGAGGTTCCGGTGTACGCGTGGCGGCTGATTCGCTGGGAAGCGGACGTCCCGCTGACAGAAGAGCAGCGGCAGGAGGCGCTGGCGATTGTACCGGAGGCGATGGCGCTGTGCGGCGTGAGCGCGGCTTGCTTCGCGGCGGATGGCGACGTGATGACGGTGCTGCTGGCGCTGACGCGATTCCCCGCGCGGGCGCATCGCGACCCGGTGCTGTGGCTGTGCGCCCATGCGCTGATGGAACAGGCGTCCGTCGCGCTGGAACAGGACGGCACAATGTTCATCGGGGAGGAATTTGACCTCGCGGCGACGTGGGCGGAACACTTGAGGCCCATGCGGGAAATCAGCGACTGGTGGACGCGTGTCTCGCCGCTGGACGGCGCGGCGGCGCATCGGCACCGGAAGGAATTGCAGACATGCATCAAGCGGCGGCAGTACGCGGTGTTGGGCGGGTATGTATCGCGCGCGCTGCGGGAGGATCAGAATCTGTCGGTGACGTGCTTTGCGTTCGTGCCGCTGGTGATTGAGGCGATTTGGAGCCAGCACGCGGAATTGTCCCTGCGGACGCTGACGGAGGGGCTGAATCTCAACGAGATGACGCGCCGCCCGCGTCAGGCGCTATTGGCGTGGCTGAATGCATTGCAGCCGTCTCTGCGCGCGTGTCCGCAGCCGGGGAACGCCAAGCCGATTGAGAAGGTGATTGACTCGATTCGGGCGGACTGCTCGCTGCCGTACTCACAGGCGAACTTGAGCCGTTCGCTGGGGCTGACGCCGGCCTACTTCTGCCGGCTGTTCCACGAAAAAACGGGGCAGCACTTCTCGACCTTCCTGACCCGGACGCGGATGGAGAAGGCGCAGATGATGCTGTCGAGCAAAGAACCGCAGACGCTGGGCGAAATCAGCGCGGCGTGCGGGTATCCGAACAAGAGCTATTTCTGTCAGGTATTCAAGAAGTACACCGGGATGACGCCGGGGGAATATCAGGCGATGGCGAAGGAAAAGTAAGGGATGCACCTCTATCGCCGAGAAGTCGTGGCGTTTTTCCATGATAATCATGATTGATTTGAAAAGCAGGCATGATTTTGCCTGCTGCTCCCGTCGCCTCTGCGGAGGCGAAGTTGTTACTTTCTGTTGCGACAGAAAGGTTCCAAAGAACGCCCAGAGGGGGCTGAAAAGTGAAAGAGCGGGGATTTCAGCCCCCTCTGGACTCCCCCCGCCACCTCAATTTCTTGAGGGAAAGAGTTGCGTTCTGTTTCCTTGCCGGATTGACCTTCTCTATATGCTTTCGTAAAGAAAACGTGGATGATGCTGTTCATGCTGAGGGCAAGAAATGCTGTATGCACGACGTTCCTTAAAGCAAGACGATATGCAGAGACTTGTTTTTGCGGTATCATCCGCCATTTCCCAAAACTTTCCCAATTCCGACGAATAAATATTTTCCAGACGGATGAACATATGCGTGTCATCCGTTTTTTAGTAAGGTGGAGTCTGAAAAAACGCAGATTCTGCCGCAAACAGGAGGTATGTGCATGAAACGACTGCTTCGGGCGGTGTGTCTGGTGCTGTGCTGGACGCTGCTGATGGCGGGGATGCCGGGGAAGGCGTTGGCGGAAGAGGCCGCCCCTATGGTGCGCGTCCTGCTGCGCCGTTTGCAGCTGACTGACCGCGCGGATTTGACCCTCGCGGGAGCGTACACGGTGCGCGTGGGCGGCGAGGACTTGATGGCGCTGCCGGAAAACGCGCAGGTGACGGTGCAGATTCGCTCCGGTGCGCTGTATCTGTTCTATGATGGCATGAGTATGCGCCTAGGCAAGAGCGCGGAGTTCCGGCGGAATCAGTCCGGCAGCGCAATGCCGGGGCTGCGCTTCGAGAAAAACGGCAATCTCTATCCCGGTTCGCTGATGCTGACGGTGGAGAACGGGACGCTCGTGCCGATTCTGACGCTGTCGGTGGAGGATTACCTGCTGGGCGTCGTTCCGTATGAGATGAGCGACTCATTCCCGCTCGAAGCGCTCAAGGCGCAGGCAGTCTGTGCGCGTACCTATGCGCTGTCCCACCTGAACGCCTCCCGCGCCTATGACGTGGTGGACACGACGAACGACCAAGTGTTCAAGGGCGTTGATTCATCCACCAAAAACGCCGCCCGCGCCGTGCAGGAGACGGCGGGGATTGTCGGCATGTACAACGGCAAGCTGGCGGAATGCTTTTACAGCGCCAGCAACGGCGGACAGACGGAGCTGGTCGAAAATGTGTGGTCGGGCAGCGGCGACTACGGCTACTACGCAATGGTTGATGACCCGTATGATTTGGAGAACCCGCAGAGCATCGTCCGCACGATGAAAATCAGCAAAAACGGCACGGTCAAAGAAGCACTTCGGACGCTGATTTACGAGCAGATGCTGCCTGTGCTGACGCGGGAGGGGTACGCCACAGGGCAAGAGAATTTCCGCATTGACGAAATCACCGCCGTCACGCTGGCATCCCCCGCATTCGCCGCGCCGAGCCGCCGGATGACGGAGCTTGTGGTGGCGCTGAAATGGTCGGGCAAGAAGCCGTTCGCGTCCATCCGGCCGGAGGAAACGGCGATTCCGCTGCCCGCGGGGGATGCGACCTACGACGTTGCGCCCGCGGAAGGCGACGAATGGGAATTAGGTGAAGCCACGGCAACGCCCAGCCCCGTGCCGACCGCGACGGCGACGTCCGTGCCGATGCCCTCCCCGACGCCGGACAATCGGCTGACGGACTTTCTGTCGGCGGGGGAAGCGACGGTGACAATTGCGCTGAATCGGCAGAACACCGCCGCGCTGTCGCTGGACATTTCCGGCAGCGAGATTTTTTCGGTGACGGAGGAAAACGGGCAGTTCCTGCTGCAATCACGGCGTTACGGGCACGGCGTGGGCATGAGCCAGCGCGGGGCGCAGTGGATGGCGGGACAGTACAGCAAGAAATTCGACGAAATCCTTGTGTTCTACTACCCCGGCATGGTGCTGATGCAGGGCGGCACGGGTGCGCCGGTGCTGCCGACCGTTCCGCCGGAGCTCGCCGCAACGCCTGCCCCGCCCGCGACACCGACCCCGAAGCCGACACTGATGCCCGTGACGACGGACAGCTTGCCGGAGGGCGCAAAGGTGATGTACGTCAACGCATCGAGCCTGAATCTGCGCGCCGAGCCGAGCATGGTGGGCGAGCTGCTGATGCGCTTGCAGGCAAATCAGCGGGTGATTGTGCTGGAGGTGTGCGACGACCCAGAGTGGGTGCATGTGAAAACGGATGTGGTGGAGGGCTACTGCATGGTCAGCTACCTTGCCGAGGAAGGAGTGAAGCCGACACCGACGGCGCAATAACCGAATAAACAATGCCGGTCAACCATCAAGCCGACTTTTAGGTTGACCGACTTTCCTGTTCGTTGATTTTCGCCTGCCGCAATCGGAAAAAGGAAAAAGCAGTTTTCGCCAATCGTTTCATTTCCGCCATCAGCATGGTAGGATAAACCTACGGATACTGTCTGATACTATTTCCAGATTCACCTGCGCCATCTGCTTGCGCCTTTTCCCTTCTGGCGTCCGCTCATTCCACTTAGCGTAGCGCTGCTACGCTGCGTTTCATTCACGTTAGCCAGAATGAAAAATTCGCGGCGCATCTTGGCGCATTCTTATCTGGAAATAGTATGATTTGGACAGCGCCGTCATTTTTGCGCGAGAAAGCGGCTTTGCCGCTGCCTACGGTTGGGTATGGAAGGAACTTTAAGCAAACCATGAGTGAACGCATTGTCAAACTGCTGATAGAATCTTTCCCGAAGATTCTGCTGCCCGGTCTGAAAATGACCATTCCGCTGACGGTTATCGCCTTTTCCATTGCGATGGTGATTGCCGTCATTGCCGCCATGATTCAATATGCCCGCGTGCCGGTTCTGCGGCAGATTATGCGGTTTTATGTGTGGGTCGTGCGCGGTACGCCGCTGCTGGTGCAGCTGTTCGTGGTGTTCTACGGGCTGCCGTCGCTGGGCATCATCCTCGACCCGTTTCCGGCGGCAGTGATTGTCTTCTCCATCAACGAAGGCGCGTACTGCGCGGAGACGATGCGCGCGGCGCTGGAATCCGTACCGGTGGGGCAGATGGAAGCGGGCTACTGCGTGGGGATGAGCTACTTGCAGGTGATGCGCCGCATTGTGCTGCCGCAGGCGCTGCGCACGGCGTTCCCGCCGCTGTCGAACAGCCTGATTGCTATGGTGAAGGACACGTCGCTGGCGGCGAACATCACCGTGACGGAAATGTTCATGGCGACGCAGAAGCTCGTGGCGTACTACTACGAGCCGATGGCGCTCTATATCGAAGTCGGCGTGATTTACCTGATTTTCTCTACGGTGCTGACGTGGGTGCAGCGCTGGGGCGAGAAGAAGCTCAGCGCGTATGGCGCACAGAAGGAGTGATGCGCGATGGCGATGCTGGAAATCAATCACCTGCAAAAGAAATTCGGGACGACCGAGGTGCTGCGGGACGTCAGCCTGTCCGTCAGCAAAGGCGACGTCGTGGCGATTCTGGGGCCGAGCGGGTCAGGCAAGACGACGCTGCTGCGCTGCGTGAACTTTCTGGAACGCGCGGACGCGGGCGAACTGCTCTTTGACGACGAGAAATTCGACCTGAACCGCGCGTCGCACCGGGATATTGCGCGTATCCGCCAAAAGACGGCGTTCGTGTTCCAGAACTACAACCTGTTTCGCAACAAAACGGCGCTGCAAAACGTGACCGAAGGGCTGATTGTGGCGCGGAAGATGAAAAAAGCGGACGCGGAAGCGATTGGGCGGAAGCTGCTGGACAAGGTGGGCTTGTCTGACCGCTACGACCATTATCCTGCGCAATTGTCCGGCGGACAGCAGCAGCGCGTCGCGATTGCCCGCGCGCTGGCGACGAATCCGGAAATCATTTACTTCGATGAGCCGACATCCGCACTGGATCCGGAGTTAATCGGGGAAGTGCTGAACGTGATGCGCCAATTAGCCGAAGAGGGCATGACGATGCTGGTCGTGACGCACGAGATGAACTTCGCGCGGCATGTGTCGAACCGCGTTGTGTTCATGGAGGGCGGCAGAATCATCGAGCAGAACAGCGCACAGGAATTTTTCGCGCACCCGAAAGAAGCGCGGACGCAGGAGTTCCTCGCGAAAATCAACCAACGCTGAAAATCCGGCATTGCTGGTTTTCATAAATGCAATTGGAAGGAGCATTCAAAATGAAGAAGTTTGTCAGTCTCCTGCTGGCGCTGATGATGGCGCTGGGCATGACCGCTCTGGCGGAGGAAAGCAAGGATCAGCTGGCGCGCATTCAGGAAAAGGGCGAAATTGTCATTGCGACGGAGGGTACTTGGGCACCTTGGACGTACACGGATGAAAACGGCAATCTGGTCGGCTTTGATGTGGAAATTGCGACGGCGATTGCGGAGAAGCTGGGCGTGAAGGCGACGTTCGTGACCGTGGAGTGGGACGGCATCCTCGCCGGCATTGACTCCGGCCGCTACGACATCGCCGCCAACGGCATTGACGTGACCGAACAGCGCTCGGAAAAGTACAACTTTAGCACCCCCTACGCCTTCAACCGCACGGCGCTGGTCGTCCGGGGCGACAACGAGGACATCAAGTCCTTTGAAGACTTGAAGGGCAAGAAGACTACGAACTCCATCGCCAGCACCTACATGATTCTGGCGGAAGAGTTCGGCGCAGAGGTGGTTGGCGTGGATACGCTTGACCAGACGATTATGCAGGTGCTGACGGGCCGCGCGGATGCGACGCTGAACAGCGAAGTGTCCATTGCGGACTACATGCAGAAGCGCCCGGACGCGAACATCAAGATTGTCGCCCTGACGGAGGAAGCGAACCTTGTGGCGATTCCGACCCGCAAGACGGACGACAGTGCAAGCCTGCTGGAAGCCATCAATCAGGCGATTGCTGAGCTGCGTGAAGAGGGCAAGATGAGCGAGATTTCCATGAAGTACTTCGGGCGCGACATCACGGCGGAAACCGTGGGAGAAGCGGCGGAGTAATACGATTTCCAGATTCACCTGCGCCATCTGCTTGCGCCTTTTCCTTTCTGGCGCATTCTTATCTGGAAATAGTATAAGCGAAAAAATCCCATACAAAACGGAGGTCGTCCCGGTGGGGTGGCCTCCTTGCATTTTCAGGGGATGATTCTTTTTCAATTAGGGCAATCCCGCACAAAGAAAGAACAGCCAAAATGTCGTGAAAGAGGTATAATAAAGAGGTGAAGAAGCAATTGACGATGAGCCTGATTAGCGACGTGCTGGGGGCAGGCATCAACGAAGAAAAGCAGCGTGATCCGGAAGCTCATTCCGTCAAAAAGGGCAACCAGTGGTACTTCGGCTACAAGGAGCACATCGGCGTGGATGCGGACAGCGGACTGGTTCACACGGTGGAAACGACAGCCGCTATCCTATATTGAAATCGGTTCGAAAGCGCATACAAGGTTCCATCAAAAGTATGGTTACAAGAATTTCGTCAATATCAGGACGGTAATGGACGAATTTTAATAATGGAGGAATAACTGATGCTAAATATTATCAAGGCCTACCTTTCTCTTGAAATGTCCGCTCAAGATTTTGCATCTGCAGTACAGACTAATGATGAGCTTGTTCAGTTTATCAATGGGAGAATTCCACAAACACAAGATAAGAGTGCTGAATCATGGAAGCAATGCCCTCTGAATGTTAATGCTTTTGAGCATGATAACTTTGATCTCCGTCGCACATTAACCGTTGGTTATTATGCGATCAATAGAATTAGTCGTTGCTCTACTGCATATAACATGATGTGGTCACTCTTCCATGACGACCTCCCTGATGTTGAAAAGAGTAACTTTTATCGTGAATTGCATCAGTTTGCGATCGATACAGTTCCTGACTACCTTGATAGCGTTGATGTTGGTAGTGTGATTCAAGAGATTATCTTGTCAACAAACTCCATTCCTAAAGGAAAACGGCAAAAGGCTGTTCGGGTTGCATTAAACTCGGCCTTTCATTTAGATGCGCTGCATAAAAAGCCTTCATGGATCCAAGATTCAGAATGGCCATTGGGTACTAGCAACACGCCAATGCTCTTTTTGGGGCAACGAAAAATTAAGGGTCAGTATGTAGAATATTATTTTGAAGATGTCATCAATGGAGAGAAACGTACTATAACTCAGTACTATTGATGTGGTCAAATCTCCTGACACATGTGTTTTGCGTGATAAAGAGAATCTTTCATTTCTGCAAGACACGATACCGAGAAAGGGAAAAATTGCATCAGCATTGCTGCACGCTGTTTGCACTTGCGAATTTATACCTTGCTCGCAATCGAATGAAGGTTGCGTAACGAGGTTTATTTCGTGTGCAAACAGTGCGCTTGAACTGCGCTTTTTCTCGAAATTTTGGTCAGCGGGGATGACGTGGATGGTTTGGGCGCAATTATAAGGGGCATCCCTAAGTATGTTGAAAGGTGATTTCAATGAATAAAAATGATTTTCTCTTAGCTGTGCACGAGTATCTCAAGGCATTGGGGTATAGAAAAAATAAGAGTTATTGGTTTCTTTCTAATGGCGAGCTCGTCTATTGTGTCTATGTTCAAAGTTCTCAATGGGATGCTAATGATTACTATGTTGAGGTTGGTATCGCAATAGAGGAAATTGTTGGGCCCAAACCTTCAGTAACAAGGTGGCATGTACGAAAGCGGTGTGAGGATGAATCGCAAAATGACAGGAACATATCTCTTTCGGTTCTAAAACAGGCGATTGATTTCTTTTCTGACATACTTACAGTTAATGACTTAACATTGTATCTTGAACGTACTCCCCATACCCTTGTAGGTCTCCAATACGAGTTGTTCTCCAATACTTAAGGCAATCCCGCACAAAGAAAGAACAGCCAAAAGGTCGGGAAAGAGGTATAATAAAGAGGTGAAGAAGCAATTGACGATGAGCCTGATCAGCGACGAGCTGGGGCAGGCATCAACGAAGAAAAGCAGCGTAAAAGGGCAACCAGTGGTACTTCGGCTACAAGGAGCACATCGGCGTGGATGCGGACAGCGGAATGGTTCACACGGTGGAAACGACATCTGCCAACAGGAGGATGGTATGGACAAGCATTTTGTTCTCTCCAAGATCAAGGATTACGAGGCTCATTTGGATAATGTTGCTCCCCTGATGGAATCCGATGATCAGTTGATTATGAATGAGTTAATTCGCGAAATTAACAATACCTGTCATGTAAAGATTCGTGGGTTCTCAGATTTGTGTGATTCATACATCAAGGGTGCTGGCTCGATTATTGCAAAGCACATCAATTGCTTTCATTCGCATCTCATACGTTCTGCCTTGGTTTTCCATTTGGTCGGAAGCAAAAAGCATGAATGCGGGCGAGTAAATGGTTGCGAACAAATCATCTGGAATTTGTATAATGAGTACCGTAATTCAGTGACTTTTGTGGACAATTCCATCATGATGGAGTTTGACTCTGCATTTGCTCAGTTGAAATCTAAGAAGTTGCTTGATCAGTTAGTTTCATTAGCACAAGATCCATACCTTTTTTCATTTTTTCCTCAGACGATGAAAATGCTTGCTCGCTGGAGAGATCCATCAATGGAAAAGGTTATCATGGGTTATTTCGCAAATCCAGGGCTTGTCAAAACTCAAATTGCTATGTCTCTTGGCCGCAGTGCTGATGATGCTTCTATCCTGCAACGTGAATATAGCAGGTGGGATTCACACGGACAATACACAGTCATTATATGTCTTCGCTACTATCCTTCAATACAAGTTCTTGATAAGCTAACGCACTTTGAAGCACTTACTGTTGAAGATATGGAGAAGAGTCTTTCAAAATGTTGCACACGCAACGATCGAATATGGATTAAAGATGTATATTCGGATCGGCTATTTACCATTCGCAAGAGTATCGCTGAAATAAAAAAGCAACTTGATATTCTATAATTACTCAAAATTGGCGGAGTTTGTTTCGAAGTTCCGCCTTTTCTATGCCAAAAAACAAGAAAGGACGTGACAAAATGCTCAGTCGCATTTTCGGCGCCATCACTGGCGGTCGCCTCAATCTTCGCGCGGGGGCAATGTGATTGGACACCGACTGCATTTCTCACGACTTCACAACCGCAGTCCCGTGCTGCATTCATAGGGTTTGGGAAATGTGTTTCCAACAAGCTAATCGTCATTTTTAGCAAAATGACCCTGCTTGCTGCTTTACTTATCAATACAAAAATGGAGACCGTCCTGATGAGAGGCGGCCTCCTTGCATTTTCAGGGGATGATTCTTTTTCAATTAGTCGGCATAAGTGTAGGGAATATGATTTCGCTGCGCGTACCGTTCGGCGTAGGAATTGCGGAAAACGGTCAGCGTGAGGTTGGGGCATTTGTCGAAAGCGCCAACGCCAATTTCCGTTACGGAAGCGGGGAGAAGGACGGAACGCAGGGCGCTGCACTCGGAAAAAGCAATGTCCTCGATTTCTGTGACGGAATCGGGAATGACAATGGAGACAAGCGACGTGCAGCGCTGAAATGCGCCTGTTTCAATTTCCGGCACAGAAGCAGGAATCAGAATGTTGGAAAGAGAAGTGCAGTCTGAGAACAGATAGTCGCTGATTTCTGTAAGGGAATTTGGAAGCACAACCGTAGTCAGAGCGCGGCACTCGGCGAAGGCTCCCTCCTCGATTTCTGTGACGGAATCGGGAATGACGATGGAAGACAGCGCGGTGCAGTAGTTGAAAGCGCATGAACCAATTTCGTCAACAGAGGAGGGAATGGAAACCTCAACAAGGGCGGAGCAATCGCTGAAAGCATAATCGTCAATCTCTGTAACGGAAGCGGGCAGAGAAACACTTGTCAAAAAGGAGCAGCAGTCAAAGGCGCGCTCGCCAACAGCCGATGTTCCTTGCGGAACGGCGTAGCTGGAAGCAGCCTTTCCCCGCGGATAGGCAACAAGCACATCGTCTTTTTTACGGAACAAAACGCCGTCCAATGTATAAAAAGACGGATGCTCCGGAGCGACGGAAATGGTTTGCAGCAGCGGACAGCAGCCGAAGGGGTTATGGTCGAGGTCGACAACAGAATTGGGAAGGGTTACGGCTGTCAGGGAGAGAGAGAAAGAGATGGTGTCAATGATTGTGACGCGATGACCGTCCAGCGTGTCCGGAAGCACGATTTCCGCGTCGTCGCTTAGGCAGTAGAGAAGCTCTGCGGAACCGTCCTCAAGCAGGACGTACTGATAATCCCCGGAGGTGAGGATGGTCTGCTTTTTCTTGCCGCCATCTGCAAAAACGACGTTTGTCAGAAAGACGAGGAGAAGCGCGGATGCCAGTAAAAACGCAGAGAAACGTTTGCGTGTCATAAAATCGACCTCCTTTTCTTTATTCACTATACACGAAAAGGAGCTTCGTGTCAATGAAAAATCCCCCTCACCAGTTGCGCAAAGGCAGAAAAAATGATATAATCAGCTTGAATATCTGGCAAAAAGATGGACGGAAATGGCGAAAGGGTGGACATGATGAAGGTATTGGTGACGGGCGCGGACGGAATGCTGGGACGCGACGTGATGCGTGCACTGCGCGAGAAGCATGTGAATGCGCGCGGCGTGGATGTGGCGGATTTCGATGTGACGGACGGCGCGGCAGTGCGCGAATGGGTGACGGCGGAGCAGCCGGATGCCATCATCCACTTGGCGGCGTATACTGACCTGCTCAAAGCGGAAACAGAACCCGCAAAGTGCATCGACGTGAACGCGATGGGCACGCTGAACATGGTTCGTGCGGCACTGGCGATCGGGGCGAAGCTGATGCTGATGTCCTCGTCGGAGGTGTTTGGCGCTGCGCCGGACGTTATCCACGGAACGAGAGACAAGACGTGCGCCGCGAACGTTTACGGATTGTCGAAGGTGCAGGCGGAAGAAGCTGTGCGCGCGCTGATGACGCGGTCCTTCATCGTCCGCACGGGCTGCTTGTTCTCCGCCGCGCCGAAGGGGGAAATCTGCGGCATTCTGGCGTCAGCGCAGGATCATCAGAAGCTGACGATTTCCGACGACCTGATGGCTTGCCCGACGTACACGCTTGACCTTGCCCGCGCGATGGTCAGCCTGATTCAGACAGAGAAATTCGGCATTTACCACCTCATCAACGAGGGCGAATGCAACCTTGCGACGCTGGCGATGGCGACGCTGGGGATGGTGGGCAGCCGCTGCCGGGTACAGCCGGTGAGCGGCTACCGCGGCTCGGTGGGCATTCACCATCCGTCGAGCGTGCGCCTGCAGAGCGACGCCGAACCGCACCTGCCGAGGTGGGAGGACGCGCTGAATCGGTGCCTGGATGAGATTCGGAGCGAGATTCGGTAAAGGAAGGTTATAAAAATAGGGAGGTCGTCCGTGAGGGGGCGACCTCCTTTTTGCGTGGGGTGGATTAGTTGTTCAGCCAGTCGTTGGCGTCGGGGTAGGTGTAGGGGATATTGTTGGCTTTGGCGTACTCGGCGGCGTAGGAGTTGCGGGGGACGGTCAAGATGAGGTCGGGGCATTCGGCGAAAGCGTCTTCACCGATGAAAATGACAGAATCGGGAATGGAGACAGAGGCAAGGGAGGTGCAGTAGTAGAATGCTTCGTCACCAATAGAAATGATGGAATCGGGAATGGAGACAAAAGCAAGGGAGGTGCAGAAGTAGAATGCGTTGTCACTAATGAAAGTGACGGAATCAGGAATAGAGATGGAGGTCAAGGATTTGCAGGAGGCAAATGCAAGCTCGCCAATGGAAGAGACAGAATTGGGAATGGCGATGGAGGTTAGAAGGTCACACCTGTAAAATGCCCTGTTACCAATGGAAGAGACGGAATCAGGGATGGAAACGGAGGTAAGAAATTTGCAATTGCAGAATGCACGGTCACTAATTGAAGTGACGCCTTGCGGAATGTTATAGATTGAAGAATCAATCCCAGCAGGATAGGCGATTAAGGCGTTGTCGGCTTTACGGAACAAAATGCCGTCAATGGCGGAAAAGTATGGATGATTAGGAGAAATAGAGATACTTTTCAGTGCATTGCAAGATGAAAAAGGATTTCCATCAATTTGTACAACAGAATTGGGAATAAAAACGGAAACCAGAGAGGAACATCTGTCAAATGCACCACTGGCAATGCAAGTGACAGAATCAGGAATGGAGATGGAGGTTAAGGAAGAACAGCCGCCGAATGCACAACTGCCAATAGAGGTAACGGAGTTTGGAATGAAAATAGAACTTAGTGAATAACATGAGGAAAATGTGTTGTCGCCAATGGAAGTGACGGAATTTGGAATGGATACGGAGGCTAATGAGGTGCAGATGGAAAATGCATCGTTACCAATAGAAGAAACGGAATCAGGGATGAAGACGGAAGAAAGAGAAGAGCCGCAGAATGCTCCCTCCGCGATGCAAGTAATACCATTAGGAATACTGTAAGTAGAAGAGGCAATACCAATGGGATAGGAAACCAAAGTCTTATCAGCCTTGCGGAACAAGACACCGTCGATTATAGCAAAATATGGCTGCTCAAGAGAAACGGAAATGCTTTCCAGTGAGTCGCAAAGCGGAAAAGGATTTGCGTTTATTTGTGCAACGGAATCGGGAATGAAAATGGAAGACAGGGAAGAGCAATTGAAGAAAGCGTACTTGCCAATAGAAGAGACGGAATCAGGAATGGATACGGAGGTTAGTGACCAGCAACCGGAGAAAGCATAGCTGCCAATAGAAGTGACGGAATCAGGAATGGACACGGAGATTAAAGAAAAGGAGGAGGAGAATGCATCGTCACCAATGGAAGTAACTTTTTTCCCATCGAGAGTGTCTGCGATGGTGAGGCGTTTGGCACTGCCGTTATACTTGGTAATTTCTACTGTTCCATCGTCAAGTAAAGCATACTCATAGTAACCAGATGTGAAAGTTTTCCTTTCTTCGTCTGCCGTCGCACCTGTCCAGCAGGCACACAGCGTCACAACGATTAGCAGAAGAGACACAAACCATTTGTTTTTCATAGAAACAGCCTCCTTTATCACCATTATTATACATGAATTCTTCCACGTGTCAATAGTTCCATATAAAAAATTCCCCGCCCGGCTGCCTTCCGACACCCGAACGGGGAAAAATTCACCCTTGTTGTTATCACACCGCCGCCGGCATTCCATGCTTCACGCGGTCATGCTCCTCGGCGCGCTTGGCGTTGTTGAAGCGGTCGAGCGTGCCCACCAGATAGCCCGTGATGCGGCGAATCCGCTGGAACGGCACGTTGCCGAAATCGTAGGACAGTTCCACTTCGTCGCCATCCACCACAATGTCCATCGAAAGCGGCTCACGGTTGTACTTCTGGCGCGCATGATCCACATAGGCGTCAATTTCCGCCTGAGACAGGGTTCCCTTCGTCACATTTACTTGGCAGCACATAGGTATTTCTCCTCTCTATGGTACTCGCTGGAAAATCAGCAAGCCCTAAATCTTGTGGTTGCACGGCGCTATCGCGCCATATAGAGCACAAGATATTGTTTCGACGTCTGTTATTATAGCACGAAATGTGGGATTTGCAAGGGGAACACGCAACAAAATTTCAGATGCGGATTCTGCCCGAAGACAGGCATTTTTTCCGCCCCTTGACGAAAGGCAATGCGAACAAACACCATTGCCACACGCGGCGTTTTCTGCTATACTGGGGGATGCAGAAAGACGGAAGGGAGATGGCGGACATGCGTCCGGTATACGACATGCTGACGGCGGTCTCGGCGCGCAGGAGCGGGCATATGCCGGGGCATAAGGGCTGTTCGCCGTTCGGAGCGGCGGATTTGTATGCGCTGGACACGACGGAACTGCCGAACACGGATGACCTGTACGCGGCGGAGGGCGGACTGCGCGAAGCCATGCGACTGTATGCGCAGGCGGCGGGCGCGGCAAAGACGATTTTCCTCCATAATGGATCGACGGCGGGCAATCATGTGATGCTGCAGCTGTACGCGCGGGAGGGCGAAACGGTGCTGTTGCCGCGCAATGCGCACTTATCGGCGGTGAACGCCTGCGTGCTGGGCGGAATGCGGGTGAAGTGGATGCCGGTTCGCTGCACGCCGGACGGGTACTGCTATCTGGCGGAGGAGGATGTGCTGGCGGCGCTGCGGGCGAATCTGGACGCGCGGGCGATGCTGCTTGTCCGCCCGGATTATTACGGCGGCGCGATGCGGGAAGATGTTTTCCGGCGGATTGCGGCGGCGGCGCATCGTCAAGGGACGAAAGTCGTTGTGGATGAGGCACATGGGGCGCATTTCCCGTGGTGCGACGCCATGACGTCCGCCGGGGCGCTCGACGCGGATGCGTGGGTGCAGTCGGTGCATAAGACGCTGATGGGGCTGACGGGCAGCGCGGTGCTGCACTTGGCGGATCTAGCGGATGAGCGGCGCGCGTGGACGCTGCTGCGGCGGGAACAGACGTCGTCGCCATCGTTCCTGCTGATGCTGTCCATCGATGACAGCCGCGCGTGGATGGAAGAGAATGGTCGGGCACGCTTGCGGGCGTTATCCGAAGCGGTCAACGATGTGCGCAGGCGGCTTGTTGACACGCCGTATCACGATGCATACGCGGATTGGGCGAATTTGCCCGTGCGCTTTGACCCGACGCGGCTGGTCATTTCCGCGCCGCAGGGAGGAAAATGCTTGGCGGAACAGCTGCGCGAAGCCGGACTGGACGTGGAAATGGCGGACGAGCGGCGCGTGGTGCTGATTCTATCGGTGATGGACGACATCACTGAAATCCGCCGACTGCCAGAGCTGCTGGCGAGCATTCCGGCGGCAGAAGGAAAGCAGTTTGTGCCGCTGACCTTGATGCCGGACATGCCAGAAGCTGTCCTGACCCCGCGTCAGGCGGCGATGGCGGAGGAAATCCTCGTGCCGCTGGACAGAGCGGAGGGGAAAATCGCGGCGGCGGCGGTTGGGCTGTATCCGCCGGGAATCCCGCTGCTTGCGCCCGGCGAACGGGTGACGCGGGAAATCATCAGGCAATTGCAGGAAGCCGGGACGCGGGAGCGCTTCGGCGTAGAAGGAGACGATTTGCGGTGCGCAAATGTGTAATTTTTGATTTGGACGGTACGCTGACCCGCTCGGAGGAAGGCATTTGGAACTGCGTACGCTATGCGGCGGAGAAGCTCGGCTTTCCCGTGCCGGATGCAGCGACGCTGCGCAAATTTATCGGCCCGCCGCTGGGCTGGTCGTTCATGGAATACATGGGCATGAGCGAAGAAATGGCGAATAAGGCGGTGAGCACCTATCGCGAGCGCTATGAGGCTGTCGGGCTGTTTGAGAACCGGGTGTATCCGGGCATTCGCCGTCTGCTGCGGACGCTGCACCGCGACGGCTGGTACATCGGTATCGCGACGGGCAAGCCGCAGCGCTCCTCGGAGCGGATTATCGAGCATTTCGGGCTGAACCGCTACATCACGAAAATCGTAGGCCCAAAGGATGGACGCGGTGCGGACAAGGAACTGCTGATTCGGCAGGCGCTGCCGGAGGATGCGGGCGAAGCGTGGATGGTGGGCGACCGCCGATTTGACATGGAGGGCGCGAAGAAGGTTGGCATCGGCGCAATCGGCGCGGGATACGGTTACGGCAGCCGTGAAGAGCTGATGAACAGCGGGTGCGATGTGTACTGCGAGACGGTGGAGGACATCATCCGCCATCTCTGCCCCGGCGAAGAAGCGGTTCCGGGCGCGTTCCTGTCAATAGAAGGCATGGACGGCAGCGGCAAAACGACGCAGATGGCGGCAATGGAGGATGCGCTCGACCGCTGGGGCTTCGAGGTCATCCGCAGCCGTGAACCCGGCGGCTGCCCCATCAGCGAGAAGATTCGCGCGCTGCTGCTTGATCCGGAAAACAAGGCAATGGACGAGACGACCGAGGCGATTCTCTACGCCGCGGCGCGTGCGCAGCATGTGCGGCAGGTCATCCGCCCAGCCTTGAAAGCGGGTAAAACGGTGCTGTGCGACCGCTTTGTGGATTCGTCCGTGGCATATCAGGGCGGCGGGCGTCAGCTTGGCGTGGACACGGTGCTGAATATCAACCGCCCGGCGGTGGATGGCACGATGCCGATGCTGACGGTCTATCTGGACATTGACCGGGAAGCCGCCCTCCGCCGCCGCGCCGCCAGCAGTCAGCTTGACCGCATTGAGCAGGCAGACGACGCCTTCCGTACACGGACGGAAGCGGCATATCACGAACTCATCCGCCGCGAGCCGGAGCGGTTCATCGTGGTGGATGCGGCAAAACCGGCAGAGGAAGTCAGCCGGGACATGACGGAGAAGGTTATCCAGCGGCTTATGGAGGCAGAAGCGTGAGCGAGCGAATTGTGGTGGGCATGTCCGGCGGCGTGGATTCGTCTGTCGCGGCGCTGCTGCTTAAACAGCAGGGGTACGACGTGGTCGGCGTGTTCATGAAGAACTGGGAAGAGACGGACGAATCCGGCGTCTGTACGGCGGAAAACGATTGGAACGACGTGCGCGAGGTGTGCGAAATCATCGGCATTCCCTACTACGCGGTCAATTTTTCCCGCGAATACTGGGATCGCGTGTTCAGCTACTTCCTCAAAGAATACCGCGCGGGGCGCACGCCGAACCCGGATGTACTGTGCAATCGCGAAATCAAGTTCAAGGCGTTTCTGGATTTTGCCATGCAGCTTGGCGCATCGAAAATGGCGACGGGGCATTTTGTGCGGACGAACGAAAATGGCGACCTTCTGCGCGGCATTGACCCGAACAAAGATCAGAGTTATTTCCTCTATATGCTCCATCAGGAACAGTTGCGGAAGGCAATTTTTCCCGTCGGCGGCATGACAAAGACCGAAGTGCGCCGCATCGCGGAGGAAAATGGGCTGCCCGTGTGCAAGAAGAAGGATTCGACCGGCGTGTGCTTCATCGGTGAGCGCAACTTCCGGCAGTTTTTGTCGACCTATTTGCCTGCGCAGCCCGGCGATATGGTGGCGCCGGATGGGAGCGTCGTCGGGCATCACGATGGGCTGATGTATTACACGCTTGGCCAGCGGCGCGGGCTGGGCATCGGCGGATGCGGTGACGGGCGGAGCTGGTTTGTCATTGGCAAGGACTTGGCGAACAACCGCCTGCTGGTGGCGCAGGGCGAGGATCACCCGATGCTGTATTCGACGATGAGCATCGGCGCGGAGGCGACGTGGATTGGCGCTGACCCGCTGGCGGGCGGCGAATCGCTGCGCTGCACCTGCAAGTTCCGCTATCGGCAGGGTGACCAGCCAGTGGAGGTGCGCCGCGACGGGGAAAAACTACTGATTCATGCCCTCACGCCCCAGCGCGCGGTCACGCCTGGACAGAGTGCTGTGTTCTATCAGGGGGAAAAGTGCCTTGGCGGGGCGATTGTGGAGCAGATTCTCGACGCAGGACAGGGGAAAATGGACGTATGATTTTCGTTCCGGCGTTCCTGAATTGGAAGAAACGCCGGAACGTTTTCTTTGATGATTGCAATAACGTTCGTGATTCCAAAAAGAACGCAAAAAACCGCAAAAACTTTGAAAAAACCGCTTGACGAATCCGTGAATTCATGATATTATGAACAGGCTTCCTCGTTGCGCCGCTTGAGCGGTCGAGAGAAAGCACCGAACCTTGAAAACGATACAGAACAATAACAACGCAAACAAGACAGTAATTCCGA
>ENA-UONX01001194-UONX01001194.1-human-gut-metagenome-genome-assembly--contig:-P74old-NODE-1194-length-26732-cov-40.670540_pt1 | contig 26732 bp, 18 predicted proteins | sample MGYA00242466_ERZ724013 | MGnify/ENA metagenome assembly ERZ724013 | reverse complement strand
GAAGGCAGGGCTGGTCTGTTTTGTGACGGCTTTTTTGTTGCCGTTTTGCCCGTTGGACCTTGAAAACCGCATGACCGTCTGCATGGGATACCCGGCGATGACCCCCCAGTGGGAGAGCCGGAAAACGCCGCCGGAAGGGGGCAGGAAATCCATGCAGAGAGAACGGCAATTCACCTCATGTGGTCAAAATGTCCACATGAGGCGAAACAGACGTGTATCCACCTGTTGCGGTAGAAAAAACGATGTACTCAAAATGAGCACATCGCTTTTCCGTAACGCCAATGAAAGGATGGAATGCCTATGAGTAATTTTACCCCCGCATGGATCAAGAAAGGCTTTTTCATCGAATGCCACCCTTGCCAAGACCCCCTGCGGGCAGTACGTCCACGGCGTAAAGCAGATCCTAACCGACAAGCAAAAGAAGCGGCTGCTGTCCAGCACCTCTATCCACGAAGTCCACACGCTGCTCAAGACCGCATTTTCCTATGCGGTAGAATGGGACTTGATCCACAAGATTCCCCTGCCCCGTGATGCCCCCAAGGTCAACATCGAGGAACGCACCATCTGGGACGAGAAAGAGGAGGAAGTGGCCCAGTGCCGCCCCTTCTTTGACCCGCAGCCCCGGGAGTGGGTGAACATGGGCGTGCAGGCGGACAATCTGGCCGGGGAGTACTTTATCACCACCGGTTCGGGCAAGTTCTTCCGCAACGTGGAGCCGGATTCCGTGCACAGCATCGGCATTGTGGAGATCAACGACAAGGGCGACAGCTGGCGCATCGTCTGGGGCCTGGAGGACGGTGCAAAGCCCACCAGTGAGTTCCCCAGCCACTTTATGAACCACAGCGTCCGCAAGGCTGCCACCAATGGCGCAAACCGCGTCATCTACCACTGCCACGCCACCAACGTCATTGCCCTGACCTACATCCTGCCTCTGACCGACCGGGACTTCACCCGTGCCCTGTGGCAGAGCGCCACCGAGTGCCCGGTGGTGTTCCCGGAGGGTGTGGGCGTCTGCCCGTGGATGGTGCCCGGCGGGGCGGACATTGCCATGGCCACCAGTGAGCTGATGAAGCACTATCAGGCAGCCATCTGGGCGCAGCACGGTCTGTTTGCCTCCGGCCCGGACTTTGACATCACTTTTGGTCTTGCCCACACCATCGAAAAGAGTGCTGAGATCTACGTCAAGGTGCTCTCCATGGGCGGCGGCATCATCCGGCAGACCATCACCGACGATGACCTGCGCGCCATTGCCCACGACTTTGGCGTGACCCTGAACGAGAAGTTCCTTAACTGAGCCACTCTCCCCCATTTTTCTTCATCCTAGCAGAACAGGCATCCTGTCCGATACCGCCAAATGGTATCGCAGGATGCCTGTTCTGCTTTATGTTTCCCGGAACTCCATGGGTGTTTTTCCGGTGACCTGCTGAAAGACTGCGCTGAAATAATTGCGGGTGGCAAAGCCAAGCTGCTCGGAAATTTCCCGGACGCTGAGCGGTGTACTTTTCAGCAGAACTTTCGCACGTTCGACCTTTGCAAACTTCACATAGTTCGTGACGCTCAGACCCGTTTCTTCCTTGAATTTATGGGTGAGGTAGTATTCCGTGTAGCCCACCAGGGCAGCAAGATCTTCCGCTACGATCTTTTTGTCCAGATTCATCTCGATATGATCCACACACTTCTGGATCTGCATACTGAGGTTAGGGTTCGTCCGGTGTTTGTGGACACGCCGGATGAAATCATCGTACATCATCATTGCAAGCGGGCTCAGTTCATCCAACGATTTTGCCGCTTCTGCTGTCTGAATGTAGCTGTCCCCCAGCGAGTACGCCTCCTCCGGGGAAAGACCGCCCTCAATGGCGGCACGGCACACCAGCGAGGTGAACACGATGATGGAAGTCTTACTCTGGCGCAGAACATCGCTGCTCTGCACCGGCACGCCTGCACTCATGCTCATACTGTTGGAAAGTGCCTGCTTGTAATTCAGGTCTCCGGTGCGGACCATTTGCAGCATTCCCTGCTCCGCCATCCAGATCTTATGGCGGTCATGGGGAATCGCATCGCTTTTCAGCCGTTCGTCCTGTGCTGCACTGCTGTTCACACTGCTCAGCTCCAGCCGCTGCCCGGTCAGGCAGTAGTGCATCATCAGCAGATAGCGGTTCATAATGGTGTTTTGCAGGGTAGGAACTTTTTCAAGGGCTTTGTAAAGCTGGATCGTCCATGCCACACTGATCTCCAGCTTGCTGTAATATTTCAGCCCTTCCTCGATCCCGCGCATTGTCACATCCTGATAGAACACCGGCCCGATGACACAGACACGCTTCAGTTTTCCCTCTTCCTTTTCAAAGGCTGCGCCCCACAAAAGACCCAATGCCGTCCCCAAGGTAACAGGTACATCGTCCCGATCCCCATGCTCCAGCATCCGCTGTTTGCAGCCGAACAGTTCAAATGCACTGGCAAGAAATGCCTCGTCCGGGCAGTTGCTCCGCAAGAGCTTTCCCTGTGCATCATAGCACCATGTATATACATTTCCGCCGCACTTGACAAGCTCGGAAAACAGCATCATATTCTGGAGAACATCCATGCCTAATCCCTCCGGCTCATTGATGGAAACAGTATATCATACTTCTGCCGTTTTTTCTACCGATGCCCGGAGCCAGTGCAGCAGGATGCCTGCGGAGATGACCGCAGCGCCCACGTCTGCCATCAGGTGCGCCGCCGCAATGCCCTGCACCCCGCAAAGCGCATTCATCAGGTACAGCAGCGGGATCAGCAGCAGCCCCTGCCGCAAAAGAGAGAGCACCACCGCACCACTTGCCTTGCCTACAGATTGCAGCAGGCTGGTTGCCAGATAGGTCAGACCGATCACCGGGCTGCCCAGCACCAGATAAACCACCAACTGCGTCCCCAGACGGAACGCCCCTTCTTCCTTGATGAACATCCCGATCAAGGCATTGCGTCCGGCAAAGCTGGCTGCCCCGGCAAGCACACCAAAAACAACGGTCAGGAGGATCAGATCTTTCAAAAGCTGCTTCAGGCGCTTTATGTCACCTGCGCCGTAGCTGTACGCCAGAAGCGGCTGGCACCCCATGCAGATCGCCATGGCGATCATACTGATGATCATGGTCGTCTTGCCCGCTGCCGCCATGGCTGCGACCGCCGCCGTGCCGTGGGTCACCAGCAGCCGGTTGCTGAAGGAGGAGGCAAACCCTGCCAGCAGGCTGCTGATCCCGTTGGGCAGACCAATGGCCAGCATCTCACCCAGCATCTGCGGTTTTTTCAGGGCAGGACGGAGATCAACGGTCAGCACCGTGCCGTGTTTGACGATGTAGCGCAGATAGCAGCCCGTCGCCACAAGATTGCCCAGCACACTGGCAGCAGCCGCACCGCTGACGCCGAAGTTCAGCACCAGAATGAACAGCGGGTCAAAAATGCAGTTGACCAGCGTGCCCAGAAGATTGCCGATCAGGCCTTCTTTTACTGCGCCCTCTGCACGCACCAGCATCGCCATGCTGTTGGACAGGATAAAAAGCGGCGCACCCAGTGCAAGGACCTGAAGATACCGCTCTGCATAGGGAAAAAATTCTGCATTTGAGCCCAGCACCCCCAGAAGCGGCACTCTGCTCACCAGCAGACCGATGCTGACCAGAACGCCCAGAAAAAAGCTGCTCCAGAAGCAGAGCGAGGAGCAGGTCTTGCCCTGCTCGATCTCGCCTGCGCCAAAGCAGCGTGCAATGATGGCGCTGCTGCCTGCGCCAAGCATGGTCGCTACTGCCGAAAGGATCGAAAACACCGGCCCCACAACGGAGACCGCCGCCACCTGTGCGGTATCGCCCAGACAGCCCACAAAAAACATATCCGCCATGTTGTACAGCACCATGACAAGGATAATGATAATGGAGGGCACCGCCATGGAAATGATGGATTTCCAGACAGAGCCGGTACGGAAAAGTGCTTCGTTTTTCATGGTCTCCTCCCAAAAATCAACTGCACGCAGGCAGAACGAAAACCCCTGTCAAAGAGGCTTTCCGAGCTGCTTCGGTCACAGGTTGTCCAGCGCATCCAGCAGTGCTTTCAGCGCCGTTTCCGGCAGCCCCAGCATAGGGCCGATCTTGCCAAATGTCATGCCGTAGGCAGCTTTTGCCTGCTGGTTGTCGGCAAAACCGGGCAGGTACTGCTCCACGATGGCTTTTGCGGCCTCGTTTTCCATCAGTGCTGCAATCGTGCTCTGGCTGTTCAGCTTGCCGCCGGTCAAAATTTCCGGGTGCTTCCAGCTGCTGATGCTCTGGTGTCCGGCAGACAGTGCGCCGTCCACCGGGATGGCTGCACCGGTGATGTACCGTGCCAGACCGCTGGCAAGGAAAAGTGCCAATGCAGCGCACTCCTCCGGGTCGCCCATCCGCTTTGCCGGGCAGTCGGATGCAAAGAAGTCCATGGCCGCAGCCGGTGCATCCCCGAAAATGCTGGTTCTGGTGTAGCCGGGACAGATAGCGTTGACGGTAATGCCGTATTCTGCGTAATCCAGCGCCGCTGCGCGGGTCATGCCGACCACGCCGAACTTGGTGGCACTGTACAGCGCCTGTCCACGCTGGGGCACAAGACCCGCCACCGATGCCACATTGATGAGGAATCCGCCTTCGCTGTGGCTCTTGAGGATGGCCTCTGCGCCGTACTTCATCCCGGCAAAGACACCCTCGCTGTTCAGGGAGAAGATCTTCTCGTAATCCTCTACCTCATACTCATGCAGCGGTGTGCCGCCCATGCCGATGCCTGCGTTGCTGACCACGCCATCCAGCTTGCCGTAGTGCGTCACCGTCTTATCCACCAGTTCTTTGATGGCAGAAGCCTTGCTGCAATCGGTCTGGATAAAGATGGCATCGCCGCCCTTGGCGCAGATGCCGTCTGCCACAGCCCGCCCCTGCTCTGCACTGCGGGCTGCACAGACCACCTTCATGCCGTTTTCGCCAAAGCACTCGGCAATGGCCCGGCCGATGCCACGGCTTGCGCCGGTGACGATTGCTACCTTACCTTTGACACTGTTGAAATCCATCATTTTCATTCTCCTTTTTCTCAAATCATGTTACTCTGCTTCAGCCATTCCACTTCATCGTGAATTATCTCCCGATGATTTATCGTATTTACGAATCAGATTTACAACTCTCAGTTGCTTATCCATCCCTGTGGTGCTATAATAACACTGTGGCGCAGGGGCTGCAATCAGCAGTTTCCGGCGTGTCCGGTGTTTAAGCAACGGTTCACGTCCAAAGCGTTGGTTAAGCATCCTTTACGAAATACATTGACGGAGGAATTGTATGGATATCCGGGTCAAAAAAACGAAGCGTGCCATTCAGAAAGCGTTTGTTGCCCTGCTGCGGGAGAAGCCGATCGAAAAGATCACGGTCAAAGAAATTGCCGAACGGGCCGAGATCAACAAAACGACCTTTTATTCCCACTATGAAACGCTGGATGCCCTCACCGCCGAAATGGAGCGGCAAACGGTCCAGCTCGTCTGCGACAATATGGGCGGCGCACAGCAGCTGCTGGATACGCCGGAGGCGTTTGTGCGGGAGATGTTTGCTAATCTCCAGCAGGCGACCGATTATCTCGGTGTGGTTCCTGCATCAGCGATGAACCGCTTTACACAGCATTTGCGGGATGCCGTTCTGGAACAGATCAAAAGTGATAACATCGAGCCTTCTCAATATGAAAATGTCGGTGCGATCCTGATTTTTGTAATGAACGGTCTTTCCGGACTTCTGAACACCGACGCAAAACTGGCACAAAAACAAATTGATGTGATCGCCGCCGTGGTTGCGGATGGTGTCCATGGTCTGCATCTTTCCCGCTGAGCCAAAACAGGCTGCAAGAAGCATCTTCCGCAGCCTGTTTTTTGCTATTGCAGCTTATCTTTCTGTGTAACTACCCAGCACCCCAAGGCTGGGCTTTGCTGTCCGCTCCATCGTTTCGCGGTTCACTGCGATCAGTCCAAACTGCATGGCATAGCCCTTCTGCCACTCAAAGTTGTCCATCAGGCTCCAATGGAAGTATCCCTTCACCGGGATGCCGTCGGCGATGCAGTGCTGCACGCCATCCAGCGCCTGCCGGATAAACGCCACACGGCGGGTATCATCGGCGGTGGCAATGCCGTTTTCGGTCACGATCAGGTCACCCTTGAATTCCTCTGCCACCTTGCGAATGACGTGTTCCAGTGCCTGCGGATAGACCTCGTAGTCCATCTGGGTCAGTTCTGCGCCCTCCGGTGCCGGCAGCTGCCCCTGCGGGCCATAAAGGGTGCGGGTATAGTTCTGCACACCCAGAAAATCATCGTCTTTGATATAAGGCAGATAATGGGTGAACTCCTCCTGCCATGCGGCCTCGGCAAAGGCTTCGCCGCCGGGCTGTGCCTGCAAGTCGTGGAGCGAAAGGGTCAAGCCCACCTTGACCTGCGGGCAGATGGCCTTGATGGCATCCCGTGCGGCTGCATGGGCGCGCAGCACCAGCAGATCGCCCTCCGGGGTGCGCTCGCTGACAAAGATCTGCGGCTGGGGTGTGCCGAACACCTGCGCGTTCTCCATGGCAGCATACTTCATGTTTTCCATCATCTTCTGGAAGTTCATGCCCACCTGCACCGTGCCCTCGGCAGACTTTCCGGCCGATGCGGCATTTTGGGCAGCCCGTTCTGCCATCAGACGGAACCGCTTGGAGATCGCGGCAAGCTGCAAGCCCATATTGGCCTCGTTGATGGTGCAGACATAGCGCAGCTCGCTGCCCAGCTGTTCCATCACATAGGTCACATAACGTTTGAAATCCTCTACGGTGCTTTCGGTTTCCCAGCCGCCCTTGCAGATGAGCCATTTCGGGCTGGTAAAGTGCAGTAGGGTGACGATGGGTTCTACGCCATGCGCTTTGCAGCAGGCGATCACCTTGCGGTAATGCTCGATAGCTTCCGGGTCGAACTTTCCTTCCTCCGGCTCTACCCGTGCCCACTCGATAGAAAAGCGGTAGGCGTTCAGCCCGGCATCGGCCAAGAGCTTGATATCTTCTTCGTACCGTTGATAATGGTCACAGGCAATGCCGCTGGGCTCCGTAAAGCTGGAATGGGGCAGCTGCTCCTGTGCCCAGTAGTCACTATTCGTATTGTTGCCCTCTACCTGATGGGCTGCTGTTGCAGCACCGATGAAAAAGCCTTTTTCAAATTTCTGCATGATGGTTCTCCCTTCCTGCGTGTTGCTTGTTGAGACTATTGTAGCAGACCTGTTTTTCCCCTATGGGACAATAAATCGTGAAGGCGGATGTAAATTCACGCACCACAAATTATTGCACGAATTTTTGTCCTTAACTATCGTTTTTCATCCGGCAGTGGCTGTTGCATTCTGTTATTCTGGTGTCAGAGAAAGCGGAACTCAGTTCACACAAAAAGGAGGAAAATCATTATGTTCCAAAAGAAACCCAGTGCCAGTGAAGTAGACGGCGTCCAGTACCGCCGTGCAAAGCTCTGGCAGATCATCTGTTACGCCTGCAACGCTTTTGTAGGCATGAGCATCTATTCCCTGATCGGTATGGCCAGTTATTCTGCCAGCATCGGCTACGGCATCACCACTGCAGCCGTGGGCATCATCCTGATGCTGGCTCGCATTCTGGACGGTTTTACCGACCCGATGCTGGCGTTCGTCTACGACCGCGTCAACACCCGTTTCGGCAAGCTGCGCGTTCTGCTGATCAGCGGCTACCTGATCGAGGCTGTCGGCCTGCTGTGTATGTTCAACCTGTGCTCCAGCAAGGGCTTCGGCTTGCCGGTGTTCGTTTTGACCTACATTATTTACATCATCGGCTATACCGTCACCAACATGACCGCCCAGACCCTGCCGGCTATTATGACCAACGATCCCCGCCAGCGTCCCACCATCGGTGTCTGGACCACTGCACTGAACTACGCCGTGCCCATGGGCATGAGCATGCTGATCTACACCGTCATCCTGCCCAAGTGCGGCGGCACCTTTAATCAGGACTTCCTCAGCACGGTCTGCACCATCGTGCTGATCATTGCCGGTATCGGCACCCTGATCGTCTGCGCCGGTATCTCCGCCTACGATAAGCCCGAAAACTTCGAGGGCACCAGCAAAAAACACGAGCCGCTGAAAACTGCGGATATTCTTGAGGTGCTCAAGCACAACAAGCCCCTGCAGTGCTACATCGCCTCCAACGCTTCCGATAAGCTGGCACAGCAGGTAGGCAGCCAGGCCATCATCAACACGATGCTGAACGGCATCCTCATCGGCAACATGGGTCTTGCTACCACCCTTGGCGTGATCAGCATGGTGCCTTCCATCTTCTTTGCGGCCTTCGGTGCAAAGTATGTGGGCAAAAATGGCAGCAAAAAGGGCATCGTGACCTGGACCTGCGTCAGCATGGCCATCGCCTCTGTGCTGTTCCTGTTCTTCATCTTTACCGACACTCGTCAGATCGGTGTGATCGGCAGCTGGAACATGATCGTTTACGTCCTGCTGACTCTGCTGCAGAATGGTTCCATGATGTGCATTACCACCTCCAACACTTCTTACATGGCCGATACCATTGACTACGAGCTGGACCGCAGCGGCCGCTATATCCCGGCTGTCGTTTCTGGTACTTACAGTCTGGTGGACAAGCTCATCACCTCGGTGGCTGCTGTCATCGCCACCGGTGCGGTCGCCCTTCTGGGTTACACCACCACCATGCCTCAGCCCACGGATGCCTACACCTCCAGCATCTTCTGGATGACCCTTGCCATCAAGTACGGTCTGCCGATGCTGGGCTGGGTCATCACCCTGATCGCCATGCCGGGCTGCCCGCTGACCAAGGAAGAAATGGTCAACGTCCAGAAGCGCATCGCAGATAAGAAAGAAGCCCTTCGTCATGAAGTAATTGCAGAAAAGATGCAGTAACACCCTGCAAAGACCGAAAGGGCTCATACGCTCTTTCGGTTTTTGCTGATTCTATCCATCTTTTATAAATATAAAGGAGTTTTTACCATGAGCAAGACCATCCTGTTGAATCAGAGCGACTGGCATTTTACCAAGGAGAACCCTGGCATCCCTACCGCTGTTATGGGTGAGGCCATTGCCCTGCCCCACACCTGGAACGCAGTGGACGGTCAGGACGGCGGCAACGATTACTACCGCGGCACCTGCTGGTATACGCTGGCCCTGGCAAAGCCCACCATCCCGGCAGGCGGCAAGGCTGTTTTGCAGCTGGACGGCGCAGCTATGACCGCTGCCGTCTACCTGAACGGTGAAAAGCTGGCTGAGCACAAGGGCGGCTACTCCACCTTCCGGGTAGACCTGACCGACCACCTCAAAGAGGAAAATCTGCTGGCAATTTCCGTGGACAACAGCGACAACGACACCGTGTATCCCCAGAAAGCCGATTTTACCTTCTACGGCGGCATTTACCGGGATGTGACCCTGCATATCGTCCCGGCAGAACACTTTGCCCTGCCCGCTAATGGCGCACCGGCACTGAAGGTGACCCCCATCGTCACAGACCTCGCTTCCAGGACCTCTGAGATCACCGTGGAAGCCGCCGTGGTGGACGCACAGAACGTGACCTTTGCACTGGAGGGGCAGACCCTCACCGCCCCGGTGGAAAAGGGCACCGCAAAGGTTGTTTTCACGCTGAACAACGCCCATCTGTGGGATGGCGTGGACGACCCCTTCCTCTACACCGTATCTGCCAAGCTGGACAATGGCGAGGAGACCTCCGCCCGGTTCGGCTGCCGCAAGTTTGAGATCGACCCCCAGAAGGGCTTTATCCTGAATGGCAGGGAATATCCGCTGCGCGGTGTTTCCCGCCACCAGGACCGAAAAGGTGCGGGCATTGCCCTGACCAACGAAATGATGGAGGAGGATATCTCCATCATTCTGGAAATGGGTGCCAACACCATCCGGCTGGCACACTATCAGCACGCACAGTATTTCTACGACCTGTGTGATGAAAAGGGTCTTGTCATCTGGGCAGAGATCCCCTACATCACCATGCACATGCCCAACGGCCGTGCCAACACCCTGACCCAGATGGAAGAGCTGATCGTCCAGAACTACAACCACCCCTGCATTGCCGTGTGGGGCTTGTCCAACGAGATCACCGCTGCTTCTGCCGTCAACGAGGATCTGCTGGAAAACCACCGTCTGCTGAACGAGCTGGCGCACAAGCTGGACCCCACCCGCAAGACCACCATGGCAAACGTGTTTATGCTGGAGACCACCAGTCCCATTCTGGAAATTCCCGATGTGAACAGCTACAACCTCTACTTCGGCTGGTATCTGGGCGAATTGGAGCAGAACGACGAGTTCTTTGACAAGTACCACGCCGATTACCCTGACCGCTGCATCGGCTTTTCGGAGTACGGCGCAGATGCCAACCCCCAGTACCAGAGCAGCCACCCGGAAAAAGGCGACTACACCGAGAGCTACCAGTGCATTTACCATGAACATATCGCAAAGATGATCGCCGACCGCCCGTGGCTGTGGGCGACCCATGCGTGGAATACGTTTGATTTTGCCGCCGATGGCCGTGATGAGGGCGGCAAGCACGGCGAGAACCAGAAGGGACTTGTCACCTTTGACCGCAAGCTCAAAAAAGACCCCTTCTATCTCTACAAGGCCTATTGGAGCAAGGAGCCGTTCGTGCACCTGTGCGGCAGCCGCTATGTAGACCGCGCCGAGGATGTGACTGAGATCAAGGTCTACTCCAATCTGCCGGAGGTCTCGCTGTACAAGGACGGTCAGCTGGTGGAGACCCGTAAGGGCGACAAGGTGTTCACCTTCCAGCTGCCCATCACCGGCAAACACAGCATTGAGGCACGCTCCGGTGAGCACAGCAGCGTGATCCTGGTGAACAAGGTGGACGCCCCCAACCCGGATTACGCCATGGACAACCGCAAGAACGTGGCCAACTGGTTTGACGGCGAGCTGGACGAAAGCTGCTGGTCGGTCAAGGACAACATGGCTGCCGCCACGGCAGACCCGAAAGTTGGTCCCATTCTGAAACAGATCTCCGATAAAGCCGCCGCTGCCCGCGGAGATGTTGCCGCCGCCGTGAAGGACAACCCGGCTCTGGTGGCGATGATGGAGCGTGCCATGCGGCGGATGACCATTGAATCCATGCTGATGCAGGCCGGCGCTTCGGAAGAGGACATCAAGCAGCTGAACCGTGTATTGCAGGGCATTTCCAAGGAGTGATTCGATGAAACAAACCTATTGTAATCCCATTGATCTGGGCTACCGTTACCAGCACATGAAGGAAGGTCCCCGTACAGCAGGTTTCCGGGAGGGTGCAGACCCCACGCTGGTATCCTTCAAGGGCAAATATTACCTCTTTGTTTCCATGTCGGCGGGCTTCTGGTATTCGGACGACCTGCTGCACTGGGATTTCCATGCAGACCCGGATCTGCTGATCTACGATTATGCCCCCGATGTGCGGCAGGTGGGCGATCACCTGTACTTCTGCGCCAGCCGCAAGGGGCGCAACTGTCCCATCCTGCGCACCGCCGACCCCCTGACCGAGCCGTTTACCGAAGTATCTGCGCCCTTTGCTTTCTGGGACCCGGATCTGTTCTGCGATGATGATGGCCGGGTGTACTTCTACTGGGGCTGCTCCAATACTACGCCCATCTACGGCGTGGAGATGGACCTGGACACCATGACCCCCATCGGTGAAAAGCAGGAGCTGATCTTCGGCAATGAAACCGTACTGGGCTACGAACGCCCCGGCAACAACGGCATTGTGGACCGGGAAGCCAGCGTGCTGTACCAGTCCATGAAGCAGTTCTATGACCCAAAGACCGGCAAGCTGGATCTGCCGCCGCAGATGGCAAACATCCCCGGCCTGAGTGCCGAAAGCCTGACTGCCATGTTCAACGCCGTGGGCAAACCCTACATTGAGGGTGCCTTTATGACAAAGCATGACGGCCTCTATTACCTGCAATACGCCTGCCCCGGCACCCAGTACAACACTTACGCCGATGGTGTATACACCTCCACTTCTCCGCTGGGTCCCTTTGTGCGGCAGGCATCCAACCCGTTTTCCGCAAAGCCCGGCGGATTCATCACCGGCGCCGGCCACGGCAGCACCATTGCCGACCGCTATGGCAACTGGTGGCACGCCTCTACCATGCGCATTTCCGTCAACTATGACTTTGAGCGCCGGGTGGGGCTGTTCCCTGCCGGGTTCGACAAGGACGGGGTTCTCTACTGCAACCAGAACTTTGCCGATTACCCACACTGCATCCCGTCTGGAAAATTCGATGCCGCCAGCCAGCAGCCGGAATGGATGCTGCTGAGCTACAAAAAGCCGGTCACGGCTTCCAGCACTGCCGAGGGCAGCAGCCCGGCACTGGCAGTCAACGAGGACTGCCGCAGCTGGTGGAGCGCCGCTGGTACAGAGCCGGTCGAATGGCTCTGCGTGGACCTTGGCAAAGAGAGTGATATCCGCGCCATTCAGGTAAATATGGCAGATGAAAAGCTTGTGGTGGACTTCCCAGCCGACAGCTACGGCGATACCCGCAAGACCCGCCACATCGAGACCCGGCCGCAGATCTCCCATTACACGGTAGAGACCAGTGTGAACGGAGCAGACTGGTCGATCCGCGAAACGGTTGCCCGGGAGTGCTCCAACGGCTACTACGAATATGCCGACGGCATCCGCGCCCGGTATGTCCGGGTGACCGGCGGCGAACTGCCCTATGGGCAGGCACTGCGCATCAGCGGCCTGCGGGTGTTCGGCAACAGCGAGGGCACAAAGCCCGCACAGGCCGAAGCCGCCGGGATTCGTGTGGATGCACTGGACGCAAAGATCAGCTGGCAGCACATCGAAAACGCGCAGGGCTGCAATGTCCGCTATGGCGTTGCACCCGACAAGCTCTATCTGAGCTGGCTGGTCTACGATGCAGACGAAGTGACCCTTTCCACCCTGACCGCCGGGCAGGAATACTACATCTGCGTGGACAGCTTTAACGAAAACGGCATCACGCCGGGCAAGACATTCAAACTGGAGGGGTAAATCATGCCCATCAAAGCCGTGCAGCAATTTATGCTGGGCACTGTACTGAACAACGAGCAGCAGGCGAAAGAGACCCTTGCCGCCGTGAAAGCCGCTGGGTACGACGGCATTGAACTGTGTGGATTTATGATCCATCCCATTGGCTTTGTGGTAAAGCTGCTGACCAAAGCCGCCGGAATGCCGGTGGGCAAGGGCGGCAATCTGGACTGGCACAAGCTGGTGCAGGAAGCCGGTCTGAAGGTAGTCAGCCTGCACACCGACCTTGGCAGTCTGGAACGGGATGCCCATGCAGTGGCCGAGGAAGCAAAAAGTTTTGGCACGGAGTATGTGGTCATCACCGGGATGTACCGCTTTGATTATGGCGATGAAGCCACGATGCACGAACTGGCCAAACGTCTGAACAAGGCGGGCGAGACCCTGCAAAAAGAGGGCATCCACCTGCTCTACCACAACCACAACTGCGAGCTGCGTCCTGTGAACGCTGAGAAGCGCGCTTACGATATCCTGCTGGAAGAAACCGACCCAGCCTTCGTCAACTTTGAGTTTGACAGCTACTGGTTCACCGAGGGTGGTGCAAACGCCTTGGCGTGGATGCAGCGGCTTGGCCCGCGCATGAAGCTGTGGCACATCAACGACCGGGGCACCCGCATCACCGGCAGCGCCATTACCCCCATTCTGAAAACCGACAGTATGGAGCCGGGCACCGGCAACATGGATCTGGACAGCCTGATGACACAGGCCCTTTCCGTGAATGTAGATGTCATCATTCTGGAAAGCCACCGCAACTGGGTGGACAATTCCCCTGTCAAGAGCTTCCAGCTCAGTGCAAAATACCTTGCACAAAAATTCTGATCTGCCATTTTCTCATCATTTTCTTCATTATCCCCATAAAAGCAACGCCCCGCACCGGTTACTCCTTCCGGTGTGGGGCGCTGTGTTTTGCGGGAAATATTTTTGCGTTACAGGGTATGGGTTCCCGGCTGCAAGGTCAGGTTTCTGCCATCCGGGAGGGTAACTTCTGCGGTCAGATTACAGGGCACGGTGATGGTGTAGGTCACGGCATCGCCTGCATACTGCCAGCCGCTTTCAATGCGCCCCACCGGGGAATCGTACACCGCTTTTGCCCAACCCAGTGCAGGATTCGGGGTGGGAGCGATGGTCAGGGTCTGGCCCGCCAGATGGATGCCGCACACACCGCCGAACAGCCAGCCGCAGATAGCACCGTAGGAGTAATGGTTCAGCGATTCACTGGGGTGTCCATTGGTGTCAATGCCCGTCCACGTTTCCCAGACGGTAGTAGCGCCCTGTTTGACCTCATAGAGCCAGCTGGGGGCGGTATCCTGCAGCAGCAGCTTGTAAGCGGTGTCGGTGTGTCCGTGCTCCGCAAGCACTTTGCACAGGAACGGCGTGGACAAAAAGCCGGTGTTCAGATGACAGCCGTTGTCCAGCACCATCTGGTTCAGCGTATCCGCAGCGGCTTGGCTCTCAGCTTCATCCAACAGACCGAATGCAATGGCACGGACATATTCACACTGCCGGTCGGATGTGATTTTTCCATGATCTGTAAAGGCGGCATGATAGGCAAGGCGGGCTTTTTCCGCTGTGTCACGGTACTGCGCTGCGTCCTCTGCCTTGCCCAGCGCCTGTGCAATTTCTGCCAAAAGCCGCCCGGAATAAGCCAGATACGCCGTACCCACGCTTTTGCGCGGGTTCATCATCGCCTGCATGGGGGTAATGCCCGGCTCACACCATTCGCCGTAGTCCAGACCGTTCAGAACGGTGTATTGGGCGTACTCGCCGGTCTGCTGCTCCTCGGTGGTCTGCTGGGCACGACCCAGCAGGAACGCATACCACTTCTGCATCATCTCGTAGTTGTCTGCCAGGATCTTGCGGTCGCCGGTACGCTTATAAAGAGCGTAGGGCACCAGAATGGCAGCATCGCCCCAGCCCGCCGACATACAGAGCATGGGGGTCATATAACCGGGGCGGCTGGTGGGCGGGGCAATGTTTGCCATGCGGCCGTCCGGGTACTGGTTCAGGCGGCATTCTGCCAGCCATTTTTCCACCACCGGGTAGCAATCCATCAGGGTCAGACCGGTTTTAATGAACACCCCCATGTCGCCCGTCCAGCCGGCACGCTCGCGGGTGGGGCAGTCGGTGGGGATATCGCAGAAGTTGCCCTTCTGGCTCCACACACTGTTTTGCACCAGCTGACTCACATCCGCATTGCCGCACCCAAAGCTGCCGGTCACCGGCATCTCCGAATAGACGGCGTGGGCAGTAAACTCTGCGCCGGTCAGGTCGATGTCCGTTTCCACCTTTGCGTACCGGAAGCCCATGATGGTAAAGCTAGGCTTGTAGTGGTTCTCACCCTCTTTGCAGACGAGTTCCAGCAGCTGCGCCGTGCCACCCTCCTTGTGGCGGTTCCGGTCCTGAAAGTTCTCCTGCGTAAAGTTGCCGTTCTCGTCCAGTGCTTCGCCGCACAGCAGCTTGATTTTCTGTCCGGCATGGGCAGTCAGCTTCATCTCTACATAGCCTGCCATATTCTGCCCGAAATCCAAAACCGTTTCTCCATTGGGTGTGCGGAACAGCCTGCCCGCAAAGGCTTCCTGCTCCCGGATGGGCACGGTGTTCATGCCAATGAGGGGGAGCGTGTTAGGCGCAGTCCTCACGCCGTGCCAGCCGGTCAGTTCTCCTTCCAGCCGGGCATCATACACTTCGCCCTGCTGCAGATCGTTCTGGCGGATGGGACCGCACTGGGTCGCTTCCATGGCATCATCCGAAACGCAGACCGCCTTGCCATCCACTTCCAGCTGGAACAGGACAGCCAGTTCCTTGCCGAACAGGTCGCGGTCACCGTCCACGCCGGAAGTGCTGCGGTACCAGCCATCGCCCAGCGCGATCAGCAGTTCATTCTCGCCGGGATGAACAAGCACTGTCACATCGTAGGTCTGTGCCCCAAGGTGCTTGTCTGCGGTAAAGCTGCCGGGAGCAAGCACCATATCGCCGACCCGCTTGCCGTTCAGCCATGCCGTATACAGACCCTTGGCGGTAATATACAACCGTTTGCTTTCTCCTGCCGGGACTGTGAACACCTTGCGCAGATAGCTTGCCGGACGGTGGGGCTGATAAGGCTGTGCCTGCCCTTTACCGGAGGCTTCCAGCGCTGCCTGCTTCTGCTCCCAGTTGGGCTTTGCAAAGGCGTTGATTGCATCAGTGCAATCGATATCCGGTTCTTCCGTTTCCGGGCAGACCCACACGCCCTGCCAGTCGGCAAAGGGCAGACCCGTTTCAAAGACGGCTTCGCTCCACGCACCGGGCTGGTCATTTTCATCCCACAGCCGGATGCACCACTGTCCCTGCGTCTTGGGCGGCATAGGGGTGGGCGTTTCGGTGTGCATCACACTGCTCAAGATCTTTCCGCTTGCCCACAGCGTTTCGGCTCCGGCGGTCACTTCGATTTCGTAGGCGGTCTGGCGCACGCCTTCGGCGCACTGCCACGATAAAAACAGCGTCCCGGCATCTATGCCGAGAGGCTGGGTCAGATGATTCGTTTTCAGGTTTGTTGCTTGCATCATCCACATCTCCTTTTTCCGTTTGATCTCTGCTCTTATTATAGAGGGAATCCCACGGAATAAGGGTGCAAAAATTTGTGTTGCCGGTCAAAAAGTCGTGCTATTTATGATAATCCAAAAAATTCATCTTGCTTCACGATTTTTCATCCGTACTGTCTGCGGTTTTCCTGTTATACTTTGGGTATCATAGCGCCAACCAGCCACCAGCCTGTATGATTTGCTACAGGTTGGTGGCCGGTTCTGTTATTTTTCGATTTCTTCCAATGCAGGCATGGCAGGGATCGCACCGTGGCGGCTGGTGGTGATGCTGGCAGCTTTATTGGCAAAGGCCAGAATGCTTTCCAGTTTGTCCACCGTCAGGGTGTCCAGCTCCTCCTTGCAGAGTTTGGACAGAGCCGCCCCAAAGAAGGTGTCGCCTGCGCCGTTGGTGTCGCCCACCTTGCAGGGGACGCCTGCCACATGACCAGTTTTCTCCCCAAAACGGTAGAACACGCCGTTTGCACCCAAGGTGACAAAAATCAGTCGGATGCCGTTCTGTGCCAGCTGTGCCGTGCCGCTTTCGCAGTCGGTGGTTCCGGTGAGCAGGGGCAGCTCCTCGTCGGAAACTTTCAGGATATCCACCAGCGGCAGAGGGGCTTTCATCTGAGCGATGGCATCCTCTTTATCTTTCCAGAGGTTTGCGCGATAGTTGGGGTCATAAGTAATGACAGCACCCAGCTTTTTGGCACGGGCAGCAGCATCCAGCGTAGCGGTGCGGGAGGGGTCAGCGGTCAGGCTGACAGAGCCGAAGTGGACGATTTTCGCAGCTTTCAGAGCGCCCTCCGAAATATCCTCTTTGCACAGCATCACATCGGCATTGGCACTGCGGTAGAAGCTGAAATCCCGCTCGCCGGTGGCATCCACCGACACAACTGCCACGGTGGTGGGGTGGTCTGCATCCACCGCCATGCCGGAAACGTCCACCTTGTTTTCTGCCAGAACCTCTTTCAGGTAGCGGCCAAAGGCATCTGCCCCCACCTTGCCGATAAAGGCGGTCTGTGCGCCCAGCCGGGCGGCAGCTACCGCCAGATTTGCCGGGGCACCGCCGGGGTTTGCGGCAAACTGAGGGATGCCTTTTTCATCCTTGCCGGTCTGGGTCAGGTCGATCAAAACTTCACCGATCGTTACAATATCCATGGCTGCTCCTTTCAGCGGCGTACCATCAGCGCCTGATAGGGTTCCAGCTCCACATCCGCCAGCCAGACGGAAGTGCCCTCCGGGGTGTGATACTCGCCGCCCAGAGCATCCAGACTTGCCCCTGCCGGGTACTCGGTAAAGTTGAACAGTCCCACCAGCGTTTCCTCGCCGCGCTTGCGCACCAGCGCCAGCACACCGGGGTTGTGGCTGTCCCATGTGGTCACCCACGCATCCGGGGCAAAGCAGGGGTCTGCCCGCATTTGGCGCAGCTGCTCCATGCCCTGCCACAAGGCGTTTTGCAGCGTGCCCTTCCGGGTGCGCTGCTTTGCGTTCTCCCAGTTGAATTTGCTGCGATGCAAATTGCGGCTGTCTTCCACACGGTCAGGGTCGTTTTTGTAATCCCAGCCATTGAGTTGCGCAATTTCATCGCCACAGTTCAGCATGGGGAAGCCCTGCAAAAAGGCCATGGCAGTGTGCAGCAAAAGGTCACGCTTTACGGCGTAGTCCAGTGCGATCTTGTCGTTCTTTTCCAGGGCCTGTTCCACGCCGCACAGGCTGGCGGTGGTGCCGCAGCTCCGGGCATCGCCGGTGGCAGGGTCGTAATTGTACAGCTCGCCCTTTGCCCAGCTTCCGGGGAAATTGCCCTCGTAGAAGTGGTACAGATATTCTTTATGTTTCTGCGGGTCGATGCCCAGCCGGTTTTCCACCGCTTCGTCCAGACCCCAGCCGATGTCGTCGTGGCAGCGCAGATAGTTCACGAACCAGCAGTTATCCGGCAGGGCGTGCAGGGCATCCAGCTGCGCTTTCAGCAGCCGGGTGTCCCGGCTGGCAAGGGCACCCCACAGGTTGACCATGGTGGACACGTTGTAGAGCATGTGGCATTCCGGTTTTTCCGGGGTACCGAAATAAGCCGCCAGCTCCTTGGGAGCCATGACCACCTCGCCCTTGAGGATGACCGCCGGGCAGACGCATTCCAGCACCATGCGGAGCATCCGCACGATGGTGTGCACCTGCGGCAGATTGCGGCAGGTGGTGCCCAGCTGCTTCCAGATATAGGGTACCGCATCAATACGGAACACCTCTACGCCCAGATTTGCCAGATGCAGGATGCTCTTGGTCATGTCCACGAACACTGCCGGGTTTGCATAATTCAGATCCCACTGGTAGTCGTGGAAGGTGGTCAGCACCCACTTGTGCATTTCCTCACACCATGTAAAGTTGCCAGGTGCGGTGTTGGGGAACACCTGCGGCACCGTCTGCTCGTACTGGTCGGGGATGGTGCGGTCGTCATAGAGGTGGTAATAGGCCTGAAACCACGGGTCGCCCGCCTTTGCCGCCATCGCCCAACGGTGGGTGCTGGCGGTGTGGTTCATGACAAAATCCAGACACAGGCTGATGCCCGCCTTGCGCAATTCACGGGTCAGGTTTTCCAGATCCTTGTTGGTGCCGAGAGTCGGGTCTACGGTATCGAAATCCTCCACCGCATAGCCGCCATCGTTGTGGGGGTGGGGCATCTGCAGCAGGGGCATCAGGTGCAGATAGGTCAGCTTCTGCTCCTTGAGGTAGGGCAGTTTCTTTGCCAGTTCTTTCAAATTTCCGGCAAAGAGGTCGGTGTACATGGTCATGCCGAACATATTGCCCCGCTTGTACCACTCCGGGTCGGCAGAGCGTGCCTTGTCCAGTGCTTTCAGCTCGGCGCTGCGGGCGTTGTAGGCTTCTGCCATCTCCCGCTCCAGAACTTCCAGCCCTTCCCGGTTGTGGTACAGTTCCATGAACAGCCATTCCAGCTCGTCCTTATGGCGGGCAAAGCGGGTGGAAAATGCAGTTTGATCCTTCATATCCTTTTATCCTTTTCGTGTAAGATGAAGCTGCACGCTGGGGTAATCGCCAAACAGCTGCGGCAGGACAAGTCCCGCATACAGCAGAGTGCTGCCGCTGAACCGCATCCCCTTGTGAATGCCGTCCTCTACGTCGTGGGCATACTGGGAGCCGAAATAGTCGATGCCGTCCAGTTCATACACAGCATCTTCTTCCAGCCCACGGAAGCACAGGTGGATGGGCAAGGGATTCGCCTGCGGATGGGTCACCACCAGATTCAGCAGTGCCTCGCTGCCGTCCTCTGCGGCAAACTGCCATGCCGTGAAATATGCGTTTTCTGCCGGGTCGGTCAGCCGGTAATAATCGCCGGTACGGATCAGGTCGTTCAGCCGCTTGAACCGCTTGATCTGATTTTTCACTGCAGTGCACTCGGCGCGCTTCAATTTGCCCAGATCCAGCTCGTAGCCAAAGGTGCCGCTCATCGCCACCACAGCACGGGTGTCGATGGGGGTCGTGCGGCCGGTCTGGTGGTTGGGGCAGGCAGAAACATGGGCACCCATGGTGCAGACCGGATAGCCAAAGGAGGTGCCGTGCTGGATCGTCAACCGTTCAATGGCATCGGTATCATCACTGCACCAGATCTGGGGGTAGTAGCACAGCATTCCGGCATCAAAGCGTCCGCCGCCGCCTGCGCAGCCCTCGAACAGAACCTCCGGGAAGCCCTGCGTCAGCCGCTCTGCCAGCGCATAAACGCCCAGCATATAGCGGTGCATGATCTCACCCTGCTGCTCGGCAGGGAACGCACGGCTGTACACATCGCTCATGCTGCGGTTCATATCCCACTTGATATACTCGATGTGATGCTCCCGCAGCAGCTTACCGATCGCCTCTGCCAGATAGTCTACCACCTCCGGGCGGGAGAGATCCAGCACCAGCTGGTTGCGCCCCATGGCGGGCTTGCGTCCGGGCAGGGTCAGCGCCCAGTCCGGATGGGTGCGGTACAGCTGGGAGTTCTCGTTGACCATTTCCGGCTCAATCCACAGGCCGAATTTCATACCCAGCGCATTGATCTGCCCGATCAGCGGGTCCAGTCCGCCGGGCAGCTTTTCGCAGTTCACAGTCCAGTCACCCAGACCCTGATTGTCGTCATTCCGGGTACCAAACCAGCCATCGTCCAGCACCATCATCTCCACACCGAGAGAGGCCGCTTTTTCAGCAATCTTTACGATCTTTTCGGTGTTGAAATCAAAATAGGTGGCCTCCCAGTTGTTGATCAGCACCGGGCGGCGTTTGTCCTTCCACGGGCCGCGGCAGATGTTGCGCCGCAAAAAGCGGTGGTACTGCTGGGAAAGCGGGGTCAGACCCTCTGCCGCAAAGGAAAGGATCACCTCCGGGGTGTCAAAGGTCTCGCCCGGCTTCAGGTTCCATGCAAAGCGCTCCTCCTGAATGCCGCTCACTACCCGGACAAGCCCGGTCTGAGAGCGCTCCACGTCCATCTGGTAGCTGCCGGAATAGACCATCATCACCCCGTAGCAGGCACCGCTGGTCTCTGTTGCATCCTGCTGGCAGAGGATCAGGAAGGGATTATTGTGGTGGCTGGAGCTGCCCCGCACCGAAGAAATGGTCTGGATATTGGTGCCCACAGCTTCCCGCTCCAGCTGCCGTTCCATAGCGTGTCTGCCGTGGAAATGCAGCAGATCCCATCTGCCAAAGGGCAGATCCAGACAGGCAGATGCCGCCTTGTCCAGCCGCAGCGGGGTATCTCCGTGGTTTGTCAGCCGCGCCGCACGGGTGATGACATCCTGCTGTGCAAACACGCCGTACAGCAGTTCCAGCGTCAGACCGGTGGTCTCGTCCTGCATTCGGACGATCAGGGTCTCGGCATCGTTTTCCTCTGCGTGGGCACAGGGCAGACCGGTCAGGGAGTATTTGCCGGATTCTATTGTATGATCAACATAGGTGAAATCCGCACCGAATGCGCCTTTTTCGTCTGCGACTGTCAGACAGGAGATGCGGAAATCACCCACGTTGCAGCCGGTATACTCCTGCGGGAGCAGATCCGGGGAAATGCCCCGGTGGGTGCGGTAAGCGTAGTAATCCGGCGAGAATCCCCGGTCTGTGCGGGGATACAGCTGCATCAGATCGCCTGCACCGATTTTTTTACCATAATACAGGTGCAGAAGATGTCCCAGCGCATCCACCTTCATGTGGTAGCTGGTATGGGCGGTCTCCAATACAAAAATGCGGGAGTCAGAATCAAATCGAATGCTCATTGGTTCAACACCTCAAAGAATTATTTCCAACAAAAATGCCGACAGACAGGCGGTCGTATTGGAACGGCTACCCGCCTGTCGGCTATGATGAAGGAGAAATGTGAATTGCTTATTTACCGCCGGTCATGGCAATGCCCTGAATAAACTGCTTTTGGAAGATCAGGTACAAGATCACCATGGGGATCATGGCCAGCAGGCTGCCTGCCATCAGCACCGGGAAGTTGGTGGTGTACTGACCGTTCAGGGTGGAAAGGCCGGCAGACAGGGTCATCATGTTCAGATCGGTGTTGCAGATCAGCGGCCACATCAGGTCGGCATAAGCGAACACCGCCGTAAAGATGGCCAGTGCCGCCATGCTGGGGCCGGTCAGCGGCAGCATGACCTTGACGAAGGTCTGCCACTTGTTGCAGCCGTCCAGATACGCCGCCTCTGCGATCTCGTTGGGGATGCCCAGATACGCCTGCCGCAAAAAGAAGGTGCCGAAAGCGCTGACCAGACCGGGGAACACCAGCGCGAAAATGGAGTTGGTGGCTCCCATCTTTGCCAGCATCTGGTACTGCGGAATAATGAAGATCTGGCTCGGCAGCATCATCTGGATCAGCACCAGACCGAACAGCAGCTTTTTGCAGGGGAATTCCAGTTTGGCAAAGGCATAGCCTGCCATGGAGCTGAACACCACCGCAAAGATCACACGGAACAGGATCAGCAGACCTGTATTGACGTAGAGGTTGGTAAAGGGCAGGCTCTGCAATGCCTTGACAAAGCTGTCCAGATTCCAATGGGAGGGCAGGATCTGCGGCGGGATCGCCATAGACTCGGCCTGCGTCTTGAAGCTGGTGAGCACCATCCATACAAAAGGGAAGATCATGCTGATGCTGCCGAGGATCAAGACCAGATAGGTAAAGAACGTTACGACATTCTTTCTGGTTTTCAGACTGGCATTCATAGTTTACACCTCGTAATTGACCCACTTCTTCTGACCGATGAACTGCACCAGGGTGACCAGACCGATCAGCAGCACGGTCCACACCACAATGGCCGATGCGTAGCCCTTATTGCCGGCAACAAAGCTCTCGCGGTAGAACAGGTACATCAGGCTCTGTGCGCTGGTCAGCGCAGGGTTCGTCTGCTCCACCATCATGTAGATCAGATCGTAGACCTTCAGGGAAGCCATCAGCCGCATAATGAGCACCACAAACAGGGTGGGCGACACCATGGGCAGCGTAATGCTGAAGAACTGGCGGATCTTGGATGCGCCGTCCAGCTCGGCGGCTTCGTACAGGGACTGGGAAATGTTCTGGATGCCGGACAGCAGCAGCACGGCGTCGTAGCCGATGGAGCTCCAGATGGCAACGATGGCACAGGTGACCAGAACGATCTTGGGGTTGGTCAGCCAGCGGATATTCGCGCCAAGGACCTGATTCAGAATGCCGTACTCCGCATTGAAGATCCACTTCCAGACCATTGCCACCGCAGCAGGAGCCACCACCATGGGCAGGAAGAAGATGGCGCGGAAGGCGGTCTTGCCCTTGATCTTTGCGTTCAGCAGCACTGCCACGATCAGCGCCAGAAAAACGCCCACCGGCACAGTGAGGATGCAGAAGTAGATGGAGTTCCAGTTTGCCTTCCAGAATTCCGCATTGCGGAACATTTCAAGGTAGTTTTCCAGACCGCAGAACTGATAGGCTCCAAAGGCTTTCGTCTTGGAAAAGCTCATGTAGATGGTCTGGAAGAAGGGGATGATATTCAGGATCATCAGACCGATGATGGTGGGAGCTATCATGACCAGCCCCCAGAAACGCCCATCCCGGCCCAGCTTTGATGTGCTTTTCATTTGGTTCCTCCCAAGCTGCATTTTCAGCCCGCACTGGCCTGATCCACGATGTCCTGCATCTTCTGCAGGCCGGTTTCGAGATCCTCGGTACCTGCGTAGATCTTCAGCAGCTCATCATTGACCTTGCTCTTCCACTCCGGGCGAGAGGCGTTGTTGACGCTCTGGATGCTGTACTCAAACATCTCAATGAAGCACTGGATATTGATGGGATACTCTGCAAAGCAGCCTGCCCATGTATCCTCCAGACCCTGATAGGCAGGGATGGCCGCGCCGCTTTCGCCCTGAATGCGCTGACCCTCCTCGCTGCCGAAGAACTTCAGGATATCCTTCACGGTATCCAGATTCTTGTTGCTGGCAGCAGTAGCGTAGCACAGACCGTTGGAGATGGTCGCACGGCCGTCTCCGCTTTCCGGGTCGGGGCACTTGGGCAGAACCGCCACATCCCACTTGCCCACCATTTCGGGGTAGTTCTGCAGCTCGGCAAGGATGTTCCAGTCGCCTTCCAGGAACATTGCACCCTTCTCGGAGAAGAATGCAGTGCCGGGAGCGGTCTCAGCAAAGTAGGTCTGGTCCGGGCACCAGTCGTTCTGCTGGAGACCGATGTAGAACTTCATTGCCTTTTCGGTGGCAGGCTGGGTAAAGCCCGCCTTGGTCTTGTCCTCGTTCAGGATGTAGCCGCCGGCCTGATACACAAAGTTCCAGTAGCCAAGCTGGTCATCGGCGTATGCCATATAGCCGTACTTGCCGGTGGCAGCGTAGATCTTCTCGGATGCGCTGACCAGATCGTCCCAAGTCCAGCTCTCGTCCGGGTAAGCTACACCGGCAGCATCGAACATCTCCTTGTTATACACCAGACCGACCGTGTCCTTGTCCTTGGGGACTGCATACAGGGTACCGTTGGAGCCCATGGCGTTGGACAGCGAGATCTCCGAGAACTTGTCCTTTTCCACAATATCGGAGCAATCTGCCAGCATTCCATTGTCAGCGTACTTCAGAATTTCATTGGTGTGCATCCAGAAAATATCCGGCATCTGGTTGCTGGTGGCTGCAGCCTCCAGCTTGGTCCAGTATTCGTTCCAGCTGGTGACCTGCACCTCAATGCTGACCTCCGGGTGCTGCTGGGTGTAGGCCGCACACATAGCCTCCATGCCCTCCTTCTGTGCAACGTCCCAGATCTGGAAGGTCAGTGCCTTCTTGCCGCCGGAAGAACCGCTGCCGCTGTTGCCGCCGCAGGCTGCCAGCATGGATGCGGCGCTCATTGCCGCCATTGCCTTTACGAATTGTCTGCGAGAGATCTTCATTTTTGTTCTCCTCCAAAGTCCTTATTCCGTAGGGTGATCTTCGTATGGTGTCGCACCGGCCGGGTCGATTTTCTTGCTTTTGTCAGCTCTTACAAAAGCAGCGAGAAAATTTTGTGCATCATCACATTGCACAGTTTCTTTTCTCTTGTTGTGTCATTATTATACTATCTGCCGGTGGTTTCGTAAATGCAAAAATGCGACTTGTTATATCTCAATTTGAAGGAATACTACGAATTATGTTGAAGTTATCACGCATTTTGGTATATAATAAGAAAAAGCGGACAGGAGGCATCTTGTATGCAAGAATGTACAAAAAGAAACGTATCAACGGAAACAAAATTAAGGTTCCATGTGTTTCAGGATGAGCGATTCGTCGATCTCAACTTATACCAATATGGCTGGGAGCAGACAGAGCCTCTACACTCCTATGGTCCCTATGCCCGCAACCACTATCTGTTCCACTATGTCATCTCCGGCAAAGGGCTTCTGCTTGCAAACGGACAGGAATACGCCATCGAGGGCGGGCATGGTTTTCTGATCACTCCGGGTGAGGTCACTACCTACCGTGCCGATGAACAGGATCCGTGGGAATACACATGGATCGAGTTTGACGGTCTGCGTGCCCACGAAGCCCTGAACCTTGCAGGCATCAGCGGACAAAACCCTGTGTACTCGCCTGCAAGCGCTAAAGCCGGGCAGCTGTTGCAAGAGCAGATGCTCTTCCTTGTAAATCACAGTCAGGACAGCCCCATGCGTCAGATCGGCTACGGCTTTCTGTTTCTGGATCAGCTTGTACAGTCCTCTGCCTCCCATCAGGCACAAAGTCCCCGCCGCCTGCGGGACTTCTATATGAAAGAGGCTCTGTCCTTCATAGAGCAGCATTACAGCGAAGATATTTCCATCGAGGATATCTCCTCCTTCTGCGGGCTGAACCGCAGCTATTTCAGCAAGGTGTTCCGGGATACCATGGGCGAAAGCCCGCAGGGGTTCCTGCTGCACTACCGCATGGCACGGGCGGCACAGCTGCTGACCGAAAGTCGCCTGCCCATCAGCACCATCAGCACCATGGTCAGCTATCCCAATCAGCTTCACTTTTCCCGTGCGTTCAAAAATATATATGGCATCAGCCCACGGGACTATCGTGCAAAGCATCTTGCACTATAAAAATTGGTCTCATTCTCCGCTATACGCCTTTCGTTTTTCCGACATATAAAAACGCCCCATTTGTCAGACCGAATACCGTCGGACAAATGGGGTGTTGTTCATTTAGGGACGCACCCTGTTTTTTTATTTTGCCTTTAATCTTCTAACCAATGGCTCCCGGTTATGGTTTTCAAGTATTTCTCCGGGTCGCCATTCAAAATCAAGTCCGCATAGCCTAGCGGGTCATTATAGATGAGACAGTCTAACTCCGACCTCTGCGCCATGGTCACGTCCAGTGCATCCTCGACCCCGGTGCAGTCGATAGAAATCTTTCTCCCATCCCGGAGCAGAACCTCCACGCAGCCGGTATCCATATTGAAATGGCAGGTTCTTGCATCGTACTTCATGTTTGTGTCCTTTCCGCCTTACGGCACTCTCACCGTGGTCTGTCGTGCTTTCTTATGATAAGGTCTGGGACGTTTTTCGATGGAAGCAAGGGATTCGTTCTGTTTTCCAAAGAATACAAAAAATCCGAACCCTTCTCCTATTGGAAAAAAGTTCGGATTTTGTTGTTGTG
>ENA-UONX01001187-UONX01001187.1-human-gut-metagenome-genome-assembly--contig:-P74old-NODE-1187-length-26848-cov-11.798156_pt1 | contig 26848 bp, 19 predicted proteins | sample MGYA00242466_ERZ724013 | MGnify/ENA metagenome assembly ERZ724013 | reverse complement strand
GTCAGTTCTGAAAATTTAGCTCTCATGATTAGATTCCCATCTCTTTAAGGTAGAATTTAAGTGTTTCCAAGACGTTCGACTTCACGTTGATGAAGTTGGTGATGCCCTGCGCTTCGAGTTCGGGTGCGCAGGCGGGCGCTCCGGCAACCACGAGGATCGCCTTGCCGCAGAGCAGCTCCTTGATTTTGGGAGCGGCCTCGGCATAGTCGTCGTCGCTGGCGCAGACCACGACGATCTGGGCTTTCGACTCCAGCGCGGCTTTCACGCCCTCCTCGATCGACTTGAAGTAGGTGTTGTCGATCACCTTGATGCCGGCGCATGCGAAGAAGTTGCACGAGAACTGCGAGCGGGCGCGGGCCATGCCCAGATTGCCGCACGTCAGCATGAATGCCTTCGGCTCCTTGCCGCTGCGATCGACATGCAGGCGCATCTCCTCGAACGCCATGGCGCCGCGGTAGGGAACGAGCACGTTGCCCTCGGCCTGCTTGCGCGTAACGGACTCGGCGGTGATCTCCTTGCCGGCGACCTCCGTAAAGTTGGGATACTGGTTGGCGCCGAGCAGTATCTGGCGGCGCGTTGCGATGTTCTTGTCCTTGGCTGCAGCCGACGCTTTGATGCGCTCGGCGATGAAGCCTGCCTTGTAGGCTTCGGTGTAGCCGCCCTTCTCCTCGATTTCGAGGAAGAGCTTCCACGCCTCGGCGGCGATCGACTGCGTGAGGTTCTCGATGTAGTACGAACCGCCGGCCGGGTCTACCACCTGATCGAAGTGCGACTCGTGCTTGAGCAGCAGTTCGACGTTGCGGGCGATGCGCTTCGAGAACTCGGTCGGGTTTTCGAACGATGCGTCGAAGGGCGTAACCTCCAGCGAATATACGCCGCCGATTGCGGCCGACATGGCTTCGGTCGTGCCGCGCAGCATGTTTACATAGGGGTCGTATACGGTCTGGTTCCACTTCGACGTCTCGGCGTGGATCTGCATCTTGCAGGCGCAGTTCTTTTCGGGATTGTAGCCCTTGACGATGTTGGCCCACAGCATGCGCGCCGCACGGAATTTTGCGATCTCCATGAAGTAGTTGGAGCTTACCGAGAACGAGAAGCGCAGCTTGCGTGCGGCTTCCTCGATCGTCAGTCCTGCGTCCATCAGGCGTACGAGGTAGTCATGGCCTGCCGAAAGGACGAAGGCCAGCTCCTCGACGATGGTCGAACCGGAGTTGCCGAAGATCTGACCCGATACGGTCACCACGCGGATGTGCTTGTACTCTTTGGTCTTGCGGATCAGCTCTGCGATGCGGGCGAAGCACTTCTCGCCGTTGGGCGAGCAGAAGTCGCCTTTGGTCGAGAGGCCCTTGACCAGCGGGTCGATGCAGAACGCGATGCGGACATCCTCTTTGGCGATGCCCTCTTTTTCGATCTTCGCCAGTACGAGTTCGGCTACGTCAGCCGTTTTCTGACCGCAGAAGGTCAGCTGGACGGCCGGAATGCAGATCTCGCCAAGCAGCGTGTCGAGGTCGGCGGCGGTGAAAGCCTCCGACGCGATGCAGAAGCCGAGCGAATCGACGCCTGCGTTGAGGATCTTCAGCGCCTCGGCGTTTGCCTCCTTGGGGCATACGACGCTTACGGTCTGATGTACGCGCCAGCGGTTGTGTGCGCGTGTACCCCGTACGTAAGGGAACTCGCCTGCCTGCGAGCCCAGAAACTTGATGCCTTCGAGGTTCTCGGCGCGGTAGTAGGGACGGACGTTGAATCCTTCGCCCGTTTTCCATACCAGTTTGCGCTCGTAATCAGCACCTTTCAGGTCGGCCGTAATCACTTCCTCCCACTTCTCGGTCGGGACCGGCGGGAATTCGGTGAACAGCTTTTCACGTTTGGTATTTGCCATAACTATTTAGAGATTAGTATAAGTGTTGTTTCAAAATTGCTTGTAAAGGTACAAAATTATTAATGATTGAAACAAGAAATTGTTAATAAAATAACACTATATAATTTCTTTTTATAATGTGGTGCATTTCGTTTACTTTCGCCAGCGGGCTGAACGGTCGATTCTGTCGGAGGTAAAATAGTTGAAATATGTTCTTTATTACTTCTGTTTTGCGAAAAAACCAAAAATTGCGATTTTTGGGATTTCGGTGAAAAATTGAGGTGTTTTTCCGGAAAATGGCGTGAAAATTCGAGCTTGTTGCTGAAAAATGGCCTTGTTTTTCGGAAAATGTTGAAAAAAATCGGTGTTTTTCGAAAAATAGCCGTTTTTTGTAAAAACAACGTAACGGAAAAATAATTACATTTGCAACCAGATAACAATACATACGGCGGCGGGGGAGAAGCCTCCGGTTGGTTAGGTCGGAGAGAGCCTGCCGCGAGGCAGTTGTCCGTTGAATTTCAGGTTAGGTTTTAGTTTAGCAATTATTTCGGTTTCTCCCCTGCCCGTATGTTTTTCGGAACGCTAATCCAATTCGGTTGATTATGTCATCATTACTCAGATTCAAGATGGTCGATGCGGCTATAAACCACACCGCCGTCGAGGTTAATGCCCCCGAAGGACGTCCGTCGGACTATTTCGGCAAGAAGGTGTTCGGGCGCGCCGCCATGCGCAAGTACCTGAACAAGGCGACTTACGAAGCGTTGGTCGATACGATGGAAAACGGCACGCGCCTGACGCGCGAGGTCGCCGACAGCATCGCGGCGGGCATGCGGCAGTGGGCGCTGGAGCACGGCGCGGACCACTACACGCACTGGTTCCAGCCCTTGACGGGCGGTACGGCAGAGAAGCACGACGCCTTTGCCGATCCCGACGGCTGCGGTTCGGTGCTGGAGGAGTTCTCCGGCAAGCTGCTCGTGCAGCAGGAGCCGGACGCCTCGTCGTTCCCCAACGGTGGCATCCGCAATACGTTCGAGGCCCGCGGCTATTCGGCGTGGGACCCGACGTCGCCGGCGTTCATCGTCGATACGACGCTCTGCATCCCGACCGTCTTCATCGCCTATACGGGCGAGGCGCTCGATTACAAGGTGCCCCTGCTGCGTTCGATCACGGCCGTGAACAAGGCTGCGACGGAGGTGTGCCGCTACTTCGATAAGAACGTGCAGCGGGTCGTGTCGTATCTGGGCTGGGAACAGGAGTATTTCCTTGTGGACGAAAGCCTGTGGGCTGTGCGTCCCGACCTGATGCTCACGGGCCGTACGCTCATGGGCCACGAGTCGGCCAAGAACCAGCAGCTGGAGGACCACTATTTCGGTGCGATCCCGACCCGCGTGATGGCATTCATGAAAGACCTCGAATACGAATGCCTGAAACTGGGCATTCCGGTCAAAACCCGTCATAACGAGGTGGCGCCCAATCAGTTCGAGCTGGCTCCGGTCTACGAGGAGGCCAACCTCGCCAACGACCATAACCAGTTGCTGATGACCGTGATGGACAAGATCGCCCGCCGTCACCGGTTCCGCGTCCTGCTGCACGAAAAACCCTTCAAGGGCATCAACGGTTCGGGCAAGCACAACAACTGGTCGCTGGGCACCGACACGGGCGTGAACCTGTTCGGACCGGGCAAGACCGCTTCGGAGAACCTGCAGTTCATCGCCTTCCTCGTGAATGCCATCTCCGCGGTCTACAAGTTCAACGGCCTGCTGAAGGCGTCGATCATGAGCGCCACGAACGCCCACCGTCTGGGCGCCAACGAAGCGCCTCCGGCCATCATCTCTACCTTCCTCGGCACGCAGGTTTCGGCCGTACTCGACAAACTGGCCGCCAGCAAGGGCGACGACGCGATCCGTTTCGACGCCAAGAACGTCTTCAAGATGAGCGGTATCTCGCACATCCCGACGCTGCTGCTCGACAACACCGACCGCAACCGCACTTCGCCGTTCGCCTTTACGGGCAACCGCTTCGAGTTCCGCGCCGTGGGTTCGTCGGACAACTGCGCCGAAGCGATGATCGTGCTCAACACGGCGATGGCCTACGAGCTGACGGAGTTCCGCAAAAAGGTGGACGCCAAGATCGAAGCCGGCATGAAGAAGGAGAAGGCCATTTACGAGGTGCTGAAACAGATGATCAAGGCCTGCAAGGCGGTGCGTTTCGACGGCAACGGCTATTCCGACGAGTGGAAGGCCGAGGCGAAGAAGCGCGGTCTGGACTGCGAGACCTCGACGCCGCTGATTTTCGAGCGTTACCTCGACAAGGCGACCCTCGAAATGTTCGGTTTGATGGGCGTTTTCACCGATGTCGAGCTGGAGGCCCGCACCGAGGTGAAGTGGGAGACCTACACCAAGAAGATTCAGATCGAAGGCCGCGTGCTGGGCGATCTGGCGATGAACCATATCGTGCCTATCGCGTCGAAATACGAAGCCCTGCTGCTGGACAAGGTCTACAAGATGTCGCAGATTCCGGGACTGAACGCTTCGGCCGACATTGCGCTGATCAAGAAGATTCAGTATCATACGGCGGAGATTCAGCGTCTTACGGGCGAAATGATCGACGCGCGCAAGAAGGCCAACAAGATCGAGCAGATGCGCGAAAAGGCGATCGCCTACCACGATACGGTGTCGGTTTTCTTCGACGAGATCCGCCGCCATATCGACAAGCTGGAGGAGATCGTGGACGACCAGATGTGGCCGCTGCCCAAGTACCGCGAGTTGCTTTTCCTGCGCTGATGCGCTCCATAGTAAATAGTATTGACGTATTGTGCGATAATCCGGGCTTGCCGCCCGGATTATTTCTTTATCTTTGCTTCCCCGGAGGTTGCGAATAGTGTGCGGCCGCCGGATTGATTATAATATTAAGTATGGAGTATTTGAAGAGTTGGTTTCGCGGATTCGAGCAGGGAATTGCCGATTTGCAGCCGCAGCAGCGGGAGGTGCTGTTCCGTGCGTGCGCTGTAAACTGCGTGCATGGAGGACCGTTCGGACTCTACCGCAGTCTGTTCGAGGCGGCGGAGGGGGATTTGGACCGGTTTTTTGTGAAAATAGACGAACTGGACGGCGTTCGCGGCGAAATCGTGTGTGCGGGACGGGAGTACAACCTCTGTTTCGAGGCTTGTTCCTGTGCCCTGCACCGTGCGGGGTGCGTGAATACGCCGATGTTGTGCGAATGTTCGCGGCAAAGCTGCTTTACGTGATGTCCGAACTCTGGCCGGATCGGAAATTCGGGGAGGAAGTCCGCGCGTCGATCCTGCGGGGCGCTGACGAGTGCGTGCTGAATATCACGGTCGGATAACGGATTGGTGTGCGGTGCCCGGAGGGTGTCGGGAAACGGTGATGCCGGACGATGCTTTGGCTGATGCCGCACTTGATGCGGAATCGTGATTTCATAATGTGGGTAATTGTTTTTCTGCATTTATTTTTTTACTTTTGTTTTTGACCGTATGTTGCGGACGAAGAACCCACTTGTGAATGAAGCGAAAAATAGGAACGGCATTGCTGACGGTATGCGTCACCGCAGCAGCATATGCCCAAGGCCCGCTGTCGGCAGCAGATCGGACGCGGAACGCAAAAACAGCGGCGCGTATCGAACGGTACCGGCTCGATTCGAAAGAGAACAACCTCTTTGTGACGGCCGCGTCGGGGATTACGGCGCATAACCAGGCGACTGCCGGCGTGAAGGTGGAGTACAGCCGCCAACTGAAAGGAAATTTTTATTGGGGTGCGGATTTTTCGGCCCGGTGGCATCTGGGAAGTTTGATGGATTACGACTGGAGCGGCCGTGGACCTGACCCTTACCGCAATACGGTGGCACAGGATATTTACAAACTGGATGCAATGGCCTATTACCAGCTTCCGGTGGTGAAAGGCAGGCTTTTTCTGCGTTTCGGAGCTGGTGTCGGGGCGGGATATCACCGGATGATCCGGGATGTGGACGGCGAAAAGGATATGGATAAAGATAAGGTGTTGCCTTACTTCAATGTAGAATGTGCGTGGATTCTGCGGGTGACGAAGGGGTTTGAACTGAAATTTTCACCGACGATCCTGCTCGCGCCCTCCGAATTTTCGGTGTCGCCCGTCAAACTCGGTGCGCCGACCGATGTGACGCCGTGGCTTACGGACGCCGGATTTTCGCTTACATGCGGCTGGCGGTTCTGATGAATTGAGAAGAAACAGTATAGTATGAAAATTATTGCCGACAGCGGATCGACCAAATGCACCTGGCTGCTCACCGACGGCGTGCATACCCGCGAGGTGCGCACGCGGGGAATCAACGCCGTGCAGCACTCGCCGGAGCAGATACGCGAAGCCCTTGCGGAACTTCCGCCCTGCGGCGCGGCCGAAGCCGTCTATTTTTACGGCGCAGGGTGCGGACGTACGTTTCCCGACGCGACGGCGAAGATGGTCCGGGCGCTGTCCGAACGTTTCGGTGCGGAGCATGTCGAAGCCGAATCGGACCTGCTGGGCGCTGCGCGGGCCTTGTTCGGCCGGGGCGAAGGCGTGGCCTGCATCCTCGGCACGGGTTCCAATTCGTGCTGGTGCCGCGGCGGCGAAATCGTGGAAAACGTACCGCCGCTGGGCTACGTTCTCGGCGACGAGGGCAGCGGCGCGACGCTGGGGCGCAACCTCGTTAACGGTATCTTCAAGGGGTATATTCCCCTGCGGGACGAGTTTCTCGCGGCGCACGGACTGACCTATGAGGAGATCATTCGCCGGGTTTACCGGGAACCTTACGCCAACCGTTTTCTGGCGTCGTTCGCGCCGTTCGTCCATGCGCATCTGGACCGTCCCGATATCAGGGATATGGTTGCGAGGAGTTTCGCCGATTTCGCCGGGCGTAACCTGAGCCGTTATCCCGCACACCTGCCTGTGGCGTGCGTGGGCGGCGTTGCGGCCGCTTTCGGGGATTTGCTGCGCGAAACGCTGACGCGCTGCGGCCGCGAGGTGGTGACGATCGTCCGCTCTCCGGCGGCCGGATTGACAGAATATCATTATGGAAAACAGAATAACCGAACAGGCTTCGGCCTATGACGATTTACAGCGGATGTCGGTGCACGACATCCTGACGGGTATCAACCGCGAAGACGCGCGCGTGCATGAAGCCGTGCGGACGACGATTCCGGTGATGGAACGTTTGGTCGAACGCATCGTCGAGCGCATGCAGCGCGGCGGGCGCATGTTTTATATCGGTGCGGGCACGAGCGGGCGGCTGGCCGTCACCGACGCTTCGGAACTGCCCCCGACCTACGGCGTGCCGTTCGACCGGGTCATCGGCCTGATCGCCGGGGGCGACGGGGCTTTGCGGCGGGCCGTGGAGCATGCCGAGGACGACATGGAAGGTGCGTGGCGCGATATGGCGCCTTACGCCCCGACCGGGAAGGACGTGCTGATCGGCATCGCCGCATCGGGAACGACGCCTTATGTGATCGGCGGCCTGCGCACGGCGCGGAAACACGGACTGCTTACAGGTTCCATAACCTGCAATCCCGCCTCGCCCGTGGCGGCCGAAGCGGAGTATGCGCTCGAAGCGGTTGTCGGTCCCGAATTCGTGACCGGCTCGACCCGCATGAAGGCGGGCACGGCCCAGAAGCTGATGCTCAACATGCTCTCGACCGCCGTGATGATCCGACTGGGCCGCGTCGAGGGCAACCGCATGGTCAATATGCAGCTCACGAACGACAAACTCGTGGCCCGCGGCACGCGCATGGTGGCCGAAGCTTCGGGGCTGGACCAGACGCGGGCCCGCGAACTGCTGCTGCGTTACGGATCGGTAAAAAAAGCATTGGAGCATGTACCGGAGTCTGAATGAATATATCGCGCGGCTGGAGCGCGAGGGTGAACTGATCCGGATCGGGGCGCCCGTATCGCCCGTCGAGGAGATCGCCGAGATTACCGACCGCATCTCCAAGACGCCGGGCGGCGGCAAGGCGCTGTTGTTCGAAAATACCGGCACGGCGTTTCCCGTGCTGACGAATCTGTTCGGCTCCGAACGCCGCATGGCGCTGGCGCTCGGCGTCGGGGCGCTCGATGAACTTTCGGAGCGTATCGACGTCCTGCTGAAGCAGGCGGCCGCGCCGCGCAATTCGCTCTCAGACAAACTGCGCGCCCTGCCGATGCTGGCCGAGATGGCGCGCTGGTTTCCCCGGACCGTGTCGGGCCGGGGCGCATGCCAGCAGGTCGTGCTGACCGGGGCCGAGGCGGCGCTCTCCGCGCTTCCGGTCCTCAAATGCTGGCCTGCGGACGGAGGCCGCTTCGTGACCCTGCCGATGGTCAATACGGTCGATCCCGAAACGGGCGTGCGCAACGTCGGCATGTACCGCATGCAGGTCTTCGACGACCGTACGACGGGTATGCACTGGCATGTTCACAAGACCGGAGCGCGCCATTACGACGCCTACAAGCGTCTGGGCCGCCGGATGCCCGTTTCGGTCGCGCTGGGCGGCGATCCCGTCTATACCTACGCCGCGACGGCTCCGATGCCTGACAACATGGACGAATACCTGCTGGCCGGGTTCCTGAGCCGCCGTCCGGTGAAACTCGTGAAGTGCGTTACCAACGATATCTATGTTCCGGCCGACTGCGACTTCGTGATCGAGGGCTATGTCGATCCGGCCGAAGAGAAGGCGGTCGAGGGGCCTTTCGGGGACCATACGGGCTTCTATTCGCTCGAAGACCGCTATCCGCTTTTCCATGTCACGGCCCTGACCCGCCGACGCGATGCGGTTTATCCGGCTACGGTCGTCGGCATTCCGCCGCAGGAGGACGCATGGATCGCCCGCGCGACGGAGCGGATCTTTCTCGCTCCGATCCGCATGGCCCTGCAGCCCGAAGTCCGCGACCTGACGATGCCCGAAGTCGGTACGGCCCACAACGTCGCCGTCGTTTCGATCGACCGCCGTTACGAGGGGCAGGCCGTGAAAGTCGCCCAGTCGTTGTGGGGCGCGGGACAGATGATGTTCAACAAATACCTGCTCGTCGTGCCGTCGGGTACCGACGTGCGCGATTCCGATGCGCTGGCGCGGCTGTTGCGGCGGATCGACCCCGTGCGCGACCTCGTTCGCAGCGAGGGAATCCTCGATGTGCTGGACCATGCTACGGCGACGCCCGGCTTCGGCGGTAAAATTGCAATAGACGCTACCACAGCCGGAGCTGCGCTGAACCCCGCGTCTCAGTCGGAATCCGTACCGCAACTCTCTCTGCCGGAGGGCTGCCGCACCGATCTGCTCGAAAAGTGGGGCGCGGCGCTTGCCTTCGCGGAACCGGGGGCCGGGGTTCGAACCCCTGAGGGGGTGCGATATTTCGTGCTGTTCGACCCCGCGGCGGCGGAGCTGATGCCCGAAGAGCTGTTGTGGCTCGCGGCGGCCAATACCGATCCGCGGCGCGACGTGCGGACGGAGGGGGCGACGCTCGTGATCGACGCGCGAAGCAAACGGCCCGGCGAGGGCGGCAATCCGGCGCGGTTTCCCAACGTCGTGACGGCGTCGGAAGCGACCGTCGGGCTGGTCGATCGCCGCTGGACGGAGTACGGGCTGGGTGCTTTTGTGGAGTCGCCCTCGCGGCGTTACCGCCGCCTGCTGCTCTCCGGCGGTGCGCAGTGGTAGGTTCCGGCATTTGCCGGACGGTATGTAAATAGTCTCTGCATATGGGAAAGTTTTTTACAGAACGTGAGATTCGGGCCGTGGCGGTTTTTCTGCCGCTGGCCGGGTTGCTGGTCCTCGGCATCGTCCTCGTGCGTCCGAAGGCCGATCCCGCGGCGGCCCTGCGGGTCGAAGCCGAAATGGAGGAGCGGGCCGATACGGTCATCATGCAGCCCTTCGATCCGAACACCGTAGATTACGACGGCCTGCGGCGGCTGGGGCTTACGAAACACGAAGCCGTGAGCCTGCTGAAATACCGCGCCGCAGGCAAGATTTTCCGTATTCCCGAAGATGTGACGCTCTGTTACGGCATCAGCGATTCGCTCTTTTACCGGCTGGAGCCCTACATACGCATCGGGCGCAAGTATGCCATCGCTCCGCAGGAGTACCGCACGGGGCGCGTCGTCTCCGAGCCGATGCCGCCCGCGCCGTTCCGCATCGACACGGTGAGCGCGCGTTACCTGCGGGCCATCGGCGCATTGTCGAAACGGCAAGCCGAAGCCTTTGTCCGGTGGCGCGACCTGAGCGGCATTTACGACATGGAGGAGCTGCGGGCGTGCTATGTGGTGAGCGATTCGGTCGCATCGGCGCTCGAACCTTACGTCATCTTCCCCGAACGCAAAGCGGAACCGATCGACGTTCCCGTCGAGATCAACACGGCCGATTCGGCCGCGCTGAGGAGCGTGGCGGGCATCGGCGAGAAGACCGTCGTCTCGATTATCGGCTACCGCGACCGGCTCGGCGGATTCCTCCGCGCGGAGCAACTCGCAGAGGTTCCGGGAGTCACGGAACGCAATTATGAGAAAATTTTGAAACAAATTTACTGCGATAGTTGTGAAATTCGGAAAATTGATATTAACTTTGCAAGCCCGAAAGAGTTGGGACGGCATCCGTACATTCCGCCGCAGACCCTTCGGAAATTACTTAAACGAAGACAGTTGAAAGGAGGTTGGAGTACCGCTGAGGAATTGATCGAAGACGACATAATGACCCGCGAGGAGGCAGCACGGCTGGTTCCCTATCTGCGGTTCGGTGCCCGAAGCGGACCTGACGACGAGTAGACGAAGCGACATTGCAAGGGGGAAAGGTATCGGAAGATATGCGCCCCGGAGGATTTTAAGTAAACGAAAGAATTAAAAACAATAAAAAAGTAGAATATTATGATTATCATGCCGGTAAAAGAGGGCGAAAACATCGAGCGCGCCCTGAAGAAGTTCAAACGTAAATACGAGCGCACGGGCGTCCTGAAGGAGCTGCGCCGCCGCCAGTACTTCACCAAGCCTTCGATCGCGAAGCGCGTGGCGAAGCAGCACGCCATTTACGTGGAGAACATGTACCGCGACGAGGACTAGTCCTCCGGTGTTCTGCACCATATACGCCCCGGCCCGAAAGGTGTGGGCTTGAAAAATGTAACGACTTGGTTTATCAGGTCGTTACATCTTTGTATAGGAGAGTAGGTAACGAGAAGGCAACGGTTTATTTTTCAGCCCATTATACTGAATTTCAGTGTTTCAAATAACTACGACGAACTACAAAAACATACAGAAAAATCCAAACAGTCACCATTCATCCAAATTCTTCTAGTGCAAACCGAATTGATTTACCAATAACTATATTGGTAAATTCATCTCATTAGCTTGATTATTAATGTATTAATGCCATATTTTGTGTTTTTATCTAACAATTGACATTTTGAGCATCCAGATATGAGTTCTAACTCAAGTGTTTCATAATACGAGTCACAGTTAGATAAAAGAGGTTTTTAAATCACCATCTATTCTCGCGTTCGATACATATATTCCGTCGGTGTCATATTGTATACGCTTTTGAAGCATTTTGCAAAATAAGCGGGTGAAGAGAATCCTACTATATAGGCGACTTCGCTTACATTGCGCCGTTGATCTGTTAACAGTTGAACTGCCTTCTGCAACCGGTAATTACGCAATAAATCCGATGGGGACATTCCGAAAATACTTGTGATTTTCCGATAAAGCAATATTCTCGACATTCCTAACATATCGCTCATCAGTTCGATTTTGAAATTGCTGTCGCTATGCTGCGCCTCGATCAGATTGAAGAGTTTATCCCGGAACACATCGTCCACACAAGGAAGATTGGCGGCTTCGTGCCTCGTCAGACGACCGAATTTTTGGGCGAATGTACTGGCAAGGCGCTTACGTTCTTCGATAATCCGGATAATTTTCAGACGGACATACTGCATATTGAACGGCTTGTGAATATATTCGTCAGCACCTTCTGCAATTCCGTAAATCCGTTGGTTGTCATCCGAAAGAGCCGTAAGCAGCACGATCGGAATATGACAGGTCGCTATGTTAGATTTTATGTTGCTGCACAACTGGAATCCGTTGAGCGCAGGCATCAGCACGTCGCTCAGGATAAGCGATACTTCATCATCCATCACGGCTTTAACGGCATCGTAACCGTTATTGACGGCAATAACGCGGAAGTTCGTTGAAAGTTCATCTTTAAGATAGGCGAGTATCTCAGAATCATCCTCGGCAATGACGATTGTTTCGTTATATTTCTTGGCCAATAACTCATTGACCTTATTGTCGTCGATCACCTCGTCCGCAAGATAATTCGTCGGAAGAGTTTCGTCAAAAGTGACATTTTCTCCGAAATGCGATTTTCCTTGAACAGTTCGACCCGGAAAACGGTATAAGCCCCCGGAAGACTATCCGCCGTTATGTATCCATGATGCAGTTCGACATATTCCCGTGTCAGGTGCAATCCGATCCCCGTACTGTAATTCGACGTGTTCTTGAGCGCATAAAAACGGTCGAAAATACGAGGAAGACTCTCTTTATCTATACCCTTCCCGTTATCCTCGACTTCGATCAGTACGCTCGGACCGTTATCTGTCACCGACACCAAAATCGTACCGTATTTGGGCGAATATTTGAAAGCATTTGAAAGCAGGTTGAGCAACACCTGTTCGATTTTATCGGTATCAATCCACAACTGCTGATGCGACGTGTCCGTACGAAATTTATAGACGATCTTTTCCGTTTCGGCATAAGTCTCGAAATAACTAAGTATCTCTTGTGTAAACTGCACGATATCCACCTGTTTCAGCGTAAGCATCATTTTATTATTTTCGATCTTCCGGAAATCGAGAATCTGATTCACGACATTCAGCAGATGGCGCGCGTTACGCTGAATCGTCCAGATATTACGTTGAATTTCGGGGTCCTTTTCCCGCTTGACAATGCTGTCGAGCGGATTGAGGATCAGCGTCAGCGGAGTGCGGATTTCATGGGTTATATTTGTAAAAAACTGTAATTTGTGAGCCGTTACATTCTCTATCTGGGCATGCTTATCCATCAACTCACGGGTTGCAATTTCGATTTCAGCATTTTTTGCGGTCAGGATTTCGTTGCGGCGCCGGAGACGCAGATTCAATCGGATGGCATAAATGCCCATTCCTCCCGCAACAAGGGCGATAATTATGACGGCCCACAATGAATATTTCAGATTGTCAACGCTTCGGTCATATTGTTCAAGAACCGTTTTCTGTTTGTTGATCTGTTCCTGATAACTGACTATCTGTTCCTGCTGCGCCTTGAGTGTGTAGGCATTGTGAGAATCGACGAGTGCCGATTGCAGTTGGTAGCTCTTCTCTACCCGTTTACCAAGAAGGATACGTCTGGCGATCGCCATGACCTTGTCTCCTCCCGTGGGATAGAGGAATGAGGCTTGCAGTCTGCCGTCGAGAACCGCATCTACTCCGACGAGCGCATCTATTCCGATAAATTTTATCCGCTGCGCACAGAGTGAATCGGCTGCATTGATCACATTGTAGGCAGCTAGTGCCATATCGTCGTTGTGCGCAAAAACCAGATCGATATCGTTATAGTGGCCGATCGCCGCCACGCGCTCTTTTGCCACATCGGGTTTCCAGTCGCCGGGAATGGTATGCACCGAATAGCTTTCACTCGCTTCGGCAAGGAATCCCTTATGCCGTTCCACAGCGGGTGAAGAGCTCATCAATCCGGTAATTTCGAGAATCGTAGACCCTTCGGATAATATGGTGTTGATGTAGCGTCCCACATCACGGCCGATATCGTAATTATCCGCACTGATGCAGGTCGTGTAATGGTCCGAATGTATTTTACGATCCCAGATGATTGTCGGAATTCCCATGTCGAAAGCTTCGACGGCGATCGGTGTCACCGGCTCCGATTCGTTCGGCGAGATGATGAGCAGGTCGACCTTCGCCTCAATGAATTCACGAATCTGATCGATCTGTAACTGTGTATTGTTATGCGCATTGCTGACCACAATGCTCAATTCCGGATATTTGGCCGCTTCGGCTTGCATCTGAATCATCATGATCTGACGCCATAGGTCGTTGGTACATTGGGAGAATCCGATCACATAATGACGCTTGGGCTCCGAGATCGATTCACGACGGCAGCCGTTCGTCATCATACATATGGCAAGCAGTAAAAACAGACGGATTGTGCAATGCGGCATAATACGCGAATTTATAATTATTTTATCATATTCAGGCTGAAATCATCGACGAAATAGGTTGAATTCCGGTCTGTCCAGACACCGCAGAAAACAGTGAGTTCCTGCTCCTCGCCGGAATCGAAATCCAGCGCCATTCGGGTCCAATCTCTGCCGGACAGCAGGAACAGCCTGTCTTTCAAAACACTGCCGTCGGGCCGGCGTACACCGATATACACGCCGTTCGTCAACGGGGGCAGGGACATGCGGGCGAATGCGGAAAGCCGGTATTCCTTTCCGGGCATCACTATTATTTTCTGTATGCAGATGTCGGACCTGACGGGTATATAACGGGGTGTTTCGACATACAAGGCGCAGGCAAACTCTCCCGCATGTGCCTCGGATGTCAATTCGGACTTACCGATGTCCCACATCTTCGCAGACTCTTCGAATCCGCCGTCGGCGAGCAGGTTTTCCCGGCCGTGCGGAGTGCAGGCGAACAGAATATAACTTATCAGCGGCAAAATGGTCTTGTACATAAAGTTAGGTCTTAAAAACGGATACCCGGCCGTGCATAACACGGCCGGTTCCGCCGGATGTCAGAGTTAGTTACAGTTGCGAAACGATAAAGTACATATTGTCGCCCGACGAGTAGGGATAAACGGACGGTGAGAACCAGCCTCCCTGATTAGCATTATCGAGCGCCAGCAGTTTTTCACCCGACCAGTCGCCTTCGGGAGAACCGGCATCGCGGTAGACCAGACCGCCCGTCGTCCCCGAACGGTAAATCATAATATAGCGTTTGTGAGTCGCATTATAGGCTACACACATTTCGGATGCATTGCCATAGGTGATCGCCGCCGCTGATTCTGGGTCTCCCGCCACCCAGTCGGTGCCGTCCCAATAGGTCCAGTTGGCTGCAGTTGCAATATCACCGTCGCTTTTGATGCGCGCGACGTATATCTTGGGCGTGGAACGGCCTGCGTCCGAACCGAACATGTAAAGATACTTGTCGCTCAAATAGAATGCCGCCTGCACAAAATGCCCGGCTCCGCTCCAACGGCCGCGGATCTCACGGGTCCAGCTTTTACCGCCGTCTGCCGATGACAACAACCCGGAAAAGTTTGCCGTCCATGCGTCGCTGTCTTCGGGATCGAGCGACTTGAACGAATAATAATGGATATACTGTTTGCCGTTGACGGTCACACCGGCCGTCGGAACACAGGCGGTTTCACCGTCTCCCGACGGTTCGAGAATAGGAACGATACCGTCGTTGCCGGGCGAAACCTGCGCGATATAGAATCCATCAGCGGGATTCATATCGTTCGACAATGCGAATGCGTTTGCGTAATGCTTACCCCCGGCCGAAACATCGGCCAGCGCCATGGAAACCGTATTGTTCGGTCCGGCCCAGATGACGGCTTTACCCGCAAACGAAATATCCGTAAACGAGGCATTCGAGACAGTGCCCGTCGTCAGGCAGGTACCCAATTTGGTCGAGGTCTGGGTGGTGCCGGTCGGAACGAGTCTGAAATCGTCCAATGCGACCCATACTCCGGGATAGCCCCATGCTCCGCAAAAGACATTACCCTGCGTATAGTCGCCGGAATTGAACTCCTTGGTGAATTCGGTCCATACGTCGGGATTCCAATCGCCGGCCTGTCCGTCATAGATCGGGCCGCCTTCCAGCCGGACGCCCGTAAAGGCGTTCATTCCGGCCCACGAAGCCTGTCCGAAGCAGGAGAAGGTGTAATCCTTGCCCTTTTTGAGTGCGATCGACTGCAAGCAGGCATCGCACCAGCTGCCGTCGTTGGGGTTTTCAAGCTTCAAAGCGACCTGACCGCCGTGTGTCTGCGTGTGTTTCGACACCAGCGAAGGCTCCTTGTACGCTCCTTCGAAATACCAGAGTGAACGGTAGTCGATTGCTTCATCGGGGAAAAGCTCGAAACCGGGCTCGGAAATCATATTGAATTCGTCCGCCGCGAACGTGGCTTTCATCAGGGTGATGTTCGAAAGCTGCGTCGGATCGGGATTAAGCTTGATGTCGTTGCCGCCCTCCTCTTTATCGTCGGCACATCCGGCAGCGAATGCGGCGGACAGCAAAAGTAACATTGCGAAATAACAGTTTTTCATGGTTTTTGTTTTTTAGTTGTAGGTTATTCTGTTTTTACGGGTTTCAGGCAAATATCGTCCACGGTGAGCGTCATTTCGGGAGCGCCCCAAACTCCGAAAAAGACATCGGCACTTACAGCCTGACCGGCATTGAATTCACAACCGAAGCGTGTCCATTCGCCGGCTTGGGCTGTGCCCGTTATGTCATGGATTGTTCCGTCGGTCAATCGGACTCCGACATAGGCACCCTCAGGAAGCACCTCTTCGGATTTCACCCAGCACTCGATCGAGTAATCGGCATTCTGCTGCAAGGATACCGTCTGAGTGCATACGTCCTGCCACTGGCCGGAATTCGTATTCGAGAAACGGCAGGCGATCTTGCCGCTGTGCGCATCGCGCGAAGTGAGGGCCGCCGCATTCACATGCCACATCGTCTTGTAGCTCAACGCCTGAGTCGGGTGCTCCTCGAAACCTCCTTCTGCAAGCAGATTGATCCCCGCCTGATCCCAGTTGAGGTCGGCACGCATCAGGAAAACGTTCCATGTAGGCACGGCATGAGAGATGACAAACCACAATTCGTCGTCTTCGTTGAACCACGGGTGAATATAGGGAGCATAAAGCGCATTGCCATCCTCATACATGATGATCTTCTCGCCCGACCAATCTCCTTCGGGAGAGGGTGCGTCCCGGTAAACGACGGCCCGCTGATTGACTGACAGATACATCATCATATACCGTTTGTAACGGCTGTTGTATGCAACGGTCATTTCAGACGCCGTTCCCCGTGCGACTGGCTCCGCCGCCTGTTCGTTGCGCTCCCAGCCGCCGCCGGTCCAGTATTCGTAGGCCGATTTGTCGAGAAGCTTCGTTTCGCTGACACGCGCCAGATAGACGTTGCCGTAACGTCCCGAATGTGTGCCGTACATATATATCAACCCGTTTTCCTTCAGATAGGCGACCTGCGTGAAGTTGCTGTCGGCATTCCATTTGACGCCCGAACGGGTCCATGCTGTCCCATAATTATCCGAGTAAACGATTTCGCTGTAATTCACCGACCAGTAATCGTTATCACCCGTAGGAGTCCAGTCATGGATACTCATGTAGTTCAGGTACTGACGGGTGCCGACCGCAATGCCGCCCGTAGGAATGCAGGTCACTTCGTATTCCGAACCATCGGGATATTGCCCGGTTTTGGCCCGCGAGACGACGATCTCCTTTACGGCATTGCCATCCATCAGCATTCCCGAATAATAAAGCCCGTCCGTCAAGTCACGATCCGAAGAGAGTGCGATGGCGTTCGATTTCCAGTTGCCGCCTCCGTAGTCGAAATTATCGCCGAATGCGCACATGACCGTCCCGTTGCCGGCATCCCACATATTGCTGTAATCGGTACGGCCGATATTGAACCGGGCGTCCGTTCGGTTGGGATTGGGAATCGTTTCTCCGCTTTCCGAACGTCCGGTGACGCGCGCCACGAGCGTTATGTTATCCGGCAGCAGCGTCCCTGTTTCGAGAGGTTCCGGTCCCGGCGGTTCCGGATCGGGAATCTCCGTATCGGATGCCGACGAGCAACCCGGCAGCAGAAATATGGCGGCAATCAGGAACAACATGCTTCTGATCCCGGATACGGGCCGCCTGTCTGTTTTAATAAGAATATCCATCATTTTGACGAAGGTTAATGTTGGAAAGCAGTTCGGAAGAGGGTATCGGATACAATTCGAGATATTTCTTCTGCTTGGGCGTGTGGAATGTCCAGCTTCCGTTTACATAGAGATTCCACCGGATCAGCTGCTCGCGCCGCATTCCTTCGCCCGTGAACTCGCGTCCGAGCTCTTTCAGGAATTCGCCGTAAGGCACGGATACGCCGTCAACGACTGTCAAGGCGGACAACTGCTCGGCCGTCAGCTCACGCACGGATCGGGGCAGAGACGGATCGAAACTGCGTCTGCGCACCTCGTTCACGATGTCAGCGGCTCCCTGTGCATCCCCGTCACGAAGCATACATTCGGCTTTCATCATCAGGGTCTCCCCGAAGCGGAACACGACCCAGTCCTGATCGGTCTCCCATTTCTGGCCGATTTTGACCTCGTACTTTCCGAAGCGGTAGCCGTCGAATTCACGGGCGGCGTCGATCGAGGCGATTTCGTTGACATAATTGAAGGGTGTCACTCCGTCAGTAAAATAGAGCGGCTGCTTGGTGAGGTAGTCGTACTGTTGCCCCATGCAGTAACTCTGCCTGTAACGTTTGTCATTGTAATGATCGGGATCGGTGGCATCGAACGTCTCTTTTACGTACGAAGGCACGGCACGCAGTCCATTGTAACCGCCCGAACCCGCGTTGTAGATCGGTTTGCAGGCCCAGTGCTGGGTTTTGGCATAGATGCAGTGGAAAATCGGCGATCCCGTCGTTTCATCATACGGCACCGCAAAAATGATTTCGGGCGACGTTTCGCTTTGCAGACTGAAAATATTGGAAAAGCTGTCGTCGAGCTGGTATTTCGCAGACCCGATTATCTCGTTGCAAAGGATGAGCGTACTGTCGCGCTTGGCGGCATATTCGCTGCCGAGCCACGATTCGGCATTCAGATATACCTTTGCCAGCAGATGCTTGGCTGCCCACTTGTTAAAACGACTGTACCGCTGTTCTTCGGGCAGTTTGTCCATGCTCTCGCGCAGTTCCCGCACGACGAAATCATACACCTCTTTCCGGTCGCGCGTCGTCGGCATATAATCTTTTGGCACGTCGTAGGTCTCCATGATCGGCACATTCCCGAAAAGAGACAGCAGGTAATAATAATAGAATGCACGCACGGCACGAACCTCCGCCAGCGTTTGCTCGTCGAGCTCCAGCCCGGCCTCTTCGAACTGATGCAGCACCCGGTTGCAGCAGGTCGTAATGCCATACCACAAGTGGCTCCAACAAGTACTGAAATGGGGGTCGGTCGATTTCCATTCGTGATTGTCCAGCCGCAGCCAGATACCGCCGTCATACCAGCCTCCGTCCGAATTGGTCGGAATGACCCATGCATCGGTTCCGAGCTCGGTCAGGTCCCAGATGCTGCGGTCCTCGTTGAACCAGCGCATCTGCCCGTACATGGGTGTCAGCAGGTAGGCCGAGCTCTGTTCACTGTCCTCCAGAATCTTGTCGATTGTCATATCGCTGTAAATATCCGGATCGAGATTCGTGCATGAAGCCAGCAGAAGTGCGCATGCGCCGAACAGATGTATTGTTTTTCGTTTCATGGTTTTGATCATTAGAAGTTGAACGATGCACCGACGATGTACGAACGCAGGTTAGGGTATTTGTTGATCGGGTCCACGCCGGATGTGAGGCCGACGATCGCCACTTCGGGGTCCAGCCCAGAATAGCCGCTGATCGTAAGCAGATTCATGCCCGTACAGAAGACCCGGATACTGCGTATCACCTTGTTGCGTTGTGAAAGATCGAATGTGTAGCCGATGGTCAGATTGTCGAGTTTGACGTAATCGCCCGGTTCGATATAACGGTCCGAATAGATCGACGGCGCGAAATTGTAATATTCGCCGATCTTCTGATAAGCCGATTTCGGCACGTTGAAACTCGACAGCCAAGCGAGTGTTTCATACTTCATCCGGTAGGCGTTCAGAATATCGAAGCCGAAAGCTCCGCGAAAGGATACCGACACGTCAAGCCCCTTCCAGCGATAACTGGCCTGCAAAGCGGCGAACATTTTGGGCATCCCGTTACCGATAATAGTCTTATTATCTTCACTGGGGTCCGAATTTTCGGCTCCGACAACATTCCAAGTCGTGCTGTTTTTCAGTCCATCGACACGCCATCCGTAGAAGTTGCCGACTGCCCAGCCATCTTCGAGCCGGTGCGTGTAAGTTTGCATGGGTTCTCCGGTCGAGCCGAGTGTCAGATATTCCATTGTATACCTGTCGTTGGAGAGCGAAATCAGTTTGTTTTTGTTGTAGGAGAAGTTTCCGCTGAGGGTCAATGCCATGTCTTTGCGGGAGATCAGGTCGCCTGATAGCATCACCTCGACACCTTGGTTGCGCATCGAACCCACGTTGGCCAGAATCGAATTGGTAATATTGGGCGGTGTCGGAACCGTGTAGGTGTAGAGCAGGTCATCGGTGCGCCGGTTGTAAAAATCGATACTGCCCCGGAACCGACTGTTGAAAAGAGCGAAATCCAGTCCGACGTTAAGTTCCTTTTTGCGCTCCCATTTCAGATCGTCGTTGGCATTGTTCGTCGGCACGATACCATTCACCCATTTACCTCCGTCATACCCCATGTATGCCGTACTGAAATTGTATAGCGGGACATATTGGTAGGGCGATGAGGGAGCGGTGCCGGTTATGCCGTATCCGACCCGTAATTTGAGATCGGAAACCCAATATGCATCCCGCATGAACTTTTCCTGTGTAATCCGCCAGCCGGCACTTACGGCCGGAAAAGTACCCCAACGGTTGTTCTTTCCGAACTTATCGCTTCCCTCATGGCGCAGGCTGGCCATAAAAAGGTATTTATTGTCGAAATTATAGTTCACTCGGCCGTAGAAACCGATCAGCTTGATCCGGTACTTATAGCTGGTCAGCTTCGAGGTGCCATCGAGCGTCGAATTCGCCGAACCGATATTCCATGCGCCGAATCCGTCAATTGGGAAATCGTAGGCATACATTTCGGAAGATTGGTGGATATAGTCATTGTAACTGTATCCGACGGTTGCCTGCAGCGTATGGCGGCCGAATTTGCGCGAATAGTCGGCCTGTAATTCGAGTGTCTTGTCCTCGCCGTGGCCCCCGGAGAGTCGCGCCTGTCCCTGCGTGCTGCCCATCGTCGATGAATAATGCTTTTGGGTCGTGCTGTAAGCGTAATCGTTGAAGTCGCCCATGTAGATACCCGTTGCACTGATCGTCAGGTCCTTGACCGGTTCGACCGAAATCCGTCCCGACATCATCAGCTGGTCGTACTTGTTTTCGGTGTTCTGTTCTTTCAGTAAGCCTACCGGGTTGGCACCGTTGCTGTTTTCATAATAGGAGCCGTCGGCGTTGTAGACCGGGATGGTCGGGTTCCGGCTGAGCGCCTGCATATAGAGATCGTCCGGAACGATACCTTGCGTTACGATTTTATTGCTGACATTCAGGGCGATCTTGAACCGGTCGTCGAACATTGCGTGGTTGATGCTGAGTTTGGCGGTCAACGACTCGTCGAAAGAGCCCTTGTAGATACCTTGTTTGTCGTTGTAGGTTACCGAAGCGAGGTAATTCGTCCGGGCATTTCCGCCTTGCAGCGAAACATAGTGCGTCTGACTGACGGGCGTGCGGGTAATCTCCCGGACCCAGTCCGTGTCGCCCTTGAAATCGTTGATCAGGTCGAAGCGGGAATCCTCTTTCGCAAGCCGGGATTTCAGACTGCGGAGTTCCGTGGCATCCGGATAGTCGGAGGTCTCATCGAGCATTTGGTCGATGGTGACATAGCCTTTGTATTCCAACGCGACTCGGCCCGACTGCGGCCGTTTGGTATTGATGATAATCACGCCGTTCGTTCCGCGCGTACCGTAGATGGCAGCGGCCGAACCATCCTTCAAGACATCGATGGATTCAATGTCTTCCGGTGAAATGGCGTTGAGGGACCCTCCGGCCACCCCGTCGATCACGATAAGCGGAGCCGAAGAGGCTGCCAGCGTCGAAATACCGCGCAACATGATGCTCAGCTCGCCGCTGGGATTGCCCGATGTTTTGGAAATACCCAGACCGGCGACTTTTCCCTGAAGCAGTTGAAGCGGATTGCTGACGCTTCCTTGTAAAAATTCATCGGATGACACTCGGGTGATTGAACTGGTGATCTCCTCTTTGCGGATCGTGCCGTAACCGATCGCAATCACTTCCTCAAGGCCGATGGCATCGGCTTCGAGTGCGAAGTTCACCTCTGTCCGGCCATTTACAGCGGCTTCTGCACTCTTCATGCCGATAAAGGAACACACGAGCGTTGCATTTCCGTCCTTTACGTTCAGCGAGTAACTGCCGTCGCTGCCGGTCGAGGTCCCGGTCGTAGTTCCCTTGACGATGACCGATGCCCCGGCAATTCCGTTTCCGGTCTGATCGGTCACTTTTCCGGAAATGCCGTGACTCGTTTGAGCAGATGCCGGCATGCCGTACAGCAGCATCAGAGCCATGCATAACATGAAATAGAGTTGTTTCATAATTGATGGTATTTAGGTTAATTTTTCTCCGTTGCCGCAGACGCTGCCGTCCCGTACCAGAAAGCAGCTGCCCGGTAATCGACCGCACCGGGATTCCAGCTCAGCATTTCCAAGTCAAATTGCAACCGTTGCCCGAAAGGTATTACATCCAGATTGCGGGTTCGGACAAAGGTATTGTATCCGTGCGACGATGCTTCATCGGCCCGGGGAGCGCCGCCGAACGGCGTTGCGAACGGCACCACAGGCGCCCAAGAACAGTTGTAATAGTCCTCTGTCCCGGTACCCATGAACGACGGGAACGTATCGTTATCGATCCATATCTTTTCATCGCCCTCACCATACCAGTCCGGGCAGTGGTTGTAAAGCGACAACACATCGCCGCAATAGACCCCGCGACCGGTTATGGTCGTAAAATTCCAGTCGAGATTGTCCGGCGAGTTATAATCATTGTTGACTGGAATACTTGTTTCATCGTGGTAAGTTGCATGGAAATAGAGTGTCTGTGCCGTCCAGTCGAAATCATCGACATAACCCGTGATTACGGCTGTAAAGGGAATATCGGTCCTTTTTTCGAGACGCAGGTCCGCATGTTCCGCATAAGGCATCACCCAACGGCTCGTAAAGGTGCCTTTGCCGTCGGACGAGACGTACCAGTTCGATGAAGCCGGTGCACCGGTGCCGGCTCCGAAGAAACAGTCGAGGGGACACCATACGCAGCGTATACCGTCGAAATCGATACGCAGCCAAGTCCGCTGCATGATCTCGACAAGATCTGCCGGATCAAATTCCGAGAGCGTTATGGTCAACGACCGGATCGCTTTGTTTCCGTCGGGCAAGTGCAGCGACGTGGCGCCGTTCGACATCGGGGTGACGGTCCGGGTACACTCCGTTCCGTCGGTATACGTTTCGGGCGAAAGCAATTTACGGTTTACCGCGGCGATCTTATCCGTGAGCTTGCGCACTTCTCTCAACGAGAAGGTCCGAACATTCGTTCCGTTGTCATAGGTTCTGTATCCGATATGATAATAACGGGGGATTTTGACCGTGTAATCGGACTCTTCGAGTGTGATGCGGCAGGATCGGGCATAAGGCAGGGGCAGAAAGAAGGTGTTGCCGCCGGTTTTGGAGAGTTCATCTTCATAATGCGTATGTGTCAATGAGAGGGCCTCGCCTACAGTCACCGGGAAGCGTGCCATATCATAGGCTGGAATCTCGATTTCAGGCGTACTTGCTCCGTCGAAATAGAACCGCAGCGTTCCCCGTTTATCGTTGGTTGTCATCCAGATGCGCGTTATGGCTCCGGGGCCCTTTTCATCGAAGAGCACCTTTTCGACACGGCCGCGAATCGTGTCGAGCCGTTCGAATCCGGCTCCGTCGTCGTTGGCGAACCAGCCGGGTTCATGAAGGTCAACGGTACGGCGGTCGTAACTGCTGACCTGCGCCGCACGGTAATTCACGGCCGGATAACCGGTCACTGCGTCGTATGAAATCATTTCATCCAACAGTGACGCCATCGTCACCTGTGAAGCGGCGTCCGAGGGACTGCCGTGCGTTCCGCAGCCTATGGTGCAGAGCGCCATTAAGATCGTAGTCAGTCGTTTCATGGTAAACTTGGGTTTTAAGGTCAGATTATTTTCGAGGCGGAGGCCATGCGCCTGCGCAGGTACAGACATAAGCCGCGGTTTCAACGGCAGTCCGGTGCGCCTCTGCGATCGTCCGGCCCGAAAGCAAGGCTCCGATCAGGGTTCCGGAGAAGGCATCGCCAGCGCCTACGGTATCGACGACTTCCACCCGGGGTGTCGGCAGCGTAGATATACACTCGCGGGTATAAATGGAGCTGAAACGATCCCCGCCGGTAAGTACGACCATGCGAAGTGCATATTGTTCCGCCAATTGGCGGCACGCAGCATCCGTATCCTCCGGAAGTGCAAACATCTCCTGCAACCGGACGAGTTCGTCATCGTTTATTTTCAGCACGTTCGCGATGCGGAGCGACCGGTCGATCAACTCTTTCGAATAGAAATGCTGACGCAGGTTGATATCATAGATGCGATAAGCGTCGGCCGGTACAGTTTCGACCATGGCGCATGTGGTCCGGTGCGAAACTTCGCCGCGCTGTGCCAGCGTGCCGAAGCAGATGGCGCCGGCTCGGCGCGCCAAAGACAGCATCTCTTCCGTGAGCGGAATATAATCCCATGCGACATGTTCGTGGATCGTGTAGGTAGGCTGGCCGTCGCAGAGCGACACATCGACAGTGCCGGTCGGCTTATCCACCGTAGCAACGAGTGTACGGATACCGTAACTGGCGGTAACAGCCAGCAGATTGCGTCCGGCATCGTCATTGCCGACAGCGCTGACAGCCCAGCCTTCGACACCGTTCTGCGAGGCATGATAGGCAAAATTCACGGGAGCTCCTCCGGCTTTGCGGCCAGTAGGCAAAATATCCCACAGAAATTCGCCGATGCCGATAACAAGGGGTTTAGAATACATCTTACTCTTTTTTTAGCAGTTGTTTTTCAATCTCTTCAAGCGAACGCCCTTTGGTTTCGGGAATCCAGATGTAGATAAACAGCCATGCAGCAAGGCAAAGGACTCCGAATCCGGCAAAAACGATTGCCGCACCGAAACTCTCCAGCATTATGGGGAAGAACTGCACGACCAGAAATGCGCAGGCCCAGCTGATCCCCGTTGAAAGCGCCATGGCCGTACCCCGGATCGCCGAGGGATATATTTCGGCTGTAACGACGAACATAAGCGGGGAAAGCGACACAGCAAAGAAAGCGATGTAAACAAGCAGGACGATCAGAATCCCGATACTGCCGGGCAGCGGCTGGGCAAAGGCATAGGTCAGGTACGCTAGTGACACGACCAATCCGGCACATCCCCACAAAAGCAGTTTCTTGCGGCCCAGACGGTCCACTAGCCATACGGCGACAATCGTGAACAGAAAGTTCACTATTCCGACATAAATGGCCTGCATAAGTGCCGTATCTCCGCCGATACCGGTCTGCCGCAATATTTCAGGGGCGTAATTGATGATAACGTTAATTCCGGTGATTTGCTGGAATACGGCGAGCAACGAGCCCAACAGGACGATGTGTGTCGTCGATCCGCGGAATAACTCGGATAATTTGGGCCCGCCCTTCTGCGAAGATTTCGGTGTTTCAAGCATAACTGCCGCATCTTCGGAAGAAATTCCCATGCGGGCGATGGCTTTTCGGGCAACCTCATATTCCCCCTGTTTAATCAGCCAACGCGGACTTTCGGGCAGAAACAACAGCATCAGTAGATTGCCCGCAGCGAACAACAACGGCAATCCTAGCATCCAACGCCAGTTGTTTCCCCACGAAATCATCCCAAAATCGGCGCAATAAGCAGCAAGAATGCCGATAACGATGAATAACTGGTAAAACGAAACGAATGTTCCGCGCCATTTGGCAGGAGATATTTCGGATATATAAATAGGTATTACAGCCGAGAGGACACCCATACCGCAGCCGCCTAGGAAACGGGCTGCAATCAGCCATGCGGCATTGCTTGTCATGGCACATCCGACGGCCGACAGTATCAACATGACGGCAGATATGATCATCATGTTTCTGCGGCCGTATTTATCGCTGTAACGCCCTCCCAGCAATGCTCCTATCAGGCAGCCAATCATAATGGCGCTTGTCACGAGTCCCATGGCCATGGCCGAAAGCCCGAACTCGGCGGTAATGAATTCGAGCGCCCCGGAAATTCCTCCCAAATTAAGCCCGACTACGAATGCCCCGAACGAGGCGGCAAAGACATACCCGAATAGTAGTAACTTGTTTTTCATATCAGATTAGTTGATTTATTTGGTATAACAAAAATAGTCTGTTGTGTGTAACGTTTCGATAACGATTGTTACAGATGTGATAAGCCTTGTTACAAATCGATCTAATTCGATTTGCGTGTTTGTAGTCTGGTTACAAATCCGCAATATGGATAAGAGCGGTCGTATTCATGCAAATCTTTGCGTAGCGACACGACATGCAAATGGTCCCATCTGACGATGGGAAAAATTCGCGCCGGAGAATCTCTGCCCAAAGTTTTCAGAATTCCCCGATGCTGCTTCCGAGGGTAGGGCTGTTCCCGATGCAATATTACAACAGTCTGAAGATGAAAAAAAGTCCGCCGAACGGACTGGAGCGGTCGTGAGCGGACATCAGAATCGAAGCGATTCGGCAGGTTGTATATTGCCATCGAAACAAATATTCAGATAAAGAAACAGACGGTTGGACAAATATTTATCGGAATAATCATCCGGACATGCGGATGATTCGATGCAGAAACAGAGAAATATATAATTCAAGAAATAAATATCTAAACAAATCTGCATTTATACGGCAGTTTATCGAAGCAGGCCGCGAAAGAAATCTCTGTTGCAACTATTTGGTTTCTGATATGCGTGTGTTGTGAAGCGGCTGCCGTCCGGTCCGCAGAGTGTGCGACGGTAGAATTCTAAGATAAAACCAAATAAAAGCTGCAAAAAGTTTCATGCCC
>ENA-UONX01001179-UONX01001179.1-human-gut-metagenome-genome-assembly--contig:-P74old-NODE-1179-length-27065-cov-7.651129_pt1 | contig 27065 bp, 20 predicted proteins | sample MGYA00242466_ERZ724013 | MGnify/ENA metagenome assembly ERZ724013 | reverse complement strand
GATTGAAACCAGAGAAGTTTAAGAATCTCGGAGAGATAGGCGGTCGCACCTCACACGAGGTGCGTGGATTGAAACGCCTACTACAACCAGCTTAATGGCGAATACATGTGTCGCACCTCACACGAGGTGCGTGGATTGAAACCTGATGGTACGGCCAATCCATCTTTGGTAGGCGAGTCGCACCTCACACGAGGTGCGTGGATTGAAACTTGATATTGTACCGGTATCCCGGCATCATGGACAGTCGCACCTCACACGAGGTGCGTGGATTGAAACTGTGCTGGGGTCGATGATCCATTTTTGGCTGTCGGGTCGCACCTCACACGAGGTGCGTGGATTGAAACGTCCAATGCGACCAGATTTTCGACCACGTCCACTAGTCGCACCTCACACGAGGTGCGTGGATTGAAACCACCAGTAATCAAAAATCTTGATGTCCCATGACTGTCGCACCTCACACGAGGTGCGTGGATTGAAACCGGGCTGACGCATGACCGGAGCAACAAGGCTTTTGTCGCACCTCACATGAGGTGCGACTAAACCGTTTGGGCAAGCGTTGGAATATCCATCAGAGCGGACAGCAGAAAGAAGAAAACCGCATTTCCCTGACGTGATTATGTTCGCGATGATTTCTGCACAAAGATTCCGTCCAAGTATTCCGCCTTGCTATCCAGTCCATTCAACCGTTTGTTTCCTCATGGCCGAATTCCGGCTGAAGGTTTTGTTCTTCCACGGCCTACCTGTTTCCCGCCAAAAAGCAATCACCGTTTCCATAAAGTCTTTTTTCCTGCCGGATGTAAATCCGCTTTTCCTTGCCTCTCCACCAGCCTCTCAATTTGACTTTTTCCGCATCCGCGCTTCCCCCAACGGGATATTTTCCATTCAGCTTCCGTATTTCATTTTTTCTTTTCCTCCCAGTTTCAGGCCGTTTCCATCCGGGCGGCCCGCACATTTCCACGCTCCACAACCCGTACCTTGTCGCAGGGAAAAAACAACCGGAAGAAAGGAAGACAGGCAGGAAGTTATTCCCCTTTTATTTTGTCCTGATACTCCGGATTCCATAGTAGGAGGCCGCGCCACGGTTAACATAGTCCTCCGGCGATTCGGACAAATCCACCCAGAAGATGAAGGAACACCAGGGCGACGGACGGGAGAAAGGCGGAACGGAAAGGTCCCGGATTCCGGCTTTTTTTTGTTTCAGAATCATGTTGACGCGTTCCCGGTGCTGGCGGTACATCAGCAGGTGGTCGTACAGCGTGGAGGCAACGCATGCGCTGGAGAAGACCAGAAAGAAGACAATGAATATCCGCGGACGGGGAACAGCGCCGGGAAGGCCGTACCAGACATGGATCAGTGCCATGACGCCCGTACCGAACAACACGGTTGCAGAGAACATGGCATGGTCCGCCGGAATCACGGCGGCACAGAAGGAGAGCGCCATGGCATATGCCGTCACTATACAGGCCGCTGCCGTTCCCATTTCCGTTCTCCACGGAAGAAACGCCTTCCGGTCCCTGCCGGAATGTTTCCACAGTATCCAGGCCGCAGCCAGGCCCAGCAAGAGGGGAAGCGCCAGGTATTCATGCATTCTGGCAAGCAGGACGGGAACGGATTCCAGCCTGTCCGGAATGCCGGAGAGAGGCACGGCGCAGCCGGGCGCGGCGGAGTTCATCCGGGCCGAGACTCCGGGGGCGAACAGCATGCAGCACGAACCCGCCACGTGCGCCGCAAGGCCTCCATAAAACCACAGCGGCAGTTTTTTCCTCCGGACCACGCGGACGAAGAGGAACAAGATTCCCAGCAGGAGCCACGTCCCGGGGATGTTGTTTTCATTAGTCATGCCCGCCAGGAATCCCAGAACCAGCACGGCCGCCCACCTGCGCCAGCCGGACGGCGCTTGGTTTTCCGTTTCCGCCAGACCGCGGTACAGGCACAGGAATCCCAGCCACAGGGCGGCGGCCCAGGAATAGTTGGTTGCCCCGGAGAGCCAGTAAATGGTGACGCCGGGACGGGCCGTACAGGTGAACAGCAGGAGCAGGCCCAGTCCGAACAGCCGCACGCCCGGCCAGGAGCGGGGGTTCACCCTCCGCCCGGCAGCCAGGTAGAACATCATCAGCGCCAGACCGACCTGCACCAGGGGATTGAGCAGGATAAAGAGCCATTTGCCGGCCGTCGCCACCGCAAATGCCAGATATTCCCCTATCCTGGGATTCCAGGTCATGTAGGAATCCACACAGCGTTCCCAGACCAGAGTGAAGGAAAAACGGTGTTCCATGCCCGTGAGGGCATGGTGGTACGTATCGGACGTGAACGGACTCCACCAACTGAGCAGAGCCACATACAGGAGGGAGGCGAGAATTATCGCCCAAAACCACAACCTGGACGCGCGGGGAGAAGGCATCAGTTCTGGTCCGGTTTCCTTTTTCTCAGCGCCGGGGGAAGGTCCAGGTCTTCCCCGTCCAGAATGAGGGGGCGCACGCGGGCGAACAAGCCGTGCCCGGCGCGTTCTTCCTCGCCCTCCGCGGGGGAAGCGCCTTCCTCCAGCCCCTTGATGTCGGGAGCGGGTTCCGGTTCTTCCTCCGGTTTTTCATCCGTCCCGCCTTTTTCCTCCACCAGGGGGCTTTCCGGCGGCGGGACGGCACCCGGCGCCGGGAGGACCGACCTTACCGGCACCAGTTCCTCTTCCAGTTCGTGCTCATTGCTCTTGACGGAGGGAACGGGCCGCTCCGGTTCGGGTTCCGGCATCGCCGCGGGGAAAGAAGGCTGAATGGTTTTCCCGGCCCCCGCAAAAAGACTTTCCTCCGGCACCAATTCCGGTTCCACAGGTGCCGCCGTTTCCGGCTTCAGGGGCGGAACGGGGCGGGACGCCGTTTTTTCCGCCGGCACGACACCCAGTACGGTCAATGCCAGACGGTCATCCATGCCGTCCGCCACGCTCGCGCCGATATGGAGGCGCACGGAACCGCCCAGCATTTCCGCCATGCCGTTCACCAGCATTTCCAGACGCTGGAGGGTCAGGGAAGCTCCGCCGCGGACCAGCACCAGAACATCGTCCACCGCACTCAGGCGCTTTTCCAGAAAGAGGGGGGAATTTTTCACCTGCGCCAGTATTTCCTCCACAGGGGCGTTCACGGAAGATTCCGCCACGCCGAAGGAACAGATGCCTTTCCCCGCTCCGGCCACGCACAGCAGGTCGTCCAGACCAACCTGGAGCAGGCTCCCGGAGGAGTCGAGAAGGGAGGGTACGATCAGCACGGCGCGCGCCATGAGGGCGTTGACGACGGAGAAGGCTTCCAGCACTCCCTTGTCGGAATCAATCAGGCTTTCCATGGCGTCGTTGTCAAAGCGCAGCACCATGTCCGAGTACAGGGCCAGCCGGGCCAGCGCTTCATCCGCAAGGGAGGAACGGCGTTCCCCCTCAAAACCGAAAGGACGGATAACGACGCTGACGACATAGGCGCCCTGTTCCTTGGCAAGCCGTGCGACTTCCGGAGCCACGCCGGACCCCGTACCGCCGCCAAGCCCGGCGGCGATGACGGCCAGGTCGCAGCCTTCCAGGGCCCGCAGGATGGCGGATTCACTTTCCCGCGCCGCCTGGGCGCCCACGGAGGCGTCCCCGCCCGATCCCAGCCCCCGGGTGATTCTGGCGCCCAGATGAATCTTGCAGGGGACGGAGGAGGCGTTCAGCAGGCGTGCGTCCAGATTCATGGCGCATACGGAGGAGGTCTGCGGCGCCAGGGCCAGCACTTCCTCCATGACCTTGGTGCCTGCGGAACCTGCACCGAAGAGGCAGGTTTTTCCGGACCGCGCGGCCGGTTCCCGTGTAGAAAAGTCCAGCATGGTGATAGGGATGTGGGGGTGTCAGGAGCGTTCCTTGGAGAAGAGGCCGAAGAGGCGGCCCAGCCAGCTCCGCTGCGGCGGCAGCTCCGCGTCCAGAATCTGGGCGTAGCGGATCAGGCCGATGGCCGTGCAATACCGCGGGTCGTCCAGGTAGGAGGGGGCTCCGTTTTTGGACAGCGTTGGGCGGCTGATCGCCACGCCGAATACGTGGGAGGCGAGTTCGCCCACGCCGCGCATCAGGCTGGCGCCTCCGCACAGATAGACTCCGTGGCAGCGGTTGCCCTTGAAGGTGTCCTTGGGCAGGGAGGATTTGACCAGATTGAAGATTTCCAGCAGGCGGGAACGTATGATTTCATTGAGCACGTTGCGTTCAACCGCGGCGTCCTTCATGCCGCCTTCCCCGCGCACGCGCACCATTTCATTGGTTTTTCCGGAGAAGCTGTTGGCGTCACCCTCCGTCTTTTTCAGCAGTTCCGCCTGCGGAAGGGGAATGCCGGTCATCAGGGTGATGTCGTTGGAGATATGGTCCCCGCCCAGCGGCACGCAGCCGGAGGCCACGAGCTGGCCGTCCAGATACAGCACATAGTCCGTGGTGCCCGCCCCCATGTCTATCAGGAGCGCACCCGCCTGCTTCACCTGCCTGTTGAGCACGAACTGGGCCGTAGCGATGGGCGCAAAGACCACGTCCGCAATGTCCAGAGGCACTTCTCTGACGCAGCGGAAGGAGTTGGTGATGCGGGATTTGATGCCGTGAATGATGTGGCAGTCAATGTCCAGCGTCCTGCCGGTCAGTCCGGCGGGATTGGTCAGGTTTTCCTGCCCGTCCACGGAGAAGAGGCCCGGCACGCGGTGCAGGACGAATTGTTCCGGTCCCAGGGCTACGTCGCGGGCGATTTCCGTCACCTCGTCCATGTGCTCCTGGGAAATGATGCTTTCATCCGGAGGCAGGCGGAAGGTGCCGCGGTTGTTCTGTCCCACGATGTGGGCCCCCGTCACGGAGAGGTAAACGGTCATGATGTCCACATCCGCATGGTCCTGGGCCATGTTCCAGGCGTCGTAAACGCACTGGATGACCTTGGAGGTGTCTTCTATTTCTCCGCGCACCACCCCCTCGCTAGGAACTTCACCCACGCCGATGATCGTCACGGTCGCGTCCGGCTTCACTTCGCCCACGACCATGCAGGTTTTGCTCGTACCTATTTCAAGCCCTACGTGAATTTTTGTCTTAGCCATGAAAGTCAAGGAACTATCAACGTCCTCACACCTGATAGCACATCAGGCTTCATTGATCAAGAAAGCCCGTGCGAACATACACAAAAAACACGGCCTGAAACCGCAGAGGACGGGTTAAAGTCCCGTAGGATGGCGCACCAGGAAGTTCCTGGTGTTCCGGCCGTCCACCCTCCAGCGCGGGCCTTCGCCGCGCCTGCCGCTGCCGGAAGTGTCAAACCGGAGGCCGCAGATGACCAGAAAAACGTGCCCGTTCTTGGCATAAACGGAGATCCAGTCCCCGGACCCTTTCTGCCCGTAATTAAGGAACAGCTTGGAATGGCGGGTGGAAGTCAGGAGGCCGGCTTCTTTCAAGACAAAAGAGGTGCTGCCGGAACAGTCGTAATGAGTATCATAGTGCTTCCTGTGGCCGCCCCCCATCCGGTAGGGTTTATTGACTAGAGAGTTGGCTGCTGCGATGGCCCGTTTCACCTGGACGGGGGCATTCCTGGGGGGAATAGCTTTTCCGTTGTGGAGAACGGCCGTCTTCCCGGGAACGAAGCTGTAGGCGGGAAGGCGCGCAGGAGCTTCAACTTGTTGTTGGGAAGAGGAGCAGGAGGAGAGTATAAGCCCGGCAAACAGAGCGGAAACCAGGCAGAGGGGTTTTTGAACCGCAAATGTCATAAGGACTATAAACTGCTCAAATCCGCCTCCTTTGGCAAGAAAATAAATTCGCCCCGTCCACATTGCGTAGTAGCCGGGGCGAATTTGTTAACAATATTTAGCTGTCGGAACGGGTGCGGGCATCCTTTTCCACGGCCGCCCACAGGGAGTCCAGAGAGGCCTGGACCTTGGGCAGCGCCTCCTTCACGGGCTCACCCGGCTTCCCGTGGCCGAAGAGGTAGTATTTGATCTTGGGTTCCGTGCCGGAAGGGCGTACCGCAAAGCTGCGGCCGTCCGCCAGGTCCACAAAGATCATCTTTTCCGCAGGGATGGGATCGCCTTCCACGTCCACCATGTCCCCCTTGGAAAAGTCACGGATGCCGCTGACGGCAACGCCGTCCAGTTCCGCGGGAGGATTGGCGGAGTAGGATGCGGAGAGGGCCGCAATTTTGGCGGCACCGTCCGCACCTTCCATGACCAGGGATTTGCCCATTTCCAGATAGACGCCGAATTTTTCAAAGAGCTCATGCAGGAGTTCCAGCAGGCTCTTTCCGGCGCTTTCCGCATAAGCGGCCAGTTCCGCAAAGATGATGGCGGCGGAGTTGGCATCCTTGTCGCGCACAAAGTCCTGGGCCAGGTAACCGTAGCTTTCCTCCCCGCCGAAAACGAAGTAGCGGCTGTATTGCAGACGCAGGGCCCGCGTCTGCTCCTCGCTCATCCTGCGGTAGTCCCTGCGTTTTTCCGCCGGGATGGCTTCCTCGTATTTCCCAAGCTTCTGGGCAATGTATTTGAACCCCGTGAGTACGTTGACCACTTCATACCCGAAGTGGTGGCCGATGGCGTCCTGCAGCCCGGTGGTGACGAATGTTTTCACCATGACGGCGCGGGAACGATTGGAGTCATTGATGATGCCGAGTTCCGACATGCTCATGCAGCGGTACCACGCCAGCAGGGAGCCGATCTGGTTGCCCGTCAGAAGGTGCATTTTTCCGTCTTCCCCACGCACGGCCACGCCCATGCGGTCCGCATCCGGGTCCGTAGCGATGACGATGTCCGCTCCGGAAGCGTCCGCCTGTTCAATGGCCATGGCCAGTGCCGGCGGATTTTCCGGGTTCGGGGAAGCCACGGTCGGGAAACGTCCGTCCTGTACGTCCTGCGCCGCCACGGTCTGCACATTGCAGCCCAATTCCTTCAGCAGCGGAACGATGATGTGGCCGCCCGTGCCGTGCAGGTTGGAGTAAACGATTTTGGCGCCTCCTTTGGCGAAGAGTTCCGGGCGCAGAAGCACGGATTTCAGCCTGTCCATGTAAATGCGGTCAAAGGAGGAGTCCAGCACGTGGAGTTCTCCCCTCCGGTTTTCCGGCAGGGGTTCGTATTCTTCCGAGGTCAGGGCGTTCACTTCCGTAATCACCGCCTTGTCATGCGGGGGGACAAGCTGGGCGCCGTCGCTGAAATAGGCCTTGAAGCCGTTGTCGTGGGAGGGGTTGTGACTGGAGGTCAGCACGACGCCGGAGTCCGCATTCAGTTCACGGATGGCAAAGGAGATTTCCGGCGTGGCGCGGGGGCTGTCGAACAGATAAACGTCACAGCCCAGGTCCGTGCCGATTCCGGCGCAGAATTCGGCAAAGTCACGGGAGAAATGGCGCGTATCGTGCCCGATGACCAGCCGGGGCTTTCTTCCCGGCTCCGTAGCCTCCACGTGTTTTTTCACATAGATGATCAGGCCGCGCATCGCACGCCCCACGTTGAAGTAGTTCATGCAGGCCGTTCCCACACAGGGATATTCCGGACGGCCGTTCACGCCGCCCTTCCCCTCTTCCGCAGTCGTGACCACATTACCGATGGTGCGGCCGCGGAGCCCCCCCGTGCCGAAAGCCAGGGTTTTGTAAAAACGGTCATTCAGTTCCTGCCATTGTCCGGCGGCGGCCAACTCCTCCACGGCCTGGCGCGCCACGGGAGACCTCGTTCCCGCCAGAAGAAGGCGGATGTTGGTCAGGGAAGATTCCAAAAGCCTACCCTCTTTCACGGCGTTCGTCAGAGATTCGTCCAATGTATTCATGCTGGCGGAATACTACATCATGCATCCTGTTTGACAATAGCTCTTTCCTCCATGCCTTGAGAAAAAACAGCCATATTTCCTCCGGCCAGCCGCCGGGAGGGAAGCCCGGCCCTTTCTTCCCGCAAAACCGGCCCTTCCGCCGCAGTCCCTTTACAGGGACTGGCGGTCGTACAGTTCCCGGTACAGGGGGCAGGAGGCATATAATTGCTCATGGGTGCCGTCCCCGACGATGCGGCCATCCTCAAACACCAGAATGCGCGTCGCCACCCGGATGGAGCTGAAGCGGTGGGCTACGATCAGCGCCGTTCTGCCTTCCACCAGCCGGTCCAGTTCATGCTGGATCTGGGCCTCGCTTTCCGCGTCAAGGGAGGCGGTGGCTTCGTCAAGAATCAGGATCGGGGCGTCTTTCAAAAACGCGCGGGCAATCGCCACGCGCTGGCGCTGGCCTCCGGACAGGCCGCTTCCGCCGTCGCCAAGCACGGTCTGGTAGCCCTCCGGCATGCCCATGATGAACTCGTCCGCGGAAGCGGAACGGGCGGCGGCGATGACTTCCTCATCCGTGGCGTCCTGGCGCCCCAGCCGGATATTCTCCATGATGGTGCCGTGGAACAGCACGGGATGCTGGGAGACGAAGGCGATGTTTTTGCGCACGTCGTGCAGGGTTGCGGCCCTCACGTCCACGCCGTCCACAAGCACGGCGCCGGAACTGACGTCGTAAAACCTGGGCAGAAGGCTGGCGAAGGTGGTTTTCCCCGCTCCGCTGGGCCCCACGAGCCCCACCACCTCACCGGGGCGGATGTGGATATCAATGCCGTTCAGCACATGGCGGGCTCCGTCGTAGGAGAAGGAAACATGATCGTAGTCCAGCCTGCCCGCCGCACGCCCCAGCGGAACGGGGTCGGACGGCTCCGGCATGGTGTCGGGCTCTTTCAGAATGTAGTTGATGCGCTCCAGGGAGGCATACGCGCTTTTCAGGTTGGTGAGGGTGACGCCCAGGCGCTTGAGCGGGTCATAGCACATGAACAGAGCCGCGGCCAGGGCCGTAAATTCGGCTTTGGTCATGCCCATTTCATTTCCCTTCACCAGCAGGATGCCCAGGCCCAGAGCCGTTACGATTTCCAGGACCGGCACCAGGAAATGCCTGTATTTTACCGTCCTGAGGTTAATTTGAAAGAACCGCTGGATCAGCCCCAGGAATAATCCCACCTGCTGTTCCTGCATGCCGTAGGAGCGGATTTCACGCTGCGCCGCCAGGTTTTCCTGCGCGGCGGCGGTGATGTTCCCCAGTTCCTCCTGCGCCAGCTTGGCTTTCTTCATGATGCGGCGGCCGAAAAAGCGGATGGGCCACACCGCCAGGGCAATCAGCCCGAGATTCAGCAGCACGATGGCCGTATGCGGATTGACGAAGACCTGGTAAACGAGAAATCCCAGCGCGGCCAGCAGCGTAAGGGGCTGCTTGATGATGTCATTGGCCGCCACAACCAGGCCGCTCTGCACGCCGGCGGCGTCATTCAGCAGGCGGCTGATAAGGTCTCCGCGCTTCTGGCGGTCGATGAACGACAGGGGAAGGGTTTGCAGCCTGGAAAAGGCGTCCAGCCGGATTTCCTCCAGCACCTTCATGCTGACGATGCTGATCCAGTACACGTTGAAAAAGGTGCCTATTCCCCTGATGGCAAATATCAGCGGAAGCAGGGAACACACCGCGACAAGCACGGCGACGTGCATGTGTTCCGGAGCTACCGTCCGGGCAATGATGTCATGTATTTCCGGCGGAATTTGCGTATTGTCGAATACCACGGGGAATACCTTGGCAATCATCACGGGGAAGCCGAAGCCGCTGGCGGCGGCGGCAAGGGCTCCGGCGGCCAGTGCGGCGATGAACAGCTTCACCACCGGCTTCAAATACCGCGCGTACTCGAAAAACTGCCTTAACATGACGAGCCTCCTTCCTCTTCCGCAATCATTTGCTGCTTGGTGTAAAGATCCCGGTACAGGGGGGATTTTTCCATGAGTTCCTCATGCGTGCCGTCCGCGGCAATGCGCCCCCCTTCCAGAACCAGAATGCGGTCCGCCATGCGGATGGTGCTGAATCGGTGAGCAATGATGAAGGTGGTCCTTCCTGAAGCCAGCTTCTCGATTTCCTTCTGGATCAGTTCCTCGCTCTTCATGTCCAGGGATGCCGTGGCTTCATCCAGCACCAGAATGGGAGCGTCTTTCAGAAATGCCCTGGCCAGGGACACGCGCTGACGCTGGCCGCCGGAGAGCCCTTCCCCCATCTCGCCGATCAGGCGGCCGTAGCCTTCCCCAGTCTCATTCACAAAACTGTCCACGGCGGACATCCTCCCTGCCTGTTCCACTTCTTTGTCCGAAGCCTCCGGGCGGCCTATGCGGATGTTGTCCGCCACGGACCCGCGGAACAGGACGGGATACTGGGACACCAGCGCAATGTGGGACAGCAAGTCCCTTTTGCTCATTTCCCGCACGTCCACTCCGTCCACCTTCACGCTACCGGAGAGCACGTCGTAAAAACGGCACAGCAAGTTGATGAAAGTCGTTTTTCCCGCCCCGCTGGGACCGACAAGGGCAACCACCTGCCCCGCCGGAATGCGGACGTCAATATTCCGCATGACAGGGGCATCTTCCTGATAACTGAAACAGACATTGTTGAATTCGACTTCCCCCTTCCATTCTTCCGGACTTTTCGGGGTTTTCGGTTCGGGAACGTCGTCCGCGGCATGCAGCACTTCATTAATGCGCTCCAGCCCGGCTTTGAGGGTCTCCGCCTTGTTGTGGACCGCTCCCAGCCTTTTGACCGGCTCATAGCAAAGGTACATGGCCGTAGCCAGGGAGGCGAAGTCCCCCATGCTCATCCCGTTCATGTTGGCGACAAAGAGGGTGGCGGCCATGGCAACGGCGCTGACGAATTCAATCAGGGGCGTCAGCAGGCTCTGCCATCGGACCACGCTGATGGAAGCCTGGATGTAACGGCGTATCCTGTTTTTAAAGAGGTTGGTCTGCTGCTGCTCCAGTTCAAAGGCGCGGATGTCCCGCTGGGAAGAAAAATTTTCCTGGAGCGTGGAGGAAAGATCCCCCTGACTGGCCTGCACCGTGCGTGCGCGGACAAGCATCTTTTTGCCGATATAGCGGATGGGGATCACACAGGCCCCCACCAGGAGCATGTTGGCCAGCAGAATCAGGAACTGCTGGCTGACGGACGCCTTGTAAACCAGAAATCCCAGAGCACCCAACAGGGTGAGGGGCTGGATGATCAGATCATTGGCAATCTGAACCAGGGCGCCCTGGAGAAACTGGGTATCCTGCATCAGACGGCTCAGCAGGTCCCCCCGCTGGCAGCGGTCGTGGAAGGAAAGGGAAAGGTCCTGAAATTTCCTGTACACCTTGAGCCGGATGGTTTCCAGCACGCCCAGCCCTATTTTGGACAGCAAATAGACATTGACGAAAGAAGACAGGCCGCGGACCACCACGACAAGGGGCAGCAGGGCCGCCGCCGCCCAGACGGTCAGCCAGGGCAGTTCCTCAGGCCGCACGAACAGCAGCATGAGGCGTTCCGCATAGACGGGGAGCGGTTCTCCGTCAAAGATCACGGAGAATACCGACTGCAGGATCGCCGGAATGCCGAAGCCGCTGGAAAGGGCGGCGATAACGCCCCCGAGCACAGCTCCCGCCAGGGTTAACTTGTAAGGGCGAAGGTATTCGCGCCATAAATGCACGATGTTCTGCGCAGCGGGTTCCTGCCCCTGTGTTGACTGTTCCCTCATAAATAGTTGCGACTGATGCCCCCGCCAACGGACGGCAGGCAATCGGGACGGATCATACCATGAAGCGCGGACATGACAAGCTCCTTGCTGTAAAAACTCCACAGGAATATTCCCTTTATGGGGAATTCACGGTATCCCGGCTTGTCCGGAACCGCGGAATGGGCTAGCCTGCCGGACCATGTTGCGAACAGGACTGATCCAGCCGGAAACCATTCCCGGCCAATTTCCCAGAAATCTCCGGGCCATCGTGGAACTGTACCGGACCTGCCTGGACCGGGGAGCGGAAATCGTCATTTGCCCGCCTCTGGCCCTGGGGGGCATGAACACGGGGGAACTGGCCCTGCGCAGCGGCTTTCGGGCGCAACACCAGGCCGCCTTTGAATATCTGGCCCGTGAAATAGCGGAAGTTCCCCTTCTGCTTGGCGCTCCGGATGCCGGAGGAATCCGCCTTTATCTGCTCCGCTCAGGCCGTCTCCTTCCCCAGAAAGCCGTCATCCCGGGTGAACGCCAGGAGAAAAACTCAGCTCCGGCCGCAGGCCTGTTCCGGGGAAAGGAATCCGGGGAATTTACTGTCCGTCCCGTGGGGGAACAGAATGAACGCCCATCTTTCAAGCCGTGCCTGCTTCTGCGCATGCCTGCGGCTCCCTGGCATGAGGGACAACTGGAACAGGACGAAGAGGAAAGCCGCCGTCTGGCGCTGGAAACAGCCCTCCCGGTAGCAACCGTCCGCCTGGCGGGAGGGGAAGGTCCGTTTATGCTACCCGGAGCTTCCTCCCTGTGGTCCGGCACGGGGGAGCTGGCCGCCAGGCTGCAGCTCTTTGAACGGGACGCGGCAGTTATCCCGGCAGAAACGCCAGCGGACAGAACCGCCCCACTCCCTGCCCCGGACCGGCAAACCCGGCATGCGCTCCGCAAGGGGATAGCGGATTTCATCCTGAAGGCCGGCTGCGGCTCCGCATGCCTGAACCTGCTGGAGAACGCTTCTTCAAGCCTGCTGGTCCATGTGTTGAAAAAATCACTCCCCGATCTCCCTGTCACGGGATTCATTCCCCGTTTGTCCGGCACGCCGGAAAAGGACATTGCCCGTGCGGAACATCTGGCCGCCGGACTGGGAATCCGTACCATCAGCCTGCCGCCCATGAGTGAAGTGCAGCCCGGTTCCGCAGAAGAAGGCTGTCTTTCCGCATGCCGCATGCGCGCATTGGCGGATGAAGAGGGGGCGCTTCTGCTCTCATCCCTGAACGGAACGGACATCACGACGGACCTCCGCGCCATCCGGGCGGCCTGCACGGCGGATTTCATGCCGCTGAAAGACCTGTATGAATCCGAACTGGCTGCCCTGTTCCCTGAATTCGCCATCGCATCACCGGAGGCGGTCCTCCGCGACGGCCTGCTCATGCGCCTGCACAGGGAGCATGTGTCCGCCACGCACCTGGCGGCTCTCATGCTGGACCGGGAACTGGAAATACGCAGGTTGCAGAGGCTGGCCCGTACTACGGAATGGGACCGGAGAAAACTGCCGCCCGGGCTCTTCCTGCGCTCCATTCCCGGCACTCCGGAAGTACCTGCAATCCATCAGATGGCGGACTAGGACACGCCTATTCCCTTTTAACCTTGTGGCGTACATTGCGCTTGCTCTTCGCACGGAATAAGTGATTAGTAGGATCCATGCAGTTCTATGTAGCCACCATGATTGGCCGCACCGCCATTGGCCTGATTGATCGTCTGGGATCAATCGGACTGCTGCTGTACCAAGTGTGCGCCTGCATGTGGACCGGAAAGTTCCGGATGCGCGTCCTTGTGGAACAAATTGCAAAAATAGGCGTGCAGTCCCAGCCCGTCGTTATCATTACCGGAGCCTTCACGGGTGCCGTGCTGGAGGCGCAGACCCTGTTCCAGCTTCAGACGGTGAGGATGGAAACCATGGGGGGAGCCGTCGTCGCGGTGGGCATGTTCCGGGAGCTGGGGCCCGTCATCACCGGGCTGATGCTTGCGGGACGCGTGGGATCGGCCATGGCCGCGGAAATTGGTACCATGAAAGTAACGGAACAGGTGGATGCCCTTAAGTCCATGAACGTGGACCCCGTGGATTACCTGGTGAAGCCCCGCATCCAGGCCATGCTCATTTCCATGCCCATCCTGATGATGGAAGCCGTGCTGGTGGGCATCGTCTCCGCCTTCATCGTCAGCATTACGGCTTTCAACGTGGACCAGGCGTACTGGATGCACTTCATGAGCAAATTCGTAGCCATGGGGGACATCATCGTGGCGCTGGTCAAGGCGCTGGTCTTCGGACTCATCATTTCCCTCATTTCCTGCCGGGAGGGCCTGAATACCAGAAACGGGGCCGTGGGAGTGGGCAAGTCCACCATGCAGGCCATGGTGTATGCCTCCGTGGCGCTCCTCATTGCCAACTTCATCCTGACCATGATTCTCAACTCCATCTTCCCCATGGGATTCATGAGGTAACCTTTATTCCAAAGCCATGCAGCCGTTCATCCGCGTAAGCCAGCTCAAACAAAGCTTCGGCGCCCAGGAGGTGCTGAAAGGCGTGAGCTTTGATGTGGACAAGGGGGAGCTTCTGGCGCTGATCGGCGGTTCCGGCGCCGGGAAAAGCGTCATTTTAAAGCATTTGGACGGCCTGATGAACCCTCTGGACGGCTATGTGGACATAGACGGAAGGCGCATCAGCAATGTTCCGGAAAAAATAAAAAGGGAAATCCGGAGCAAGATTGGATTCATGTTTCAGCAGGGGGCCCTGTTCGACTCCCTCAGCGTGGGGGAAAACGTAGCTTTTCCCCTGCAGGAAGCAGGGCTGAAAAATGAAGAAGAGCTGGATTCCCGGATTTCTGCGGCGCTTGAATCCGTCGGACTCTCAGGACAGGAAGAAAAAATGCCCGCGAACCTTTCCGGAGGCATGATCAAGCGCGTGGCCGTAGCCAGGGCCATCGTCATGACGCCGGAATGCCTCCTGTACGACGAACCTACGGCTGGCCTGGACCCCATCGTCACGGACAGCATCAGCTTCCTGATCCGCCAGATCTGCAAGGACAAGGGCATTACCACCGTCATCGTCTCCCATGACATGCCCAGCGTGATCCGCATTGCGGACAAAATCGTCTATCTCCGGGAGGGAACGGTTTACTGGACCGGCACGCCGGAGGAACTGCTGCATTCCGAAGATCCGGTCCTGAAAAAGTTCCTGTACGGGGATTCCGGGGAAGACTGGGCCTCCCTGGCGGGAATGCATGAAAATTTTCAACGGGTTCTGCTGGAACGTGCGGAACGGGAAAGAAACCAATAGAAAAACCGCCATCACAACATGAAGCAAAAACTTAAACCGGAAACATGGGTAGGCATTTTCCTGATTGCCGGAATACTCATGATCCTGGGGGTCATTCTGGGCTTTGGAGGGTTGAAAACCACCAAGGAACAAACTTACCCCATCAACATCATTTTCAAGGATTCGGCGGGCCTCATCAAAGACTCCCAGATACGGCTGGGCGGCGTTTCCGTGGGAAAAGTCACCAAGGCCCCGGAACTTCTGCCTTCCGGCAATGAAGTGATGCTGGAAGCCAGCATCCAGCGCGGCGTAAAAATCCAGGTGGGTTCCGTCTTCCGCATAGACATGCAGAATATTCTGGGAGACAAGTATATTGAAATCGTTCCCCCTTCCCCACCCACGGACCAATACATCCAGCCTCATGAAACCATCATGGGACAGGCGGAGAGCGACATCAGCAAGCTCAAGAACAATGCCGTGGTGGCCAGCGAGGAAATCCTGGCCATCCTGAAACGGATAGAAAAGAATTCCGGCAATATTGACGAAGCCCTTCTCAACATCAGCGAGGCGGCCAAGGGCCTGTCGCAGACCACCAAGATCATCAATGAAAACCTTTTGGACCAGGAGAACCTCCAATACGTCAAGGGCGTACTGATGAACATGGACAAGACGGGGAAAGAACTCCCCGGCCTGATGGAAGAAACCAGAACGTCCATAGTCTCCATGAAGGAAACCATCCGGGATGCCCGCAAGATCATTGACGGAGTGGAAGACAAGCTGGAGAGACTGGATCCGGCCATCAAGGAAATTCCCTCCACGCTCACCGCCTTGCGCAAGGCTTCCGACCACATTGCCTCCGTTACGGCGGATGCACGCAAGAACCAGGGCTTCCTGGGCCTGCTGCTTTATGACGCCCGCTTCCGCGCCAACGCCCAGGAATTCATCCGCAACCTGAGGGATTACGGCATTCTCCGCTACCGGAACCCGAACGAGCCCCAGATCAAGCCCGACCCGCGCGGCGGTTTTTCCGGCAGCCGACGCTGACGGCGGCCCACAATTCCGCATGAAGCCATTTTACACACTTGCCATTAGTGGGAAGAATGCTAAAAATCCCTAATGTGAGAGGCGAACACATGTAAGCCGACATGTTTTCAACAGGAATTCAACCTTAACACTCTAATCAATCATGCAAGACAATCAAACCGAACTTGAACCGACCGTAACAGCAACGGATGCCAGCTGCTCCTGCCCCTCCGCCCGCGACATGGCCGTTACCAGATTTCACCAGGCCCGGGCTTTCGCTGCGGCCAAAGTAAACCAAATACGCAAGGCAGCCACGGAACAGGCGGGCACCATCCGCGATTACGCCCAGGAAAAGGGAGTGGTCATCCGCGACAAGGCCAAGCATCTTCATGAAGCCAGTGAAGAATACGTGAAGGAAAAGCCCACCCAGTCCATGCTCATCGCCATGGGCGTGGGTCTCCTGATCGGACTCCTCATCCGCCGCCGTTAATCTGTCCCGCGCCATGCGTCCCGCGCGCATGGCGCTTCCCCTTCCGTCCAATTCGTGCCATGGGTCTGATCGACAAATTGAAACGCACCTTCGTCACCCCGGTCATGGAGGAAAAAGAGGAAGGGATGGCTATGGCGCGTTCTCTCCGGGAAGCCGGTGCGGCCGCACTCTCCCATTTGGAAGCCTTGTACGGCCTGCTCAAGCTGGAGCTGGAAGAAGCGTCCAAACGGCTGGGCCAAAAAATGGCCCTGCTCCTGCTGGCCGCCTTCATGGCCCTCTTCGGCTACCTCTTCGTATGGTGCCTGCTGACCATGATCATGGCCTATTATTGGAACATCATCGCAGGGCTTGCCGTGACAGCCGGGTTCCACATTCTGGTTGCCGCCATTGCTCTGGCCATGTTCAGCCGCATTCGCGTCACTCCCATCGCCCCCGCTACGGCGGAAGAACTTAAAACGGATTTATCATGTCTGCAAATGGCTCTCAAAAAAAGCTCGAACTCCTGATGCAGGTAGCCACTTCCCGGCTGGACATCGTCAATGAGACCGACGCTTTCACCCAGAAGGTGCAGCATCAGGCGGACCATCTCCGGCAGCTGAAAAAAAGAGCCATGTCCATTCCTGTGATCGGCTCCATCGTCGGCACAGTGGGAGGCATTCTACTCATCAAAATGCTCACGGGAAAAAAGAGCCATCCGGCCCCGGCGCGTCCGCGCCTGTCCGGCCTGCCCGGAGGACTGGTCAATTCCTCCATGTTCAGGTTCATTATTGAAATCCTGATTACCCTGGCCTTCCCCTCCCTGAAAAAGCTGGGATTTGACTTGGCCAACAAAAAAATCCTCAGCCTGTTCAAATTCCGGAGCCATTGACGGCTCCCAGCCCGGCAAAGGAAAAACGCTATTTTTACGGCGGTTCCGAAAGTGGAGGACTTTTTATTTTTTGCTGGTCAAAAAAGGCCCCTTTCCGCTAGTATGTAGCTTTATCAGTTTGCTGCATTCAAAACATGAGCGAATACATTTTGCCCCACGTCGACGGATATCTTAAGCTTGGACAGGACTTTGACTGTTCCGATATCCACCTTGCCGTCAACAGCCGCCCCACATGGCGCCGGTTCGGCCAGCTTCTGCCCATTTGGGAAGAAGCCCCCAACCTCACCCCCAAGGACACGGAAATCCTGGCCCGGGGATTTCTGGAGGAGCCTGAATGGAACCGCCTTCAGCAGCGCGGCGACGTGGACTTTGCCTATGCCAACGACTTCGGCCGCTACCGCGCCTCCGTTGTCAAGCAGCGCCTGGGCTACGACATCTGCTTCCGTATCATCAACACGAAAGTCCGCACCATGGAGGAAATCGGGCTGCCGACGGACTATGTGGTGCCTCTGACCCGCTACACCAACGGCCTCATTTTGGTGACGGGCTCCGTGGGTTCCGGTAAATCAACGACGCTGGCCTCCATCGTGGACTTCATCAACCAGGATCGCCACGACCACATCATCACGCTTGAAGACCCCATCGAATACATCATTCCCTCTAAAAACTGCCACGTCAACCAGCGTGAAGTGCACAAGCACACGGAATCCTTCGCACGGGCTCTGCGCGGCGCGCTCCGTGAAGACCCGGACGTCATCATGGTGGGGGAAATGCGCGACCTGGAAACCATTTCCCTGGCTCTCACCGCCGCGGAAACGGGCCACCTGGTGCTCGGCACGCTGCACACGGGATCCGCAGCCCGCACGGTGGACCGCGTGCTGGACGTCTTCCCGGTGGAACAGCGCGACCAGATCCGCATCATGGTCAGTGAATCCCTGCGCGGCATCATTTCCCAGCAGCTTGTTCCCCGGGCGGACGGCAACGGCCGCGCCCTCGCCATTGAAATGCTCGTCAACACGCCCGCCATTGCCAACTGCATCCGCGAAGGCAAGACCTTCATGATTCCCGGCTGCATCCAGACAGGAAAGGCCCAAGGCATGATTCTGATGGACGACTCACTCAGGGCCCTTTACCAAGCGGGGCTCATCACCGCAGACGACTGTCTCTTCCGCTCCGAAGACAAAACCATCATGAAAGCCTTCCTGGGCATCAAGTAACCTTTAACTTTGACACATTCCTGTTATGGCTGTTATCGACCAATACTTCAAATATCTCGTAGAATCCGGAGGCTCCGACCTTCACCTCAGCGAAGGCCAGCCCCCAAAAATCCGTGTCAACGGCACCATTTCCGCCATCTCTGATGAAAATCTGGAAGGCCAGGCATTCAAGACCCTGCTCTCGGAAATCTGCGACCCGCAGGCATTCCAGAAATATCTGGAAGAAGGCGATCTGGACTTTGCCTATGAAATGGACGAAACTTCCCGCTTCCGCTGCAACTACTTTAAGCAGCAGCATGGACTGGGCGCCGTCTTCCGTCTCATTCCCACAAAAATCGCTACGCTGGAAGAGCTGGGCGTTCCAACGGTGGTCAAGGAATTCGCCCACATGAGGTCCGGCCTGGTGCTGGTTACCGGCCCCACCGGTTCCGGTAAATCCACCACGCTGGCCGCCATCATCGACTACATCAACAGCAACCAGGCACGGCATATCATCACGGTGGAAGAACCTATCGAATTTGTCCACCCCAATAAAAAATCCATCGTCACCCAGAGGGAGGTTCCCCTGCAGACGCCTTCCTTCGCGGACGGCTTGCGGGCTTCCCTCCGCGAAGACTCCGACATCGTGCTTGTGGGGGAAATGCGCGACCTGGAAACCATCTCCCTGGCTCTCACCGCCGCGGAAACCGGCCTTCTGGTCTTCGGTACCCTGCACACGAACAACGCCAGTAAAACCATTGACCGTATTATTGACGTCTTCCCCTCCGATCAGCAGTCACAGGTGCGCACCATGCTTGCGGGTTCCCTCCGCGGCGTCGTGGCCCAGCTCCTGATGAAGCGCAGCGACAAGCCGGGACGCGTGGCCGTCAATGAAATCCTCTTTGCCACTCCCGCCGTGGGCGCCATCATCCGCGAAGGCGCTACGCAAAAGATTCCGGATGTCATCGTGGGCGGCAAATCCATGGGGATGCAATTCATGGACGACGCCATCTGGCAAAAGCTCCAGCAGGGCATCGTTTCCCCGGAAGAAGCTTACATGAAGAGCATTGAAAAGAAGAGGTTCCGCAACTTCCTGCCCCCCGAGTCGGCCCGTCTGGCGGATTCCGGTGGTGGAAACTAAGCCTCCGTCGTACCTTGCCCCTTATGTCCCCCACCGGAAAATTCACGTTCAAGCTCGTGATCTATGGAGCGTTCCTGCTCTATCTGGTGGGGGACTTGTTCATTTGGCACGGCTTCCTGGCGGGCAGGATGGATGCCTACCTGAAACCCATGCCGGGGCCGCCCGGAGACAATTCCGAACGCATCGCGGAAGTTTACGGAGAACCGCTTACCGCCAACCAGCTGAACAGGAGAATTGCGGAGCTGGGCATTCTGCGCCAGCCCGCCGTGCTGGACATGGGAGACGGCATGACGCTCACCCATGAACTGGATGTGCAGAAGGAGCTGGTCCCCCGTGCTAGATATGACCTCATCAGCTCCTCTCTCCTGCGCCTGAAAACCCGGGTCAACGATTTGCAGCTCCCCAACCGCAATGCGGAAGCCGCCCAGGCGGAAAAGCAAATCCAGTCCCGTTTTGACGGCGACAGGGAGAAATATTTGGAAATGCTCCACGGCCAGAAACTCAACGAAGAGCAGCTCCGGCAGAAAATTGCCGCCCGCCTCAAGCAGACGGAACAGCTTTACCGCGCAACCATCAAGGTTGCGGATCCTACCGACGAAGAACTGAAAATCTACTACAATCTGGTCAAGGACAGGCTTAAAACGCCGGATTTGCGGCAGGCCAGACACATTTTCCTCTCCACCCTGCACAAGGATGACAATCAGGTCAAGCAGGCGGCGGAAGCCCTGTTGGCGCGCCTGCGGGCCGGAGAATCCTTCGAACGGCTTGCCAAAAGTACCAGCGAAGATGAACGGACGGCTTCCGCCGGAGGCTCCCTGGGCTGGATCAACCCGGCCCGTACTGCGGAAACCTTGGATCTGGACATTGCCTCCCTGCCTGACAACACGCCTGTGCTCGTCAAAAGCAAATGGGGATGGCACATCATGGAAGCCTCCCCCTTGAAGAAAGGACGCGTCCCATCCTATGAGGAGGTGCTGCCTGCTTTGAGAAATGCAGCCCAAAGCCTCAGAAGGGCGCAAGCCACAGGATTATACATGGACGGTCTTATTGAAGAAGCCCATCTTAAAAACCGCATCAAAAACAAACAAAAACATTAAACCACACCGGAGTTCCGGAAGAACCGGGCGATCCCCCACGGCATCTTTCTTATTTTTCATTTGGAAGGAGGCGTTATTCTTCTGCCGCATTCATTGCCGGAATGATCTGTCATCACGAGGAATCTCTCCTTGGCAAAATCCGGAGAAAGATGATCTTGCTAAAAAGCATTCTCCTTCCCGCGATACAAATTTGCTGCTACACGGAACAGGAAAGAAAATCAGGACCGCCTGAAATAAAATAAATTCTAACCTATTGAGCACGGAACTTCATCCGCATATTATCAATAGGGGCGAAGAAACAACAATTCATCAGGGATTCCTCTGATTTCCGCGGGTTTTCAACACACCGCAGTAAAGGGGCCGCTATATGCTTAAGGGCATTATAAAAAAATTGCCTTCCTGTATTCAATTGTGCTTGATCTCCACAAGGATGTCGAGTAGCTTGCCTCCGGTAATTCCTAGAGGGGTATTAGCTCAGTTGGTAGAGCGTCTCGTTCGCAATGAGAAGGTCAGGGGTTCGAATCCCCTATACTCCACCATCCATCTTTTTCTGCTGCCGGTTTGTCCCGTACAGAATTTCAGACCGCGTTATGAATGGCGACTTATTCAAGATTACACTGATTTCAGTCATTGCCATTCTTCTCGCCATTGTCGGGGGCCTTGTATCCGCAGACGGCGATCCAGTTTCCATTGCCCTTGCCATAGCCCCGTTCGCCTTGGCAGGACTATACATGATGAAGGAAAAGGTATGGTATCTCTGGATACTCATTCCTCCTCTCTTTATTCCTTTTTCAATTAATTCCTATGCTCCCCTATTCGCCTATTCTGTCGTGCTGCCCTTTTATTTATGGAATGTCATGCTCAGACGCTCCAGCTTGACCTGGAATTCTATTCCTCTGCTGGATACCTTAATTTTCCTTCTTTTCATCCATGTTGCCTATGTTTTTCTGACTCATCCCTTTGGATTGGGAATAAACATTCTGGAAGATTACTATGGAGGTAAGGGCTATATCATGTTTCTGCAGGCGCTGCTGGCATATGTATGTCTGTCTTCATTGAAAACAAGCAGCCAGGAGCTAGGAAAAGTACTCCAATGGTCTATTGCCCTGATCCTTTTCTTTACACTGGTCCAAACGGCAAGGGCATTACTCTCTCCCGAGTCAGCAGAAGGCATGGCGGGGAATGTGGGAACAGAAATGAATGAAGATGGACGAAATTCATCTTTTCTGGCCATTTCCACACTGGTACTTCAAGTGCTTATCTTAAAATACTCTGTATGGCAGATGATTAAACGCCCCTGGTGGGGATTGTTGGCAGCCTCGGCATGCGCAGGCATTTTAATTAGTGGGTTCCGTTCCACCCTTGCCGTTATCCTGTTGCTCTTTTTTATCGTCTGCTTACTTTACAAGCGATGGTTTGTCAGCATTGTAGTCCCCCTTCTCGGGCTAGGTATGCTTATGCTTCTCTCTTCCTCAAAAACCTTGCTTGAACTTCCTTTTGGGATACAACGCATCTTATCTGTCCTCCCATTTCTCGAAGTCAATTCCCAGGCCAGGGAGAATGCACTGGCTTCCACCGAATGGAGAGTTGAAATGTGGAAATGGGCTTTTGACGACAGGGAAAGATTCATTCAGGATAAGGTGTTCGGCGATGGATTCGCGCGCGACATCAATATCCTCAAAGCAAACATTTACGAAGAAGCTTACCATCTCACCAATAACCAGCAGCTCTCCTTTGCCTGGAACGGATTATGGCACAGCGGCCCGGTATCTACTATTCAGACCATTGGATATGTAGGTCTCACATTATATTTCATCATATCCATCATTGGCATGGTCTATGCATGGCAAGTCGGCCGCATTTACCGCTACAGCAAATACAGCCTAGGTATTCTGTTCGTTACAGCCATTTACCTTACCCGTCCTCTGGGTTTCTTTTTCATTTTCGGGGAAAGTACTTCTATTACTGAGGACATCATTTCACTGGGAATCATCAAGGTCTTGTTCTCCTGTGCCAAAAGAGAGGGATTGTACGTTTCCATCCATATGCGCAGGGAATATGTTCCTCTCATGATACAGCAGAAGAAAGAAAAAGCCGCGCTCCCCAGCCCTTCCGGAATTCCCTGCTGAATACTCCATTTCATTTTTCAGAAAAACCGTCTTCTTTCATTGCTTGAGGCTGGACTATTCGGAGGGGAATTGATAAGGTCCCGAAACGTTTAACCTCTCCATGGCATCCGCCCGTCTCCAACACATCATTGGCCTTATCCCGGCGCGCTGGGGTTCTTCCAGATTCCCCGGCAAACCTCTTCATCCCATTGCCGGAAAACCACTTGTCCAACACGTATGGGAGCGGGTTGCCCGCTGCAGCCGGCTGGACGACATGGCCATTGCCACGGATGACGAACGTATCCTTGGGGCGTCGCTGGCGTTCGGGGCAAAGGCGATCATGACCTCTCCGGGCCATCCCAGCGGCAGTGACCGTCTGGCGGAAGCCGTCCAAGCGTTTCCTTCCGCCACCCACATCGTCAACATCCAGGGGGATGAGCCTCTCATTGATCCGGCCCTGATCGACCGCCTGGCTGATGTGCTGGCAACAGATCCCGCCCTTCCCATGGCCACTGTCGCCTGCCCCATTGACAGAGAAGAAGACCTGGACAATCCCAACATTGTAAAAGTGGTTCTTGCCGGCAGCGGAGATGCGCTTTATTTTTCCCGGTCCGCCATCCCATTCGCCCGCAATTCACGTATTTCCCCGCCCCTCAGGCATCTTGGCATTTATGCCTACCGCCGGGACTTCCTTGCAAACTATGTCTGCTGGAAACCTACCCCCCTGGAACTCACGGAATCCCTGGAACAATTGCGCGCACTGGAAAATGGGGCCAAAATCAGAGTCATCCTGACGGACCATGTCAGCGTGGGAGTGGATACGCCGGAACAGGCGGCCCAGGTCGAACAGATTTTATTAAATACACACTAGGAACAGACATTATCATGAAATACATCTTCGTCACAGGCGGCGTCGTATCATCTCTGGGCAAGGGCTTGGCAGCCGCATCCATCGGCACTCTGCTGGAACGCTGCGGACTGAAAGTGACCCTGCAGAAATTCGATCCCTACCTCAACGTGGATCCGGGCACCATGAGCCCGTTCCAGCATGGAGAAGTGTACGTTCTGAATGACGGTGCGGAAACGGACCTGGACCTGGGGCACTATGAACGCTTCGTCCATTGCAGCCTTTCCCGCCTCAACAACCTCACCTCCGGGCAAGTCTTTGAAAACGTATTGAGAAAGGAACGCCGCGGCGACTACCTGGGCAAGACGGTCCAATACATCCCCCACGTTACGGATGAAATCAAGAACAGGCTCTATGAAGTGACGGAAAAATCCGACGTGGACATCATCATCACGGAAATCGGAGGCACGGTAGGAGACATGGAAGGCCACATCTTCCTGGAAGCCCTCCGCCAATTTGCCCTAGAAGTGGGCCGGGACAACGTCTGTTTCATCCACGTCACCCTGCTCCCCTACATCAAGGCGGCCGGGGAGATGAAAACTAAGCCTACGCAGCAATCCGTCGCAAAACTCCGGGAAATCGGCATTCAACCCGACGTCATCATCTGCCGGACGGAATACGACATGAGCGAGGACGAACGCCGCAAAATCGCCATGTTCTGCAACGTAGAGGCTAAAAATGTCATTGCGTTCCGTGACGTGAAAAACACCATTTACGAATGCCCCCTGGACCTCAGCCAGGACAAAATCGACCGCATCGTGACAAAACGCCTGGGACTGGACGTCCCTCCCCCGAATCTGGCGGACTGGCAGCGCTACGTAGGCAGGGTCGTCAGCCCCAGCCATTCCGTAAGAATCGCCGTTGTCGGCAAATACATCGCCCTTCAGGATGCCTATAAGTCCATTTATGAATCCTTTACCCATGCCGGCGCGGAAAATGACGCCCGCGTGGAAATCCTGCGGGTGGATGCGGAAGAACTGGAAGAAAAGGGAGCGGAAGCCCTGATCGGTTCCGTGGATGGCCTTTTGGTGCCCGGCGGCTTCGGCGACCGGGGTATTGAAGGAAAAATACAAGCCGTACAATATGCGCGCACCAAGGGCATTCCCTTCATGGGCATCTGCTTGGGCATGCAGGTAGCCGTTATTGAATATGCACGCCACATTTGCGGCATGGACGACGCCAACTCCACGGAATTCAACAAGGCTACGCCCTACCCCGTCATCTGCCTTCAGGAAGAACAGAAAGGCATTGAAAACATGGGGGCCACCATGCGCCTGGGCGCCTACAAGGCACTGATCACACCGGGAACCCTGGCACACAAGCTTTACGGCAAAGATAACGTCAACGAACGCCACCGCCACCGTTACGAGTTCAACCCAGCCTACCGTGAAGATCTGGAAAAAGCGGGTCTGGTCATCAGCGCCATCAACGATGAGCACGGACTGGTGGAGGTAGTGGAACTCCCAACCCACCCCTTCTTCATCGCCTGCCAGTACCATCCGGAATTCCAGTCAGCACCCAACAGGGCTCATCCGCTCTTCTCCGGCTTGGTCTCTGCAGCGCTGGAATATAAAAGCCGCTCCTGATCCCATCCCTGACCTGCAAGAGTTTTTCCGGAGCTGAAATTCCGGAAAAACTCTTCCTCTCCCGGCATGTTTACGGACTCCCTCGTCATAGCCACCTACTTTCTGGCCATCTTCGGCATTGGCATCTACGCGGGCCGCAAACAAAAAACCCTGACGGATTATGCTCTGGGAAACCGTTCCCTGCCCTGGTGGGCCATCCTGGCCTCCATCCTGGCTGCGGAAATCAGCGCGGCCACCTTCCTGGGAGCGCCGGGGGAAGGCTACCATACCCGCAACTTCACCTATGCCCAGCTCTGCATAGGCACGATTCTGGGCCGTATTATCGTCGGCAAGCTCTTCCTCAAACCTTATTACGACTATAAGGTAGTCTCCATTTATGAATATCTGGAAAAACGGTTCGGACTGCTGACCCGGCGCACTGCCTCCATGGTCTTCCTGATCAGCCGGGTTCTGGCCAGCGGAACCAGGCTCTACTTTGCAGGCATTCTGCTTGTCATTGCTTATCAGTTTATCACCAATACTCCGGCAGATTCCGAACAGATAGTCCTGCTCTACATCGCCGCTCTGGTCATCATCAGCATTGCCACCACCATTTATACGGCCATAGGCGGACTGAAAGCTGTCGTCTGGACAGACGTACTTCAGGCGGCGGTACTCGGCGTCTCCATGCTCTCCGCCCTTTGGATACTGTTCTCCCACATTCCCGGCGGCTGGGACTCCATTTCCGCCGTCATGAACGGAGGGGATGACTGGAAATTCTTTTCCTGGGGAACGGAAAAAGGACTCAGCTTCCTGGAACAGTGTTCCCACATTCTGGGACAGGAATATACGGTATGGGCAGCGTTTCTGGGCGCTACGTTCATCACGATGGCTACACACGGGACGGACCAAGACATGGTCCAGCGCATGCTGGCTGCAAAAAACAGCAAGGCCGGAACCCGCGCAGTCATTGTATCCGGCCTGATGGACTTCCCCATCGTCCTCCTGTTCCTCTTCACGGGCATTCTCCTGTACGTCTTTTACCAGTACAATCCGGCAGCCCTGCCCGCAGACACGCCCAAATTGCACGTATTCCCCTACTTCATCATTCATGAACTGCCCGGCGGAGTCCGCGGGCTACTCATCGCCGGACTGCTCGCAACCGCCATGGGGTCTCTGTCCACAGCACTCAATTCCCTAGCGACCACCGCCACGAAGGACTGGTACCAGGGCATCTTCAAGCCGGACGCCACGGAACGCCAGCTGCTCCGGTGCGTGCGGTGGGGCACGGTGGGATTTTCCCTGCTGCTCATTATGGTGGGCTCCGTCACGGCCTGGTACGTAGTACATCATCCGGAAGTACGCATTATCCAAATTGCTCTCGGCATCTTCGGCTACACGTATGGATCCCTGCTCGGCATCTTCCTGCTGGGAATGCTGACCCGCACCAGGGGCAACGACACCGGCAACATCCTTGCCATGGCGGCAGGCTTCATCGTCATAGCTGTTCTGACCGGACTCATTCCTCTCCCGGCTTCCTGGGAACAGCATATTCCGGAAATAGCCTTTCCCTGGCGCGTCACCATCGGCACCCTGGCAACATTCTTCGTCGGACTGTGCTTCCGCAGCCGTCACGAACTTCCCCGTTAAAGGGCATTATTCCTTCCCGGAATCACAATTTACGGACAAGAAAAACCTGGGGACATGCAAGGAACCCGACGCGTGCCACGGACTCCCTCCGGACAAACGCTGTTACCTTTACCCCTCTCCTTTTCTCCACGCATCACACCTCTTCAGGTGAGAGCCATCGGAAGGAAACAATGTTGAAGCGTCGGCC
>ENA-UONX01001178-UONX01001178.1-human-gut-metagenome-genome-assembly--contig:-P74old-NODE-1178-length-27099-cov-85.854533_pt1 | contig 27099 bp, 25 predicted proteins | sample MGYA00242466_ERZ724013 | MGnify/ENA metagenome assembly ERZ724013 | reverse complement strand
GTGGGGCGATAACGACGATGCACTGTCGGTAAAGGCCATCCAGACCGCCGTGGAGTGCGGCATCCAGTGGATCGACACCGCACCCATCTACGGCCTGTACCACAGCGAAGAAGTGGTGGGCGAGGCCATGAAGCACATCGACCGCGACAAGGTGGTGCTCTCCACCAAGTGCGGCCTGGAGTGGCGGCATGAGACGCCGGTGCTGCACAAGGTGGTGGACGGCGTGACCGTCTACCGCGACCTTTCCGCCCAGAGCATCATCGAGGACGTGGAGGACAGCCTGCGCCGCCTGCACACCGACCATCTGGACGTGCTGTACACCCACTGGCAGACCCCGGACTTCGGCATTTACCCGCTGGAGGAGACCGTGGAAGCCATGATGAAGCTGAAAGAGCAGGGCAAAATTCGTGCCATCGGTGCGTCCAACGTCACGGCCGACATCATCCGCGGTTACTGCCAGTACGGCCAGCTGGACGTCATCCAGGAGAAGTACAGCCTGCTGACCCGCCGCATTGAAAAGCAGCTGCTGCCCACCTGCAAGGAGCTGGGCGTCTCGGTGCAGGCCTACTCCCCGCTGGAGCAGGGCCTGCTCACCGGCAAAGTGACCATGGACACCACCTACCCCGAGGGCAGCACCCGCAACTCGAACCCCAGCTTCCAGCCCGCACGCCGTGCCCAGGCCATTGAGATGCTGGCAAAGTGGAGCGACCTGACCGAGAAGTACGACTGCACCCTGGCACAGCTGGTCATCGCCCTGACCGCCCGCATGATCCCCGGCCTGCATGTGCTGTGCGGTGCCCGCAAGCCCGAACAGGTGCTGGACAACGCCGGTGCCATGAACATCAAGCTGGACGGTGCCGATGCCGTCCGCATGAAGTGGGACGTGGATTCCATTTCCTGAACATCATCCTGACAAATGCCAAAGGCCCCGGACCGCAATGGTCCGGGGCCTTTGTGCTGTATACGGAAAGGGAGATATCAGGTTTTTTCGGCCAGCAGTGCATGCAGCTTTGTCTTGGCGCGGTAGTAGGTCACCCGGGCCCAGGCAGCGTTGTGGCCAAAGATGGCTCCGATCTTTTCAAAGGGCAGCTCGCCGAACACCCGCAGGCTGAATACCTCTTTATACGGCTCGTCCAGCGCGTGCAGACACTGATGTACTGTGAAGGCCGCCGTTTCGTCGGCCAGCAGCTGCACCACGTCCGGCGCGTCTGCGGCGGCATCGGCGGCGGCTTCCAGCGGGGCGGTGCGCTTTGCCCTGCGGCAGTGGTCGTAGTAGGCGTTGCGGGCCACTGTGAACAGCCAGGCCCGCACGTCCTGCCTGCCGTCAAAGCCTTTCAGCCCGTCCAGCGCCTTGAAAAAGGTCTCCTGGGTCAGTTCTTCGGCCAGCGTCTCGGAGCCGGTGAGCCCCTGCAAAAACAGGAACACATCCCGGAAATAGAGCCGGTAGATCGTTTCGATATCCATGGTTCAGCCCTTCTGAAAACTGCTGCCGTATTGCTCCTCGGTGCCGTAGCCATACTGCACCGTACCGTCCGGGTCCACCCGCACGATGAACCGCTCCACCTGCTGGCCATCACTGTAATAGCGGGTCTCGTCGGCGCAGACCACGGTCAGCACCTGGGTGCGGGAGACGGTGACGCTGGCAGACGACGCCTCGGACCCCACCAGCGCCAGCAGTGCCCGGTGCACGCCGGGGAAGCGGTAGTGCATCGCGGTGACGGTAATGTTCTCCATGCCCCAGCTGAACCCGCCTTCCACCTCCAGCCAGACGCCCTCGCCCTGCGCTTCCAGGATGCAGAGGTTCGCACCGTCCTCTTTGCGGTTGTAGGTCCAGAACTGGGCCTGTTCGGCAGTGGCCGGGGCCCGGGCGGTGCCCATCCAGAACACCAGCGCCACAGCGCACAGCACCGCCAGCACGGCTGCGGCCACGGTGCGGATGCTCTTTTTCTGCAGAGTCTTCCGGATGCCTTTCAGCGGCGCATCCGGCTGCGGTTCCGGCTGCACCGGCACCGGCATCTGCATCTGCCGCAGTTCTTCCCGGCAGGCGTCGCAGCTTTCCAAATGCTCCTCCACCAGCGCGGTGCTGGCGGGGCTTGCGATGTGCTCCGCATAGAGCGGCAGCAGGTCGCGGATGACTTCACAATCCAGTTTCATCGTTTTCCCCTCCTTTTCGGGCCGTTTCACCCCAATAACGCACAAAAGGGGAAAACGTTACAGGAACCTTGCAAAAAAGCTCTCCCTTTCGGGAGAGCTGGCATTGCGCAAGCAATGACGGAGAGGGCTAGCCTGTTTATTATTTAGTTTTCTTTCCAGAACAGTCCGCCGCCGGTCTGGAACAGCAGCCACGGGTTCACACTTTTGCTGCCCAGCTTATAGTCCATGGTCAGTTCTTCACCCAGGGCACCCACGGCCTGGCCTTTTTCCACGGTCTGCCCCTGTGAGACGGAAAGGGTCTGCAGGCCGTAGAGGTAGCTGCGCATGCCGCAGCCGTGGTCGATGACCACTGTATTGCCGGTGAGGGCCAGTTCCTTTGCCAGCACCACCACGCCCGCCGCCGGGGCGCGGCAGGGCTCCCCGGGGATGGTGTAGAGCATTGTGGAGTTGGAGCGGCTGCCCTGCTGGCCGTTTTCCACCTTCACCTGGCCGTAATCCACCAGTGTGGTGTAGCTTTCGGCCGGGCAGACGAAGCCGCCCTGCCAGAGCTTTTCCCGCGCGGGCTGCTCATACAGCGGCCAGACGCTGTTTTTGAACTCGGTGTTGGCGGCATCCGACGCGGCAGGCTCCGGCTCTACCTCCACGGTGCCAAAGTCCTTGGGCAGCACGATGATGCTGCGGGAGATGACCTCGCCGTTTACTGTAACGTTCACCTCATGCCCGCCGGAAGACGCGTTGTAGGCCGCCGGGATGTAGGCCCGCCAGCCGTCTGCGGTGCGCACGCACTGCACATTGCCGAGGTCAGTCTCCACGGTGGGCGCAGTGTCGCCGGCCATGCCGCAGATGCGCAGGCCCACCACGCCGCCCTGCTCCACCCGCTCGGCGGAAAGCTCCACCTCGGCGCTGGCCTGCAGGGTGAACCGGAAGGAATAGTGGTACCAGCCCGTGGGCTTTGCAGGCTTTTCCAGCCCCGGGTTCTGGCACAGCGCGCCGGTGCTGCCGCCCTCGAACTGGGTGGCCGTCATCGTTTCCGGCAGCCGCCAGACGGTCAGCTCAGCCTTGTACTCGCCGTTTGCCGGAAAAAGAAACTCGTCGTAGGCGGCTGCCGTGCCCTCGTAGACCACATTGCCTGCGCTGTCGGTGATGGTCAGCGGGCCGTAGCTGTACCAGTCCGGCAGGGTGAAGGCCGGGTGGGCCGTGTACAGGGTGCCCAGCTTCTGCACCGTGAGGGTGACGGGGCTTGCAAACACCTTATCCAGCTTTCCGCCGATGAGCGGCACCTGCCAGCACCAGCCGTTGGCTTCCAGTTCCGTGCCGCCGAACTGCACCGCGCTTGCCGGGCAGCTGCCCTCGGTGGTGAACTCGTAGCTCACACCCATCACGACCGTCAGCAGCAGCACCACACCCAGCGCGACCGACCCCAGCCAAAGCAGAAAATGCTTGATGGTCCTCAGCATATCCCTTACTCCTTATGTACAAAAAGGGCGCACCGGAACAGTCCGCAAAAGACATGCCCGGTGCGCCCGAAGGTGTTTCGTTTTTTGCTTTTATTCCGCGGCGTCCTCGGCAGGAGCAGCTTCCTCGGCTGCGGGCGCTTCGGGCTCGACCGTTGCAGCGTCGTCCTCGCCGAACAGCAGACGCTCGTACTCGTCCAGCTCCTTTTCACGGCGGTGCAGGTAGACAGCCACAGCAGCAAGGGCACCGGCCACAGCGGCCAGAGCAGCGATCACAGCGATCAGGCAAGATTTCTTCATAGGTTCAGTACACTCCTTTTTTCGGTCGAAACGATGTTTCAGCTTATTTTTCCAGCGGGAGAACCGCAGGCAGATCTCCGCCGCCTTCCAGAGGAAGGACAGCATGTGAAGCGAGAGTTTTACCAGAAAGATCATCCGCAGCACCTTCCGTTTGCGGGATGGCGGCGCGCCGCCATCCCCTGCGAGTGCAGCCAGCCACAGACGCGGCCAGCCTTCTTGTGGTTTTTATTATACCCGTTCCTGCCAAAAATTACAACCATTCCGGCCAAAAAGGCCGAAAATTCACAGCATCCGCTTCCGGTAGGCCTTGAACGCGCCGGGCAGGGTATAGGTGGTCTTGAGTGCTTCGCGGCTGGCCCAGACGCAGCCCGCCGGGGCCGCCTGGGCAGGCAGACGCAGCGCGATGCCGCCCATGTGCCACTCGATGTGGCTGAAGATGTGCTTTGCCGCAGGCAGGGCTTCCGGCCGGGTGCCGCGCAGATCCAGCCCCATGGCCTGCAGCCGGGCCAGCGTTTCTTCTGCCGAAAGGCTTTCGTTCTCCCACAGCACCGGCTGCCACAGCCCGGCCAGCAGGCCTTTTTCCGGCCGCTGCTGCAGCAAAAACCCCTCCGGGCTTTCCAGCAGCGCCAGCGTTACCGGCTGGATGCGCCGGGGCTTGGGCTTTGCCTTCTGCGGCAGTTCCGGCGCGGTGCCCGCCGCCCGGGCGGCGCACAAGTGGGCCAGCGGGCACTGTTCGCACAGGGGTGCGCCGTTGGGCACACAGACCAGCGCGCCCAGCTCCATCAGGGCCTGGTTGTAGTCCCCGGCCTTTTCCGGCGGCTGGTGTTCCATCACACGGGCGGTGAAGGCCTTTTTCACCGCCGGTTCGGTGATGACGCCCGGGTCGTTGTACAGGCGGGAAAACACCCGCAGCACGTTGCCGTCCACGGCGGGCACCGGGATGCCGAAGCTGATAGACGCCACCGCCCCGGCCGTGTAGTCGCCAATGCCGGGCAGGGCCCGCAGGGCGTCGTAGTCGGCAGGCAGCTGCCCGCCGTACTGCGCGCAGACGGTCTTTGCCGCCTTCTGCAGGTTGCGCACCCGGCTGTAGTAGCCAAGGCCCTCCCAGAGCTTGTGCAGCTTTTCTTCCTCGCAGGCAGCCAGCGCCGGAATATCCGGCAGCGCGGCGAGAAAGCGCTCATAGTACGGCAGGGCCGCCGAGACGCGGGTCTGCTGCAGCATGATCTCGCTGAGCCAGACGTGGTAGGGGGTGGGGTCCTCCCGGAAGGGCAGGATGCGGCGGTTTTTGTAGAACCATTCCAGCAATGCAGGGGAGATGTTTTCCACTTGTTTTGTGCTCCTTGTTGAAAAAAGGACCGCTGCAAGATGCAGCAGCCCGGTAAAAGTATGCTCGATTTTAGAAGCCGTATGCGGTGCGGGGGAAGGGCAGCACGTCACGGATGTTCTGGATGCCCGTGAGGTACATGATCATACGCTCGAAGCCCAGGCCGTAACCGGCATGCTCCACGCCGCCGAACTTGCGCAGGTTGAGGTACCAGTCGTAGGTGGACTTGTCCATGCCCAGCTCGTCCATGCGGGCCACCAGCTTGTCGTAGTCTTCCTCACGCTGGCTGCCGCCGATCAGCTCACCGATGCCGGGCACCAGCATATCGGCGGCGGCCACGGTCTTGCCGTCCGGGTTCTGCTTCATGTAGAAGCTCTTGATCTCCTTCGGGTAGTCGGTGACGAACACGGGCTTCTTGAACACCACCTCGGTCAGGTAGCGCTCGTGCTCGGTCTGGATGTCCACGCCCCACTCCACGGGGAACTGGAACTTCTTGTTGTTCTTCTTCAGGATCTCGATGGCCTCAGTGTAGGTGATGCGGCCGAACTCGCTGTTTGCCACCAGCTCCAGGCGCTCGATCAGGCCCTTGTCGATGAAGCGGTTGAAGAAGTCCATCTCGTCGGGGCAGTTGTCCAGCACGTAGCGGATGACGTACTTGGTCATGGCCTCGGCGGTGTCCATATAGCCATTCAGGTCACAGAAGGCCATCTCGGGCTCGATCATCCAGAACTCGGCGGCGTGGCGGGTAGTGAAACTCTTTTCGGCGCGGAAGGTGGGGCCGAAGGTGTACACCTTGCCGAAGGCCATGGCCATGGCTTCGGCTTCCAGCTGGCCGGAAACGGTCAGGTTGACCGGCTTTTCGAAGAAGTCCTTGGTGTAATCCACGGTGCCGTCCTCGTTCTTGGGCACGTTCTCCAGGTCCAGGGTGGTCACGCGGAACATCTCACCTGCGCCCTCACAGTCAGAAGCAGTCAGCAGCGGAGAGTGAGAGTAGACGAAGCCGTTCTCCTGGAAGAACTTGTGGATGGCGTAAGCAGCGGCGCTGCGCACGCGGAAAGCAGCGTTGAAGGTGTTGGTGCGGGGGCGCAGGGTGGGCATGGTGCGCAGATACTCCATGCTCATCTTCTTTTTCTGCAGGGGGTACTCGTCGGCGGGGCAGTCGCCCAGGATCTCCACGCTCTCGGCGTTCAGCTCAAAGGGCTGCTTTGCCTGCGGGGTGAGCACCAGCTTGCCCTTGACGCGCAGGCTGCTGTACAGACCGGTGTGGATGACTTCGTCGTAGTTGGCCAGCTTGCCGGCTTCCAGCACGACCTGCAGGGTCTTGAAGCAGCCGCCGTCCGACAGGGCGATGAAGCCGATGTTCTTGGAGTCGCGGATGTTCTTTGCCCAGCCGCAGACGGTCAGCTCGGTGCCGTCGGCGGGGGTGTTCTTGAACAGCGAAACGATCTCAGTGCGTTCCATAGTTTGTTTTCCTCCCGAAAAATAATGAAAAAAGACAGCTTTGTTCTCCCTGAAAGTTCAGGGCGAACAAGCTGTCTTGTAATGTCCGCGGTGCCACCTGAATTACCGGAAGTGTCCGGTCGCTCGCGCGCTCATTTATAAAAAGCGCTGCCCCTGTAACGCAGGGCCTGCGGCGCACCTACTGGCGGCAAAAGCCGTGTTCAGTTTGCTGCTCCCGGGTGTTCGTTCACGCGGCGTACGGGCGCGGCTCTCAGCTGTGCCACACTCTCTGGGCCGGACGGCCCGCGCTACTTTTCCCGATCGTTGCATTTGACCTTTAAAAAATAGCACTTTGGCGGCGTTTTGTCAAGCACCGGAGCCGCCCAGCAGCGCGGCGGCAAGGCCCTTTGCGGCCAGCTGCCCGGCGTAGAGGGCCTCGTTCAGGTTGTTGCCGTGCCCGCCGATCTCAATGAGCAGGCTGCCGGTGGTCAGGTCCTGGTTGTAAAACCGGTAGCTGAACAGCACCGGGCGGGTAAAGCCGGGGTACATGCCCTCCATACTGCGCTCCCACGCGGCGGCAAAGCGGAGATTTTGCCGCCAGTTCGGCAGCTGGACCGTAGTGCCGTTGTCGCACCCGCAGATGATCATGACTTGCGCGGCCTGCCGCCCCTCCACGGTGCACACCGGTGCATAGCGAGAGCCGGATTCCGACTCGATGGCGTCCCGGTGGACGTCCAGCACCACCTTGATGCTGGGGTACTGGGCCAGATACTGCTGCACCACGGCCCGGCTGTTTGCGTAGCTGCCGGTGTAGCTGGGGTAGTCGTTCAGTGTTTCGTCGTGCAGGGTGTTGATGCCTGCCGCGTTGAGGGTGTCGGCCACCACCCGCCCCACGGCGCACATGTTGATGCTGCGGTCGGTGCTTCTGGCTCCGTCGCCGGGGGAGAACCACAGCCCGGCGGAAAGGCGGTAGTCCTCGGTGGCGTGGGTGTGCATCACCAGCACCTGCGGGTTCGGGCTGTTCGGCTCGATGGCAAAGGGCAGCGGATTTGCAATTTCCGCGGCAATGTCCGCCGCCGTCTGCCGGGTGTTGTTTTTGATGCTGCCCGCCCCGCAGGGGATGTACTTTTCGCCGCTGCCCTGCGGATAATTCTTTTCAAGAATACTGCCCGCGTCCGCCGGGCGGGCGTCCTCGCCCAGCAGCGGCACGAGATAGTCCTCGATGCTGCCGGTGAGCGCCTGCACCGTCTGCGGGACGGAAGAAGCGGCCGCTTCCGGGGCGCTTTCCGGCGCGGGGTCTGCCTGCACGGACGCGGCCTGCTGCGCCTGCGCCGCCTGCTGCCCCAGCGCGATCACCGTCTGCACCGCCGGGATGGGCGCGGCCAGCAGCGCCGCCAGCACCAGCACTGCGCTGCGGGCAAAAATGCACAGCGCCGCAAACAGGGCGGCGGCCTCGGTAAAGGGCAGAAGCTGCCCCGGCTGCCGCGTGGGCAGCGGTGTCCGGCTGCGCAAAGGCGGCACCTCCTTTCGGCATTCGATACCCTTATTGTATGCCGGGCGGGGTGCAAAATAGCGCAAAACAAAAAGCCCGTGCACAAACGTACATGGGCCTGGGGATGTTATTCGTGCAGCCCGGCCAGCTGTGCCGCCAGCTGCTGCATGGCCTGCCGTACCTCGGCGGGGGCGGTCACTTCCACCTTGCCGCCAAAGCCGCACACCCAGCCGTAGAACTGCGGGCTGACGCACACCGGCACATCGAAGTGGAAGCGGGTGCCGTCTTCTTCCGGCACGAACAGCGGCGTTTTGCCAAAGCGGTCACGCATGGCGGCTTCCAGGTCGGCGTCGCACCGCAGGGTGACCCGCCGCTCCGGCCCGCCGTACATGTTGAAGTGCATCCGCAGGTAGGCGGGCAGGTCGAACTGGCGAAACTCGGCTTTGCCGCGGCGGCGGGCGTCCAGCACCGTCACGCCGGACATGCGGTCCACCCGATAGTTGCGGATGCCCACCGGCTCCTTCTCGTCCTGGTAGGCGATGAGATAGTAGCAGCCGTTCTCCCACGCCAGCTGCCACGGGCTGACGGTGCGGGTGCCGCCCTTGTAGCCAAAGCGCACCATTTGGCCCGCGCTGATGGCACTGTGCAGCGCGTCGATGCTGTACAGCAGGGTGTGGCTCTCGGTTTTGGGGCGGCCGTCCACATACACCTGGCGCTGCAGCTGGGTGGCCTCGTAGTCCGAGCACAGGGCTTCCAGCTTGTGGATGAGCTTGTTGCTGGTGCGGGCCGAGATGACCTTGCTGGACTGCACGGCGTCCACCAGCAGTTTGAGCTCCGACAGCTCAAAGGTGCGGCTGGCCAGCCAGTAGCCGCCGCCCCGCCCGCGCTGCAGCTGGATGTCGTAGCCCAGGCTGCGCAGGGTGTCGATGTCGCTGTAGATGCTCTTGCGCTCGGCGAAGATGCCCTGCTGCTCGAGCAGCTGCACCAGCTGCGGCACGTTGAGCAGATGTTCTTCGTCGGTCTTTTGTTCCAGAATGCGCAGCAGCGTCAGAAGCTTGGATTTCTGGCCTTCCTGCTTGGGCATAGCAATACCTCCGGCTTTTATTTAAGCCTTCCCCCGGTCGGGGGAAGGTGCTGAACGCAGTGAAGCGGATGAGGGCGCAGCAGCTTCGCCTTATTCCGGCAGCTTTTTGTCAAAGGCCGCGCGGCGCTGGGTGGAAAGGCGGAACATCTGTTCCAGCTTGTCCCGGTCGTCGGACACAAGGGCGTTGCGCATCTGCTGCAGCGCCGCGTCGAACTGGTCGATCTCCGAAATGAGGTTCTCCTTGTTCCAGAGGAACAGCTCAGCCCACATTTTGTCGTTGATGCGGGCAATGCGGGTCAGGTCGCGGAAGGAGTCGCCGGTGTACTCGCACAGCGAAGTGTTATCGTTGGCGCACATCAGGCTCACGGCGATGGCGTGGCACAGCTGGCTGACGTAGCCGATCATCTTATCGTGTTCCTGCACGGTGAGGGTGCAGATGTGGTGGAAGCCCAGCACTTCGGCCAGCTCTTTCGCCCACTGGATGGCCTCCGGGGTGTTCTTTTCCGTCGGCGTGATGATGAAGTTGGCCGGGGCAAAGTTCACCTCGGCGGCGTGCTCCACACTGGAGGTTTCGCGGCCTGCCATGGGGTGGCTGGCGATGAACTCCACGCCCGCCGGGCACATGGCCTGCACCGGCTCCACAAGGCCGGTCTTCACGCCGGAAACATCGGTAAAGATGCAGCCGGGCTGGATGAGATGCCCGTAGGTCTTGAACCACTCGAGCAGGGCCGTGGGGTACAGACCGAAGATGATGTGGTCGGCCTGCTGCACCAGATCCTCAAAATCGTGGGTCTTGCCGCTGGCGATATAGCCGTGGCTGAGGGCGTACTGCAGGTGGCCCTCACTGCGGTTGATGCCGTCCACATGGAAGCCGGCTTTGGTCAGCTCCAGTGCGTACTTGCCGCCCAGCAGGCCCAGACCCACCACGAGATAACGTTTCGTTTTATCCAGCATATTCCACCTCCGCGCCCAATGGCTTGATGGCTTCAAAAAAGTTCGGCCAGCTTTTCGTAATGGCCTCGGCGTCGTCCACGGTCAGCGCAAGGCCGGTGCTCAGGGCCAGCACCGCAAGGCTCATGACCACGCGGTGGTCGTTGTGGCCGTGCAGGGTGCCTGCCGGGGCGTGCAGTTTGTCCGCGCAGCCGTGCACCGTGATGGTGCCGCCCTCGCTTTCCAGCACGCCGCCGCAGGCCCGCAGTTCGGCTTCCATGGCCGCAATGCGGTCACTCTCTTTCAGGCGCAGGCGCTCGGCGTTGCGGATGACCGTTGTGCCCTCGCACAAAAGACCCAGCACCATCAGCACGGGGCCAAGGTCCGGGCAGTCGGCAAGGTCGATGTCCACGCCGCGCAGCGGAGCTTTTGCAAAGGTGACGGCGTCGTCTTCGCGGGTGAACTGTGCCCCGCACCGGCGCAGGATGTCCAGAATAACGGCGTCGCCCTGCAAGGTTTCCGGTGCGAGGCCGGTGATGGTCACGCCGCCGCACACCGCGCCCAGCACCGCCGGGAACGCCGCCTGGCTGTAGTCGCCCTCCACGGTGTAATCGCAGGGATGGTAGTGCTGATTGCCCGGCAGGAAAAGGGTGTTCTCGTCCAGCCAGCGGCTCTGCACACCAAAGGCGGCCTGCACCGCGCGGGTCATGTCGATGTAGCTGCGGCTCTCCACCGGCGGGATGAGGTGCAGGGTGCTGTCGCCGGAAAGCAGCGGCAGCGCGAACAGCAGCCCGCTGATGAACTGGCTGGACACGTTGCCCGCCAGCCGGTATTCGCCGGGAGTCAGGGCTCCTTCCACGGTCAGACCGGCAGAACTTTGCTCAAACCGTAAATTCTGCTCCCGGTATAACGTCTCGTAGACGGACTGCGGCCGCTCCATCAGCCGCCCGCGGCCGGTGAAGGAAACTTCCTGCCCGGTCAGGCTGGCGATGGGGATGAGAAAACGCAGGGTGCTGCCGCTCTCGCAGCAGTCCACCGGGGCCGTCAGCGGCACAAAATGGCCGAGACCCTCCACTACGGCATCCTCTCTGCCGGTGTGCACATTGGCGCACAGCTGTGCCGCCGCGCCGAGGGTGGCAGAGATGTCCTTGCTGAACTCGAGGTTCGTAATGTGGCTGCGGCCCTCGGCCAGCGCCGCACACAGCACCGCCCGGTGGGCCATGCTCTTGCTGGGTGGGGCAGTGATGGTGCCGCTGATTTGATCGGAAGCGCGTTTGATCGTTGCAGTCATAGGCCGTTACAGATCGCGGCCAATGGCCCATGCCACCTGACGGCACTTTGCCATGGCCTGTGCAAAGCCGTCCGGGGTCAGGCACTGGGCACCGTCGCTCCAGGCGTGCTGCGGGTCGTAGTGCACCTCGACCTCAAGACCGTCGGCACCGGCGGCCACGGCAGCGATCATCATGGGCTCGACCAGATTGGCTTTGCCGGTGGCGTGGCTGGGGTCCACGATGACGGGCAGGTGGGTCTTTTCGTGGATGATGGGCACAGCAGACAGGTCCAGCGTGTTGCGGGTGTACTTCTCGAAGGTGCGGATGCCGCGCTCGCACAGGATGACCTGCTCGTTGCCGCCGGCCATGATGTACTCGGCGCTCATGATCCACTCCTCGATGGTGTTGCACAGGCCGCGCTTGAGCAGCACGGGCTTGTGCATCTTGCCCACGGCCTTCAGCAGCTGGAAGTTCTGCATGTTGCGGGCACCGATCTGCACCACATCCACGTACTCCTCAAACTCGGGGATGTGGTCCTCGCTCATCAGCTCGGAGACGATGGGCAGGCCGGTGGCCTCGCGGGCCTTCACCATGTCGAGGATGCCCTCGGTCTCCAGACCCTGGAAAGAGTAGGGAGAGGTGCGGGGCTTGTAGGCACCGCCGCGGAACAGAGTGGCACCGCCGGCCTTCACGCCCTGTGCGATGCGCAGAGCCTGCTCCTCGCCCTCGATGCTGCAGGGGCCTGCCATGACAGCGATCTTTTCCTTGCCGCCGATCTTCACGCCGCCGCAGTCAATGACGGAGTCTGCCGGGTGGAACAGGCGGTTGGCGCGCTTGTAGGGGGCGGACACGCGGGTGACGTTGTCGATCCACGGGTTTGCCAGCACGTCGCGCTCGTCGATTTTCGTCGTGTCGCCCACCAGGCCGAACACGTTGTAGTCCTTGCCGGTGATCAGGGTCACGTCCAGACCCTGCTTCTCGAATTTGTCAACGATCTTTTCCAGTTCGGGCTTCGGGGTCCCTTTTTTGGTGGAGATGATCATAAGAGCGTTTTCCTTTCCTTTTACATCACAATATGTGCCTTGCCGGTGCCGTCGGCCCGCAGCAGCTGGGCCAGATACAGGCAGGCGTGCAGGTAGCCCTGCGGCCCTTCGCCGATGAAGTGGCCCTGACAGCCAAAGGACACCACGTCCGTCTGGCGGAAGGGCTCCCGCTCGTCGGGTGCGTGCAGCATCACTTCCACGGCGGGCACGCCGCACAGCCGCAGCGCGTCCAGAATGGCCACGCTGTAGTGGGCATAGGCCCCGGGGTTCAGCACGATGCCGTCCACCCGGCCCGCGGCTGCCTGAATTTCGTCCACAAGGTCGCCCTCGTGGTTTGTCTGGCAGCAGTCGGTCTCGATGCCCATCTGGTCGCAGCCCGCCTGCACATAGTCCATCATGGCGTTGTAGTCCAGCTCGCCGGGTACGCCCGGCTCTGACCAGCGCATGATGTTGACATTGGGGCCGTTAAGAATCAAAAATTTCATCAAGTGCCTCCATAGCGGCGCGCAGGGCTTCGTCCAGCGTGCCGTTGTTGGGAATGACGGCGTCTGCCGCCGCGAGGTACAGCGGACGGCGCTGGGCTTCCATCTCGCGCAGCGCGTCCTTGCTGGAAGAAAGCGGGCGGTCACCGCCCACAGCCAGCGCTTCCACCGGCCGGTCAATGAACAGCACCACGCCGTTCTGGTGCAGGGCCCGCAGGTTTTCGGGCCGCTTCACCGCGCCGCCGCCGCAGGACAGCAGCTGCCGTCCCTCCTTGCCAAAGCGGCGGGTCTCGGCGGTCTCCCGGGCGCGGAAGCCGTCCTCGCCTTCGGCGGCGAAGATATCCGGGATGCTGCAGCCAGCCGTTTTGACGATCTCCTCGTCGAGGTCCACGAAGGTGCGGCCCAATTGCTTTGCCAGCATTTTGCCGAGGGTAGTCTTGCCGGAAGAAGGCATCCCGATGAGGGCGATGTTCAGCAGGTCCCGGCGCAAAGCGGCGGTGATGCGGCGGATCTCGCCCGGCGCATCCTCAAACTTGCGGCTGAGGAAGTATTCGGCGGCATACACCGCCTGCGCCACCAACATTTCCAGGCCACCCACGGCTACCGGCACACCGGCTTCCTCGGCACGGAGAATGATCTCGGTCTTGTCGGGGTTATAGACCACGTCCACCACGGCTTCGAGGCCCGGCATGGCGGCCACGTCCAAGTTGCACACGCCCACATTGGGGTACATGCCTGCCGGGGTGGTGTTGATGACGATCTGCGCGCCGCTGCGGGCGGCTTCGGCATAGCTCAGCTCGCCCTTCTCCGGGTCGGGGTGGCGGCTGACGGTGAGCACCTTGGCCGCGCCCTTGTCGCGGGCCACGGCGCTGGTGGTATTGTGCGTACCACCGGTGCCGAGGATCAGCACGGTGCGTCCGGCAAAGTCCACGCCGTGGGCGTCGCACAGGTAGGCGAAGCCCATGTAATCGGTGTTGTAGCCGTAGAGCAGACCATTTTTGTTCACCACCGTGTTCACCGCCCCGATGGCCTTGGCCCGGGGGTCGATGTAGGAGCAGTATTCCATCACCAGCTTTTTGTAGGGAATGGTCACGTTGATGGCCTTGAACTGCCGTCTGGTCAGAAAGGCCCGGGCTTCTTCCTCGGTGGGCAGGGGGCACAGGTCATAGTGGTAGCCGCAGAGCATCTCGTGGATGATCTTGGAGTAGGAGTGGCCGAGTTTTGCGCCAATGAGTCCGTATTCCATTTACTCGTTCTCCTTTCGGAAGGTGGTGGGGCGGGTCATCCAGGCTTCGCCGTAGCGGGCTGTGAGCAGATCGCCCACCGCAAGGGCGGCGGCGCAGGTCTGCACGATGGCGGCCCGGGGCACGATGCAGGGGTCGTGACGGCCCTGAATGGACAGCTGGGCGTCTTTTTTGGCGATGTAGTCCACAGTGTCCTGCTGTTTGTAGATGCTGGGCGTGGGCTTGATGACGGTGCGGAACACCACCGGCATGCCGTTGGCAATGCCGCCGTTGACGCCCGCGTTGTGGTTGGTGGCAGTGACCACGGCCCCCTCCGGCGTCATGCGGAAGGCGTCGTTGGCTTCGGAGCCGCGCATCCCGGCAAAGCCGAAGCCGGTGCCGAACTCGATGCCTTTGACGGCCGGAATGGAAAAGGCCAGATGGGCGATCTCGCTCTCCACACTGTCAAAATAGGGCTCGCCGATGCCGGCGGGCAGGCCGAGGATGGCGGTCTCTAACATGCCGCCCACACTGTCGCCCTCGGCCCCGGCGGCACGGATGGCGGTCTTCATGGGGTCTTCCACGGTCTCATCCAGCACCGCGAAGCCCTCGGGCTTGCTGGCAAGGGCTTCCACCTGTGCGGAGAGCTGGGCGGCATCGTCCAGCGCAAAGCGGGTATCCGCGATGCCCGCACATTCTGCAATGTGGGTGGTGATGTCGATGCCGGCACGGTTCAGGGCCCCCAGCACCACGGCCCCGCCCGCCACGAGGGCGGCGGTGACCCGGCCAGAGAAGTGCCCGCCGCCGCGCGCGTCCTGAAAGCCGTGGTATTTGGCATAGGCGGTGTAATCCGCGTGGCCGGGGCGCAGCAGGTCGGCGGTCTTGGCGTAATCGCCGCTGCGGGTGTTCTGGTTCTCGATCATCAGGGCAATGGCGGTGCCGGTGGTGTGGCCGTTCACCACACCGGACAGAAACTGCACCGTGTCCGCTTCCACGCGGGGGGTGGAAAGGCCGTCGCCCCGGGCGCGGCGCTTGTCCATGCAGGCGGCGAGAAATTCTTCGTCCACCGGCACCCCGGCGGCCATGCCGTCCAGCACGGCGCCGACGGCCCATCCGTGGCTCTCGCCGAAAATGGTCAGCGAAAGGTCGCTGCCGAATGTATTTTTCATAGCTTATTCCTCAATGCCCAGCAGCGGCCGCAGGCCCTCCACCGGGATGGTCTCGGCGCGCCAGCAGCCAAGGCCCGGCACTTTGATGATGGTGATCTGGCCGCCCTGGGCCTTTTTGTCGTGCAGCATCTCGGCCAGCACCTTTTCCTTATCGTAAGTGGTGCGGGTGGGCAGGCCGAGGCGGCGGTACACCGCGCGCACCCGCTTTTGCAAGGCTTTGGATTCGATCATGGGCAGCATACCCAGCGCCACGCACTCGCCGTGGAACAGGCCCACGGTGCGGCGGCCCTTGATGCCCTTGACGGCCTCGATGCCGTGGCCGATGGTGTGGCCGAAGTTGAGGGCCTTGCGCATCCCGCGCTCGGTCTCGTCCTGCTCGACAATGTTCTTTTTGAAGCGCAGGCTGCGGCAGATGATCTCGCCGATCTGGGCGTCCACGTCGCCGCTCTCAAAGATGGCGAACAGTTCCGGGTCTGCCAGCAGGCTTGCCTTGACGGCCTCGGCCAGACCGTTGATGAAGTGGCGGCGGGGCAGGGTGGCGAGGGTGTCCGGGTCCACGATGACCAGCTTCGGCTGCCAGAAGGCACCCACGATGTTTTTGGTGTCACCCAGGTCCACGGCGGTCTTGCCGCCGATGGAGGAGTCGATCATGGAAAGGGTGGTGGTGGGGCAGTTGATGAAGTCGATGCCGCGCATGTAGATGGAAGCGGCAAACCCGGCCAGGTCGCCTACCACGCCGCCGCCTACGGCGATCACCAGATCGCCGCGGCCCATGCCGAACTCCAGCATCTGGCGTAGCACGGATTCCAGAATTTTAAAGCTCTTGCTGGCTTCGCCCTGCGGCACCGTGATGATGTGGGCATCCTTGCACTGGTCGGCCACCATCTGGGCGTACTGTGCGGGCACACCGCTGTCGGTGACGACGGCCACCCGGCGGTCCAACCGGGCGAACTGGTACAGGTTTTCCAGCGAGCCGCGCTTGACGATGATGTCGTAGCTGCGCTCGCCCAGATTCATGGTCAGCTTGGTTCCGATAAAATCACTCATTTGGTATACACTCCTAACAGCCGCACGGTCCGGCAGGTGCGGTCAAGCTCGCGCAGCAGCGCGGCGGTCTCATCGGCGGTGGGGTCGCCCACCAGCTCGACGTAAAAATAATATTCAAAGGGCACATGGGGCATGGGGCGGCTCTTGATGGACTCCATGTTGAAGCCGCTGGCACCGATGATCTGGATCACTTCGCCCAGCTTGCCGGGCTTGTTGTCCACCGTGAACAGCAGCGAGAACCGGTTGCCGCCCGTGGGCTTTTCGCGGCTGAGCACGATGAAGCGGGTGGTGTTGTCGCCGTCGGTGTTGATGCTGGGCACCAGCACTTCCAGCCCATAGAGAGCCGCCGTCTCCACGCTGGCTATGGCGGCTTTGGAAGCGTCGCCGCTCTCGGCCACGAACTTGGCGGCCATGGCGGTGTTGGCCATGGCGGTGGCAGGCAGGCCGAACTGCTTCAAAAAGGTCTCGCTTTGGGCAATGGCCTGCTGGTGGCTGTAAACATGCCGCAGCTGGTCGAGCCGTGTGCCCGGCAGCACCAGCAGATTCTGCGAGATGGGCAGGTCGTACACATCCACCACCCACAGGTCCGGGTGGTTATAGCACAGGTCCAGCACGGCGGAAACATCGCCTGCATGGCTGTTTTCAAAAGGCACGACGCCGTGAGCGGCATCGCCGCGTTCCACGGCATCGAACACCTCATCCCAGGTGGGATAGCTCACGGCCTCGGCGTGGGGGAACAGCGCCTTGAGGGCAATGTGGGCAAAGGCACCCTCCACGCCCTGATAGGCCGCGCGGTTCTGGCCCAGCACCACGGCTTCGTACTGCTTGGCTACGTCCATCAGGTTCTGCACATGGTCTTTATAATAGGGCCGCAGGGCGGCATCCTGAATGCGGGCGGCCGATTTTTCCAGCACAGCGGCCTCGCGGGCGGCGTCGTAGATGGGCAGGCCGTGGGCACGCTTATATTCCGCCACCTGCAGCACAGCGGCCATCCGCCGCTCAAACAGTGCGGCCAGCTGGGCGTCCACCGTGTCGATCTCGGCGCGTGCCTGTTCCAGTGCGTCCATGGGTTCACATCCTTTTGTATGGTTGATAAATACCATCAAGATAATAGATACCCAGTAAGTATACCATAACCGGGACAGAGAAACAACAAACTGCTTTGCATTTCAAAGGGGAGAATATTTCAAATCAGCTGGCCGTAAAAAGACGAAAATTGCAAAGGACGCTCCGCTGGGCCAGAGGACAAGAGGGGCGTTTCGACGCGCCCCTCTCATCCTCTGGACTCCACTCACCCCTGACGAAAAAGGGGCTGCTCGCCCCTTTTAGACCCCAAAGCAGAAGTCGAAGCGGAAAAATGCTAGCCGCTTCGCTAAGACGGGTTGCGGTGCCCAGCGTCCACTTCGTGCCTTGAGCGGCACTCGTGTCCTGCTGACCGCTGCCCCAACAGCTCCTCCCTGTATCCGCCGCTGGCGGCGGTCGTCGCCGTTGCACTTTTTTCTCGCTTCTCCGATTGATAGGCCCCTCAGCCGCTGCGGCGGCAGCTCCCCGCAGGGGAGCGAGTGCCAGCAGATGCCGTCTGCCGTTACGGCCCTTCCCGTGAAAAAGCAAACAAGCCAGCCCTGCAGGGCTGGCTTGTTTGCAATATAAAAAATATTTTTCCTCTGAAGATGGCCAAAGCAACGCGGCGGCCATTTTCAATCGTGCCGCTTTGCCAAAAGCTCCTCCCGGCTGCGGGCCTTACCAAAGTACCGCCCATAGGGGTTGTCCAGCGCTTCGGCCAGCGAGACCGGCACCTCCGGCTCCTGTTTTGGCACCGGTTTTGCGGTGCGGTCAAAGCGGAACCGCTTTGCAGGCCCGCCGCGCTTCACCCGGAACCGCATCTCAGCCTTCCTCCGTCACGGTGGAGACAGCCCCGGCGGTCAGGGCGTTCCACAGGTCTTCGCCGCCTTCCAGCAGGTCGGCAGAGTCCTTGTTCCATGCGCCCCGGATGCCGATATAGTAATGGCTGAGCAACTCCTGGCTGGAGCCGCTGGCGCTCTGCACCGCGTCGGACGTGTAGTCGCCCAGGTCCAGGCCCGCCAGCACCGGGCAGTCGGTCCAGCGGTAGACCATGTTCCACCAGTCGCTGTCCGCGTCGGACTGCGGCAGGCTGCCGTCCAGATAGCGCAGGGTGCCGGTGGTCTGCTGGAAGCCAGCCGGGTCGTACAGGATGAAGATGGAGCTCAGCGCACCCTGGATGTCGGTGGAGAGCTTGGTGGTGCCTGCCATGTCAAGGTAGGCGTCCGAGTCCTCATTGCCGAAGTCCATGGTGTAGACGTTCAGCTTCACCACCACCTTGCCGTCGCCGTTCAGGTCCTCACCGTAGGCGGCAAGGGCGTCCTGCAGGGCGGTCTGGGTGGCTTCCGGCAGGTAGTGGGGGGCCACCACCGCCACGCGGTAATCGGGCTTGACCGTGAAGAAATACTGCCCGATGAAGTTGTAGCCGAAAAACGCCACAAGGATGCCGAGAATGATCACCCACTTGAGGTTATAATCCCACCAGTTGGCCCAGCGCTCTTTGCGGGTATACTGGCGCTGCTTGCGGGGCTTGAGGTCCTTCGGGTCGATGTCGCGTTCGTAACGGTAGCTTGCCATAGAAAAACTCCTGATTTGATGATTTACGGGCAGCGGGGTCGCCCTCTCCGTCTGCTCCCGTTGGTCGCATCCACCTATCCCAGAGGGAGAGGCAAGGCCCTAACGGTTACGTTCTTGGCTCTCCCTCTGGGAGAGCTGTCGAGCAGCGCGAGACTGTTCACCTTTTACAGCTGTGCCAGAATCGTCTGGCGCACGGCGTCGGGCAGCTGCTTCTGCTCGGCCTTGCTCATGCTGGCCGTCTGGATAGGCGGCAGCACCTTGATGTGCACGCTGCCCGGGTGACAGCGGTTGCCGCCCGCCTCAAACAGGGCCCGTGCGCCGGTGATGGCCACCGGTACCACCGGGGCACCGGTCTTCACGGCGATGCGGAAGGCACCGGCCTTGAACTCCCCGGCACCGCCTTCTTCGCCCTTGTAGCGGGTGCCCTCCGGGAAAATGATGAAGCTCTTGCCGCCCTCCACGATGGCGGTGGCGTCGTTCAGGGCGCGGACGGATGCCCGCAGGTCGTCGCGCTGCACGAACACGCAGCCCAGCAGCTTCATCCAGCGGTTCAAAAGCGGGATCTTTTCCAGTTCTTCCTTCGCCAGCACGCCGTGGGGCTTATCCAGGCTTGCCAGCAGCAGCGGGATGTCATAGTAGCTGCGGTGGTTGCCCACGAACACGCAGGCGGTGTCCTTTGGGATGTTCTCCAGCCCTTCCACCACCAGCGAGACGCCGGTCACCTTCAGGATACCCCGGCTCCAGCGGGGGATGTTCTTGTTCACAAGTTCTTCCACCAGCTGCGTATCGCCCGCAGCCAGGGCACGCTCGCCCCGGCGCAGCGCGCCGTAGTGAACGATCATGTAGCCAAACAAATAAATAAACAGCGCAATCGTGCGGAAAATGCTCATTGCGGTTTCCTCCCTCCGGCAAAATATGCCATTGTCATTGTATCACACTTTTTTGCAAATAGGTGAAAAATATAATTTTTTTACAATTGACTGTTCCCGTCCTCTTGCAAAATTGACAAAATGCAGGTATATTTATAGTTGTAAAGCCAGCACAATGGCACTTTCTGCATGAAACGCCGTCCGCGGGCTTCAAGGATCAAGAGAAAGGTACCGCATAAAATGGGTCTGTTTCCTTCCGCAAATGACTTCAAAGAGGGCAAGGGCGTCGAGAAGGACGCCCCCCGCAAGACCGGCGTAGGCCGCTTTTTTGAGCTGGTCGGCCGCGATATGAACAGCATGTTCCTGGCGAACCTGCTCACCTGCCTGGGCTTTGCCCCGGTGATCTGCCTGGTGTACATCGGCTTTCTGGCAAACAGCCTGCCGGTCATGCTCATCAGCGCGGTGGCGGGCGGCATCCTGGCCGGGCCTGCCCTTGCCGGCATGTACGACACCGTGCTGCGCGCCCTGCGCGACGAAGCCGGCTACTGGTGGGTGACCTACCGCAAGGCCTTCAAGCGCAACTTCAAGGCCAGCATCGCGCCGGGCATCTTCTACTGCGTGGTGGTCACGCTGCAGATTTTTCTTGTGTATTTCTGCTTCAACATGCTGAGCCAGGGCGTCAACGTGGGCGTGCCGCTGTGGGTGGCCACGGTGCTGAACCTGGTCATCTTCCAGATGCTGTTCGCCTACATGTGGCCGCAGATCGTGCTGCTGGACCAGCCGCTGGGCCTGACGCTGAAAAACAGCATCAACTGCATGATCGCCTTCCTGCCCCACGCGCTGGCGGCTGCCATCGTGCAGGTGCTGTTCTGGGGCGTGGTGATCCTGTGCATGCCGCTGGGCCTGCTGCTCATGCTGGTGTTCGGCTTCTGGTTCGTCACCGAGGTGTCCTGCCAGATCGTCTACGGCGACATCGACCGCGTGTTCCACATTGAGGAGAACATCCGCAAAATGCGGGACGCCGAACTGGAAGAAGCCCTGAAAGAGGACTACGCGCCCGACGAGGACGACACCGAAGAATAAACCCCACCGCTTTCACGAAGGGAGATGTGCCCCATGGAACAACGGAATAATCTGGTTTTGCAGGGCACCGAGACCTTCTCCCGCGGGCAGCTGGACAACCTGGCGCTGGAAAACGGTGCCCTGGTGCTGGACAGCGTGGCCGGGCGCAGCCTGCAGTATGGCAGCTACACCACCCCGGAATTTGCCATGCCCGCCTTCTGCAACCTGAACGTCAGCTGGAACGCCTTTGCGCCCCACAACACCATGGTGGAAGTGCGCTGCCGGGTGTACGCCGGAGGAAACTGGACCGGCTGGATGAGCTTTGGCAAGTGGGCACCGGGCTACCCCCGGTGCAGCACCAGCTCCCAGAGCGACGACGGCATGATCTTCCTCATGGGCGACACGGTCACGGTGGCCACGCCCGGCGGCGGCACCGGCGTGCAGCTGCAGGTGAACCTTTCCACCAACGACGACAAAGTCTCGCCTGCCGTGCGGCTGCTGGCCGCGGCGGTGCGGCCCCTTGCGTGGGAAAAGCGCAACGGCCACCCGATCAACCGGCGGCTCTATCTGCCGGAATACTGCCTTTCCGCCCACGACCCCAGCTTTGGCCGCAGCATGGACCTGCCGCTGGTGATGGCGGCCCTGATGAACTGCTGGGGCGAGGACATCCTGCCCGAGGAAGTGGCCTACGTCATGGAGGACATGGCCCACAGCACCACCGCCAACGCGGCCTTTGCGGCGGCAGCGGCGGGCTGCTGCGGCTACCCCTGCTGGCAGGCCTGGATGGACCTTGCCGACCTGCGGGCGCAGATCCACGATGACTGCTGTGTGGCAGTGCAGGTGGAGCGGCGTGTCCGCGGCCAGCGGGACCCGGTGCGGGTCTGGATGGGCCTGCGGGGTTTCGGCCACGACGACGCCGTGATGGCAGACTATGTGCTGCTGAACGACCCCACCGCCGACTCCAACGGTGCAGTGAACTGCACCATGGCGCTGGTGGATTTCATGCGTTACTTCACCGGCCGCGCCATCGCCCTGCGGGCAAAGCCCCGGGACATCGAGGCCAACCGCCCGCGGCGGCTGCGCTGCGAGCTGGTGCTTGGCGGCGAAGACGGTGTTTACTTCTTTGAACAGCACGGCACCCGCGACCCGCTGCCGGAAAGCTTTTCCGGCTGGATCGCCTGCGCCCCCCACGACGGGGTGGCCCACGCCACCACGGCCCACCGCACCTTCTGCCGCATGGAGCGCACGCCGGAGGGCGGCATCCGTTTCCCGGCGGCGCAGCTGGCGGCGGGTGGGCGCTGCAGCGTCTACGCTGTGGACCAGACCGGTGCCATGCGGGTGGCCGAGGTGCGGCTGCCAAAGCCGCGCCCCGCGCCGGAAAAATCAGCTCCCCAAGTACAGGCACAGCCGGCAGACTGACCGGCTGCGCCCGAGGCGATAAAACATACATAGGAGGAACACATTATGGCAAAGACGATCATCACTTTGGGACGTGAATACTGCACGGGCGGCCGTTACATCGCAGAAGATGTGGCCAACGCACTGGGCGTCAAGCTTTACGACAAAGAGCTGATCACCCTGGCTGCAAAGCACTCCGGCCTGTCGGAAGAAGCCGTTGCCGCCAGCGAGAAACGGCACACCCACAGCCTGCTGTACAGCCTGTACACCATGGGCAACGAGCTGCCGCTGGGCGATCAGGTGTTCATTCTGCAGAGCCGCATCATCAAGCAGCTGGCCGAGGAGGGCCCCTGCGTGATCCTGGGCCGCTGCGGTGACTATGTCCTGCGGGAGCGCAAGGATGTGCTGCGCGTGTTTGTGTACGCACCCAAGGACTGGCGTCTGGAGTACGCAAAGACCAATCCGCTGGTCAAGGCCAAGGACGAAAAGGGCATCAAGGAAGAAGTGGAGAAGACCGACCGCAACCGTGCGGCCTACTACAACTACTACACCCAGAACCGCTGGGGCGATGCCCACAACTACGATCTGGCCATCAACGCAGCCCTCGGCCGCGAGACCTGCGTGAAGATGATCCTGGACGCAGCCGCTGCCAAGGAGAAGACCCTGGGCTGATGCCCGGCGGCCCGTCAAAACGGGCACAATAAAACAACGCTGCAACGTGGGTAGGGTGCGCAAGCGCCCTGCCCACGTTTCGGGCAACGAGAAATGCTTACGCATTTCTCGTTGCAATAAAATTCCCTTGTAACCCCAAGTCAAAAGGAGCAATCGTGGAAACAAAGCAACCTCAAACCTCTCCCGCCGAAGCGCGGGAAAACATCATGGGCACCATGGAGATCAACCCCCTGCTGGTCAAGCTCAGCGTGCCCATGATGATCTCCATGCTGGTGCAGGCGCTGTACAACGTGGTGGACTCGGTGTTCGTGTCCCATGTCAGTGAGAGCGCCCTCACCGCCGTGTCCCTCGCCTTCTCGCTGCAGAACGTGATGATCGCCGTGGGCGTGGGCACCGGCGTGGGCGTGAACGCCATGCTCTCCAAGAGCCTGGGCGAAAAGAACCAGCGCCGGGCCAACGCCACGGCGGAAAACGGCATCTTCCTGTCGCTGTGCAGCTTCGTGGTGTTCCTCGTGGTGGGTCTGACCTGCATGAAGCCCTACTTTTATGCACAGACCAGTGATGCGGCCATTGCCCGGCAGGGCATCCAGTATCTTTCGGTCTGCTGCATCTTCAGCTTGGGCCTTTTCACCCAGACCATGGGCGAAAAGCTGCTGGCCGCCACCGGCCGCACCCACCTGAGCATGATCAGCCAGCTGGTGGGTGCCGTGGTCAACATCATTCTGGACCCCATCTTCATCTTCGGCTACTGCGGCGAGGCGCTGTCCGGCACCACCGGCGCGGCGGTGGCTACGGTCATCGGCCAGTTCTGCGGCGCAGGCATGACCCTGTACTTCAACACCCGCAAAAACCCGGATATCCAGATCAGCTTCAAGGGCTTCCGTCCCAGCGCCAAGGCCATCGGCCGCATCTACACGGTGGGTCTGCCCAGCATCGCCATGCAGTGCGTGGGCAGCCTGATGACTTTCGGCATGAACCTGATCCTGATGGCCTTCTCTGCCACGGCGGTGGCGGTGTTCGGCGTCTACTTCAAGCTGCAAAGCTTTGTGTTCATGCCTATTTTCGGCCTGAACAACGGCATGGTGCCCATCATCAGCTACAACTACGGTGCCCGCAGACCGGACCGCGTGAAAAAGACCATCAAGCTGGCGGTGTGCTACGCCGAGGGCATCATGCTGGCGGGCTTCTGCATCTTCCAGTTCGCACCCCGGCTGGTGCTGAGCATCTTTGCTGCCAGCGACGCCATGCTTGCCATCGGCATCCCGGCTATGCGCATCATCTGCCTGCATTTCCTGCTGGCGGGCGTCAGCATCGTGCTTAGCTCGGTGTTTCAGGCGCTGGGCAACGGCGTTTTCAGCCTCATCGTTTCGGTTTGCCGTCAGCTGTTCGTGCTGCTGCCGGCCGCGTGGCTGCTGGCACAGACCGGCAGTGTCAACAATGTCTGGTGGGCCTTCCTCATTGCGGAGATCGTCAGCATCCTGATGAGCTTGGCTTTCTATGCCCGTATCAACAAAACCACCATCGCGCCCATGTACGGCCCTGCCGAATGAGGGCGTGAGCAAAAAGCCGAAAGGAACGTGAACGCTATGGTAAAAAAGCTGAAGTGGAATCTCGTTATCATGAGCCTGCTGTACCTGGGGCTGGGCGTCTTTCTGGTCATGAAGCCCAGAACGGCGCTGAACATCGTCTGCTACGCGCTGGGCGGCGTGGTGCTGGCCTGCGCAGCCGTGCAGCTGATCCGCTACTTCGTGGTGGAGCGCGGCGTGTTCCAGAGCCAGCTCACCCTCATCTCCGGCATCGTGTGCCTTGCGCTGGGCGGCTTCCTCATCCTGCGCAGCGACATTGTGGTGAAAATTCTGCCCATCGTGTTCGGCCTGTTCGTCATCTTTGACGCCATCGGCCGGGTGCAGAACGCGCTGGACCTGCGCCGCTGCGGCTACGATAGCTGGAAGGGTTTTCTGGCCCTGCCGGTGCTCAGCGTGGTGCTGGGCGTGGTGCTCATTGCAAACCCCTTCAGCGCCATGGAAACGCTGGTGATGGCCATTGGCGTCATCCTCATCGTGGAGGGTGCCATCAACCTGCTCAGCGCCCTGTACACCGTGCTGGCGGTGCGCCGCTTTGCAAAGCTGCACCCGGAGACCCAGTCGGTGCTGGAGGCGATCACCGGCGAGGACCTGAACGGTGACGGTGTTATTGCGCCGGATGTGACCCACGCCGACGCCGAGGCCACCGCCGTGGAGCTGGACGAGGTGGACGAGAGCGCCACCGTGGAGCGGGAAGACGAGGAATAAACCCTCTCAGGCGCTTCGCGCCAGCTCTCCAGAAGGGAGAGCCGAATGCGCTGTTTTGATGATGTCTTCAACTCATACGGTGAAGAAGTATGTTCCCTCCAGGCAGGAGAAAGGCTCCCCCTTCGAGGAAAGACTTCCCCCGGTCGGGGGAAGATGTCGCGTAAGCGACAAAAAAGGGGAATCTGGCAACGCCGTCAGGCGTTGGCTGAGAGGGTTTTACACGAATTACAACAAAGGAAAAGAGAGCAATGGAAAAGTACGATCTGATCATCGTTGGCGCCGGCCCGGCCGGCATCTTTACCGCTGTGGAGCTGCTGCGCCACGGCAGCAAAAAGAAGGTCCTTCTGGTGGAAAAAGGCAAGCCGGTGGAAAAGCGCCACTGCCCCAAGGCCGAGGTGGGCCACTGCGTCAACTGCCGCCCCACCTGCGCCATCACTACCGGCTTCTCCGGTGCGGGCGCTTTCTCGGACGGCAAGTTGAGCCTGTCCCACGAGGTGGGCGGCGACCTGCCCACCCTCATCGGCGAGGAGTTTGCGCAGGAGCTGATCGAGTACACCGATAAAATCTATCTGGAGTTCGGTGCTGACCCCCATGTGGAAGGCATCTACACCGGCGAGGACATCAAGGAAATTCGCAAGAACGCCATCCATGCCGGTCTGAAATTAGTGGACTGCCCCATCCGCCATCTGGGCACCGAGAAGGCACAGGAGCTGTATCTGGCCATCCAGAACTATCTGGCCGACAACGGCGTGGAGATGCTGTTCAGCACCGAGTGCGAGAACATCATCCTCGAGAACGAGGAGTGCAAAGGCGTGCTGCTGAAGGACGGCGACAGCCTGCGCAGCGTCTATGCGGATGAAGTGGTCATCGGCACCGGCCGCCGCGGTGCGGACTGGCTGGAAAAAATTTGTGCGGAGCACCACATCGCCCATAAGCCCGGCACCGTGGACATCGGCGTGCGCGTGGAGTGCCGCAACGAGGTCATGGAAAAGGTGAACAAGGTGCTGTATGAGTCCAAGCTCATCGGCTACCCCAAGCCCTGGAAGAACAAGGTGCGCACCTTCTGCCAGAACCCCGGCGGCTTTGTGGCACAGGAGAATTACGACAACGATCTTGCCGTGGTCAACGGCCACAGCTTCAAGGAGAAAAAGAGTGAGAACACGAACCTCGCCATCCTGGTCTCCCACAACTTCACCGAGCCCTTCAACCAGCCCATCGCCTACGCCCAGAAGGTGGGCGAGCTGACCAATATGCTGGGCGCAGGCCACATCATGGTGCAGCGCTACGGCGACATTCTGGACGGCAAGCGCACCTGGCAGAAGGAGCTGGCCCAGTCCAACGTGAAGCCCACCCTGAAGGATGCCGTGGCAGGCGACATTACCGCCGCCATGCCCTACCGCGCCATGACCAACATCATTGAGTTCATCAAGATGCTGGATATGGTGGTGCCCGGCTTTGCCGCCAACGAGACCCTGCTGTACAGCCCGGAGCTGAAGTTCTACTCCAACAAGGTGAAGATGGACGAGAACCTTGACACCAACATCAAGGGCCTGCACTGTCTGGGCGACTCCTCCGGCTGGACCCGCGGCCTGATGATGGCTTCGGTCATGGGCGTGCTCATGGGCCGTAAGCTGGCCGAAAAGGAAGGCTGCTAAAAGCAATTTGAAATGGCCGCCGCGTGCGCTTTGGCCATGATTCAAGGAATTTGATTTTTTATTTCGGTACCCCGGAGCGTCTGCGGACGCTCCGGGGTACCC
>ENA-UONX01001172-UONX01001172.1-human-gut-metagenome-genome-assembly--contig:-P74old-NODE-1172-length-27215-cov-79.832622_pt1 | contig 27215 bp, 23 predicted proteins | sample MGYA00242466_ERZ724013 | MGnify/ENA metagenome assembly ERZ724013 | reverse complement strand
CGCTGATCTTGCCGTTCAGGGGGTCGGCCTCGGTGCGGCCCACGATGTCGTATTCCTCGGTCTCGTCCTCGCCGGTCATCTGGATGGTGACGTGGGTGCCCACGGACACGCTCTCCACGCTCAGCTCGCTCTCGTCGATGACGACGGCGTTCTTGATCATCTGCTCCAGCTCGGTGATGCGGTTCTCCACCAGGCCCTGGGTGTTCTTGGCCTCGTCGTACTCGCTGTTCTCGGACAGGTCGCCGTGGCTGCGGGCTTCCTTGATCTCCTCGGCCAGCTCCTTGCGGCGGACGGTCTTGAGGTATTCCAGCTCCTCCTGCATCGCCTTCAGGCCAGCAGCGGACATCTTGATCTCTTGTGCCATTTGAGAATCTCTCCTTGTCTCTATTTGTTTCGCGCAGGTGCAAAGCCGCGCAATGATGCCATTTTGACTACATTATTATAATAGCAAGCAGGGGGTTTGTCAATAAAAAAGGCGGGGCTGCGGGAGAAAAAGGGGAGAGAAGGGCGGTGCAGTGCAGCAAAAAGGCCAGCGCAGAAGCGCTGGCCTTTGATGAGGGGGCGTTATTTTGCAAAGGCGTGGTTCCACACCTCGATGACCCGCCACTTGGGCACCCGGCCGTCGGGGGCGAAGGTGCCGTCGCTGCGGGCGGTGAGCAGGCCCTGCTCGGTGCACCAGCGGGCCGCAGCCTGCTGGTCGGCGTCCGTGATGTCCGGGTACACGGTCACGACGGCCGAACCGTCACCGTCCGCTGCTTCGCCGGGGTCCACGGGCTTCAGGGTGGGCGTGATGACCAGTTCGCTTGCGCCGGTCAGGTCGTTGTTCCATTCTGGCGCATCCGGGGCATCCGGGTCGGTCACATCGGACGTGACCACGACCGTATTCCGGCCGCAGGTCAGCACCACGGCATCCGTGGCACCTTCCCGCTTGACCTCGCCGTCCACCGCGATGTCGTACACTTCCACGCTGGTGTCCGGCGTATAGGTGAGCTGGTTGGTGAACAGGTCACCGTCGCCCTCGTTGCGCAGGGTCACAGTGCCGGAGCAGCGGATGCTGTGTTCCTCATCCTCATCGTAGCCGATCAGCTCCTCGCGGTCCTTGTTGTTGGGGATGGTCACATTGCCGGTGATGGTCACATCCCGGGCACCTGCAATGGTCAGCAGGTAATCCACCGCCGCACCGCTGTCATTGGTCAGGGTCACGTCGCCGGTGCAGGTGATGTTCGCTGCGCCTTCCACGGCGTACCGCTCTCCCGAATTTGCATGCACGGTCACGTCCTGCGCGGCGTACACGGTCAGATATTCCCGCACACCGCCGCCGATGGGATTCGTGATCTTAACATCGCCGCTGGCGCTGATCATAACGTCATCGTCCACGAGATAACCATTATAATCTCCCTGCAGTGTTGCATTTTTTACGCCGTCCGCATACACACTGCCATTCACGATGCCGTCCAGCACCACGCTGGGCACCGTGCCGGTACTGGGGTCGGCCAGACCCTGTATCTTCAGATCTGTATAATCTTGCAAAAAATTGTGCCGGATGGTGAAGGTGTCGTTGGCAAAGGTCACATCCGCGTTCGAAACATTTTCCAGATGCTGCGGTGTAAAGACCTCGGTGTGATTGTTATAGGTGACGTGGAGTTCCATTTCCGTGTTCTCAGCCTTTTTCCAGCTGGCTCCCACGGTGATATCCTCGTCCGGCATGTAGAAAAGGCATTCCGGCGGGTCATTGTCCGCAAGTTCCAGCCCTTCCGGCAGGACCCAGTGGTCCAGTTCCAGCGCATCGGCGGGGCGTTCCACATGCACGTCCACCAACTCGCCACGATAGAAGCGGGTGCAGACCTGCCCGGTGCGGTCATTGACGGCGTAGCCGTTTTCCACGGTCAGGGTGTAGGTGGGTTCTGCGTTGATCGTAATGCTGCGGGTCAGAGTGGTTATGGGGCCGTCCTTCATGAGGTAGTGGTACATCTCGCCCGGTGCACGCACACCTTTAAGGTAGTCTGACAGGCGCAGCACCATCTCGCTGCTGGACTGGTTTATGAACACGACTTCCTGCGCCGCGTCGCCCTGCGCGGCGGTGTTTTTAACGGTCAGGCTGCCGGTGCAGCCGGCGTAAACAGTATTCACCGCCGGGCCGTCCGGCACATAGCCCGAGAGCGTCATGTTGTGGACGTTTGCCGTGTTCAGCACGGTTTTCACCGCCGGGCCGTTTTCCACCGTGATGTCGATGTCCACGGTCTTTTCAGGGTTCACATCGATGTAAAGGCCCTCGATGGTCTTTGTGCTGCTCAGCACGCCGTCCTTGTAGGCAAGGGTGCCGTCGCCAAGGATGTCGTCGGTGTTCTCTTTCACCACGATGGGATTTTCCTTATCCTTGTACACCACGGCGATGCTGCCCTCGGGGTAGGTGCCGGGCTGCAGCGTTGCGGCGGGCTCGTCTGCCGCGGCCAGCGCAGGCGCACACAGGCTCAGGGCCATGGCACCGGACACCAGCGCCGCCGTCAGGCGTCGGATGAGGTTGCGTTGTTTCATGCTGCGTTCCTCCTTTGAATGAAAATGACAGGGGGGATATGCTTCTGCCCAAAGTATACCATACGGCGGCCCGCTGCGGGTGCAAACCTGCGCGAATCGCCCGGAAAACAGCGTGAAAAAAGCGGCAGCGGTACGGTGAGTGGTACGCTGTCGCTTTTTGTTGAGTTGTGCGGAAAGGTGTGTTATACTGGCGGTGCTGCCCTTCTCCATTCTGGCAACAGAAGGGAGGTGAGTCACAGGATGATTCAAGTCCTGATTGATTTTATCGTGGCCGTTGCAGCACAGATAACCGCCTGCTACCTGTGCAGCGACAGCCACGAAGAAGTTGGTTGGAACATTCCATTGTATCCATGCACAAAAAAGCGCCCCCTCGGAGTTGCAGCTCCGAGAGGGCGCTTTTGTATTTATTTGCGGGCGAAAGCCTTATTCCACACCTCGATGACCCGCCACTTGGGCACCCGGCCGTCGGGGGCAAAGGTGCCGTCGCTGCGGGCGGTGAGCAGGCCCTGCTCGGTGCACCAGCGGGCCGCAGCCTGCTGGTCGGCGTCCGTGATGTCCGGGTACACGGTCACGACGGCACCGGCTTCCGGGCGGCCTGCGGCGTTCCACAGCAGCTGGGCCAGTTCGCCGCGGGTGGCGGGGATGGCGGTGCCTTCCGGCAGCAGGTCATGCAGGATGACCCGGGTCGTCACCTCATAGCCGCCCCACACGGCGGCCCCCGCGAGGGCTGCGCTGACCAGCACGCCGCTGGCGTCGGTGATGAACTGCCCGACTGCGTCCGAGTCCACATCACCCGGCAGCAACGACGCCGGAGTGATGAGCAGGTGCTGCACCGCGCGCAGGTCGTCCAGCGCGTCCAGTTGGTAAAGATCGCTCCGCACCTCGCCGGTCTCCCCGTTCAGGGTGACGACGTAGGGCTGCTCGGTCTCCGGGTAGTATTCCAGAAGATACCAGGCAGCGTCGGAATCCCCGATGGCACTGCCGTCGCGCTGGGTGATATCTACGATGCCGCTGCAGGTGAAAAAGGCGCGCTGGGGCAGTGCGTTCGCGTCCACGGTCACATTCTGGGCGCTGCTCACCCGCAAAGCGTACCACGGGGCACCGATGAGCCGGATGCTGCCGCCCGCCCGAAGATAACAGGCCACACCGAGGGGGTCGGCGGCGGTGGAAAGTGCAATGTCGCCGGTGCAGTCGATGTTGAGCCGGTCGCAGAGCGTGCCGTCGGTTTTGGCCGTCACGTTCCGCACACCGGAGATGTCGGAATAACGGCTGGATGTGTTTGCCAGCACCACGTCGCGGGCATTGGTGATCTGCAGCGAGTAGACGGTATCAAGGTGGTCGTGATTGTTCAGCTTCCCGATGCGGCAGGCGTCAAGGGTCACGTCCCGCACGCCGTCCACGATGAGCGTATCGACGGTCAGGTTCTTCAGCACCACGTCCGGGCGCTCGTCTTCGGTGGGGGCAAGGCCCAGAACGCGGAGGGTCTTGGCTGCTTTTATCTCGTCCACTTTTATCTCGTCCACGATGAAGGTGCCGTCTTCATAGGTGATGCCGTTTATGGGGGCAGCTTCCAGCGAAGCCTTGCTGACGATGAACGAATCCTGTTCCGTGCTGAGCCACAGAGCCTGACCTGTGGCCCGCTCCCAGTTGGCGGTGGCCGTCACGGCGCTGGCGGGCATCGTGAAGCGGATGCCGTTGCTTGTGGGCTCAAAAGGCACATTGGTGCCATCCGAAGTGGTGACGGTCCAGCCCTTAAAGACGGTGCCGTCCAGTGGGCGCGTCCGCCTCAGATTGATATTCTCATCCTTGTAAAAGGTGCCGCTGTCGCGGGTGAACATGGTGCTGCAGTTGGTCAGGGTGAGCTGATAGTCTTGCTCGTGTTTTGCTGTGATCCAGCTGGGATTGCCAAACGTGCCGAACACGGTGCTGTCGCCCGGCTGGAACACATCGCAGGTGGCACCCATGGAAGATGCGCGGAATACGAGCTCGGTGGCACCGGTGTTATAGTAGTGCAGGTTGCCGGACTTGCCGTCGCTGGTCTTATCACACAGCACCAAACCGCCTGCAGGGTTGCGCAACTCGAACTCGCCGCCGCAGCGGACGGTCGCGTCGTTGACGGTGGGCTGGCTGGTCGTGCCGCCGGTAATGGTCACGTCGCCGCCCGCATTCACGGTGAGGTTTTCGCCGCCCACGGCACGGTCGGCGCCGGTGATGCTCACAGCGCCGTCGCTGGTGATGTCCGTGCTGCCGGTGACAGCCTGTGCTCCGGCGGCACTGCTGGTGACGGCGACGCTGGCGCTGGCCGTGATGGTCAAGTCGCCCTTCACAGCCGGGCCGTTGGTGCCGTTCAGCACCACGTTCACGCCGGGCGCGGAGATGGTGAGCGCCTGGAAGTAGGTTCCGGTGACGGTGAGGGTGCGGTTTGCGGCGGTGTATTGCAGCACAACGTCGCCGCTGGGGGCACCCACAATGGTCCAGTCCCAGTCCTCCCGCGTGCCAAAATAGAGCTTGTCAAAGACGATGGTGTCCGCGGTGCTGTTCTCGGCGGGGGCCGATGCCGCGGGTGCGGCGGGGTCCGCTGCGGTGCCGGGGGCTTCTGCCAGCGCCGGCGCGCAGAAGCTGAGAGCCATGGCCGCCGTCAGTACGGCCGCCGTGAAGCGCCGGGTGAGCGTGTACAGTTTCATGCAAAGTTCCTCCTTGTCCGGGCAGGAAGCGCACGCCGTGCCCTCCCGCAGTATTTCCGGCCCAAGTATACCATAAAGCGGCGAGCCATTTGTGCAAACCCGCGCGAATGGGGGTGAAATATGCGCGAATGGCGGGAAAAGGCAGAGCGGACAGCGGCTGCAGGAACTTCTCGCTTTTTTCCGCAACAAAAAACCCCCGCTGACAGAGGGAAAAGTGTCAACGGGGGCCGGGGTGATGTCTAAAATGATGTGCTTGCGCAATGAGGTTGTTCCTGCGGAACAAATGATGTGCCTGCGCAATGATGTGCCGCTGCGCGGCAATGGCGGAGGGGGCTGCCGCCGGTCAGGCGGCTGGGGGAGTTGGCGCGCTCAGTCGTCTGCGGCTTCGTCCAGGTTGCCCAGCTTCTTGGCCTGCTCCACCACGGCGGGCACCAGCATCTCGGGCAGAGTCTCGTAGCGGGCGAACTCGGTGGTGAACCAGCCGCGGCCCTGGGTGGTCTGCCGGATGAAGGTGGTAAAGTTGGCCAGCTCTGCCAGCGGCACTTCGGCGATGATGGTCTGCAGGCCGTCCTCGTCGGGCTCCATGCCCAGCACGCGGCCGCGGCGCTTGGTCACATCGCCCATGATGTCGCCGGTGTTGTCGCCCGGCACATGGGCCTTCAGGGTGTGGATGGGCTCCAGAATGACCGGGCCGGCTTCCGGCATGGCGGCCTTGTAAGCCAGCTTGGCGGCCATGATGAAGGCCATCTCCGAGCTGTCCACGGGGTGGTAGCTGCCGTCCAGCAGGGTGGCTTTCAGGCCCACCACGGGATAACCGGCCAGCACGCCCTTTTCAGCGGCAAGGCGCACGCCCTTTTCCACGGCCGGGAAGAAGTTCTTGGGCACGCTGCCGCCGAACACCTTCTCCTCAAAGACGACCTGCTCGCTGTCGCAGGGCTCGAAGTTGATGACCACGTCACCGAACTGGCCGTGGCCGCCGGTCTGCTTTTTGTGGCGGCCCTGCTTCTGGCAGGCCTTGCGGATGGATTCGCGGTAGGCGATGCGGGGTGCTTCCAGCCCGATCTCCACGCCGAACTTGTTCTTGAGCTTGGCCTTCACCACGTCCAGATGCTGCTCGCCCAGGCCGCCGATGACCTGCTGATGGGTCTCGGCGTTGTTCTGGTAGCTCAGGGTGGGGTCTTCCTCCATCAGGCGGGCCAGCGCGCTGGAAATCTTGCCCTCGTCGCCCTTCTTGGCCACGGTGACGGCCATGAACAGGCTGGGCTGCGGGAACACGGGCGCGGGCAGTTTGACCACACGCTCGGCGTCGCACAGGGTGTCGCCGGTCTTGGCGCTCACCAGCTTTGCCACCGCGCCGATGTCACCGGCGATGATGCCGTCGGAGTCCACCTGCTTTTTGCCGATGACGGTGAGGGGCTTCGAAATTTTCTCCACGTCGCCGGTGCGGGCGTTGGTGAGGGGCTCACCGGCGGTCACCTTGCCGCTGACCACGCGCAGATAGCTCAGCTTGCCCACAAACGGGTCTGCCACGGTCTTGAAGACGTAGGCGGCGGTGGGTTCGTCCACGGTGCAGTGCAGCTCCACAGGCTCGCCGTTTGCATCCTCGGCCAGGGTGCTGGCTTCGTGCTCCGGGCTGGGCAAGAGCTTATGCATGTTGAACAGCAGCATATCCAGTGCCTGCTGGTTCACGGCGCTGCCGCAGAACACGGGGGTGATCAGGCCGTCCTTGACGCCCTTGCGCATACCCTCGACGATCTCCTCGGTGGTGAAGGGCTCACCGCCGAAGAACTTTTCCATCAGCTCATCGTCGGTCTCGGCAATGGCCTCGCTCATGGCCTCGATCAGGCCCTGGAAGCGGTGGCCGATGTCCGGCAGGTCCACCTGGATCTGCTTGCCGCCCTCGTACTTGAAGGCCTTCTGGCTGAACAGGTTGATGTACACGGGGGTGCCGTCGTCGAGCTTTGCCGGCACGACGCAGGGGCAGACGGTGGAGCCGAACTTGATCTTCATGTCCTCGAGGATCTTGAAGTAGTTCGCGTTCTCCAGATCGCACTTGGAGACAAAGACCATCGTTGCCTTGTTGTTTTTGCGGGCCAGCTGGAAGGCCTTCTCGGCACCCACGGTGACGCCGCTGCGGCCGGACACTACCACCAGCACGCTCTCGGCGGCGCGGATGCCCTCGTACTCACCGGCCTCGAAGTCGAACAGGCCCGGCGCGTCGATCAGGTTGTACTTGATGCCCTCGTACTCCACGGGCACCACGGATGCCGACAGGCTGGCCTTGCGCTTTGCTTCCTCGGGGTCAAAGTCCGAAATCGTGGTGCCGTCCTCGACTCGGCCCATACGCTCGGCAGCGCCCGAAAAATAGACCAGCGCCTCGGTGAGCGTGGTCTTGCCGCTGCCGGCATGACCGGCAATCAGGATATTGCGGATGTTGTTGCTTGCGTATTTCATATCGGTTTTTCCCTCATTTCCGCCGCACGGAGCATTCTCTCCGCTTTTGTGGCATATTTTACAAAGATAATACCACACTCAAAACGAATTTTAAATATTTCGTTTGAAAATTCTGGCGAATCGGCCGCCAAACTTCGCGGCGTTGTTTTGTGCAAGTTGCACGGCAGTGCCAAAGTTTATTGTAAAATCCACAGCGATACGCTATAATAAAAGGCAGAATACAGGCACAAGGAGCATACCAAAATGAAACGCACGGATTACATCAACTGGGATGAATATTTCATGGGCATTGCGCTGCTCACGGCCATGCGCTCCAAGGACCCCAACAGCCAGGTGGGCGCGTGCATCGTCAGCCCGGAGAACAAGATCCTCTCCTTGGGCTACAACGGTATGCCCATTGGCTGCAACGACGACGAGATGCCCTGGGAGCGCGAGGGTGCCCCGCTGGACACCAAGTATATGTACGTCTGCCACGCGGAGCTGAACGCCATCCTCAACAGCGCCCACAACAACCTGAAAGGCGCCCGGGTGTATGTGACCCTGTTCCCCTGCAACGAGTGCACCAAGGCGATCATCCAAAGCGGCATCGCCGAGGTGGTGTACTACGGCGACAAGTACCACGACAGCGATTCCAGCGTGGCCGCGCGGTTCATGTTCAAGAAGGCGGGCGTGAAGCTGACCGCCTACCGGCCCACCGGACGCCGGGCAGAGCTGGAGCTGTAAGCTTCCTCTTGACCTTCCCGATGCAACGTACTATAATAGAATCATGATTCGAATAAATATTCAAGAATGTTTGCATAGAGAGGGAAATATACAATGGAACTGAAAAATCGCAGCTTTCTGAAGCTTCTGGATTACACCCCTGCCGAGATCGAGCAGCTGCTGGACCTCGCCGCCGACCTCAAGGCCCAAAAAAAGGCCGGCATCCGCCACAACGACCAGCTGGCGGGCAAGAACATCGCCCTGATCTTTGAAAAGACCTCCACCCGCACCCGCTGCAGCTTCGAGGTGGCTGCCCACGATCTGGGCATGGAAGTGACCTACCTGGACCCCTCGGGCAGCCAGATCGGCAAGAAGGAGTCCATCGCCGACACCGCCCGGGTGCTGGGCCGCATGTTTGACGGCATCGAGTACCGCGGCTACGGCCAGCAGATCGTGGAAGACCTGGCCCACTACGCCGGGGTGCCCGTGTGGAACGGCCTGACCAACGAGTTCCACCCCACCCAGATTTTGGCCGACTTCCTCACCATCCGGGAGCACTTCGGCAAGCTGAAGGGCATCCATTTCGTCTACTTCGGCGACGCCCGCTACAACATGGGCAACAGCCTGATGGTGGGCTGCGCCAAGATGGGCCTGCACTTCACCGCCTGCGCCCCCAAGAAGTACCAGCCGGACCCGGCCCTCGTGGCCCAGTGCCAGGCCATCGCCGCCGAGACCGGCGCGACCATCTCCTTTGAGGAGGACCCCGCCAAGGCTGCCAAGGGTGCCGACGTGCTCTACACCGACGTGTGGGTGTCCATGGGCGAGCCGGTGGAGGTCTGGGCCGAGCGCATCCACGACCTCGCCGCCTACCAGATCAACCAGCAGCTGATGGACATCGCAGGCCCGCATGCTGTGTTCATGCACTGCCTGCCCGCCTTCCACGACCACAAGACCACTGTGGGCAAGGAGATGGGCGAGCGCTTTGGCCGCGACGCCATGGAAGTGACCGATGAGGTCTTCGAGGGCCCCCAGAGCATCGTGTTCGACGAAGCCGAGAACCGGATGCACACCATCAAGGCCGTCATGGCGGCCACGCTGGGGTATGAGAAATGATGCATCCCGCGTGCGCGGGACATGATGTTCTGCCAGCGCAGAAATGATGCTGCTCCTGCGGAGCAATGATGTGCCTGCTGCGCAGGCATGAACCAAACCGATAGAAACAGCAAAGCCCTGCATGGAAAAACTCCCATGCAGGGCTTGTTTTATAGCAGCAGCTGCCTGAACCGAACATTTGTGCGCAAAGCGCACAACATCATTGCGAAGCAGCATCATGCCGCAGGCACATCATGTTCCGCGAAGCAGGGAACACATCATGCCGCTGTCAGGCGGCTTCTTTCAGCTTCAGCACACCGGCCTGCTCCAGCCGCTTGCGCAGCAGGGTGCCCAGCAGGCAGGCGACCACGATCTTGGCCAGGTCCCAGACGATGAACGGGTACACGCACACGGCCAGCGCATAGCCCAGCTCGCACTTCATCTGGAACACGAACCATGCCGTGCCCAGCACATAGCAGGCGGCGTCGCCCAGAATGAGGCCCACGGCAGAGACCACCGGCTGGCCTTTGCTCTTTTCAATGAACAGGCCGCCGATGAAGGCCATGAGCAGGTAGCCCACCAGATAGCCGCCGGTGGGGCCGGCCAGCTTGGCAATGCCCGCGCCGTAGCCGGAGAACACCGGCACGCCCACCAGACCGATGGCCAGATAGATGGCGACGCTCAGGGTGCCGAACCTGGCTCCCAGCAGCCATGCGGCAAGGCAGATGACAAAGTTGGACAGCGAGATGGGGATGGCCCCGATGGGCACGCTCAGCGGGCCCAGCACGCACAGCACGGCGGCCATCAGTGCAGTGACGGCCATCTGGTAAGTGGTCAGCTTTTTGTTTTTCATAATCGTAATTCCCCTCTTAAAAAATGAAGCAAGGCATCTGTGCCCGAGTATAGCGCACCGGGCTGCAGCTGGTCAACAGGGAATTTGCAAAGGGGTTTACAATCGGAGAACCGGTTGTAATGCGGCGGGAACCATGATACAATAAAAAAACTTGAATGGACGTATAAACACAGACAAGGAGGGACCACCCCATGGGCGGAGGACACGTTTCCCGGCCGGACTTCGGCATGCCGCAGCCGGACCCAGCTTACCCGCTGACCGAGTTTTATCTGCTGCTGCAGCGCGCGCTGGATGCAGCGGGCTGCTTTGCGCTGCCGGCCTTGTACGCGGCCCTGCAGGCCCCGGCCCGGCACATCTATCTGGACGAGGCGCGGGACTACCTCACCCTTTCGCCCACCGCAGCCGAGGGCAGCACCCGGCTGCTGGCCGAGGGCAGCCTGCAGCTTTTATACAGCACCCTGCATGTGCAGCCGGACGGCACGCCTGCGGCCCTGCTGCTCACCGAGGAGTGCACCCGCACCACCGTGGCGGTGCAGCTGCTGCCGCCCTTCGTGTGGGAGGACCCGCTGCCGCCTTTGCCGGACACCCCGGCGGCGCTGACGCTGCAGCTGACCGGGCAGGATGTGCTGCTGGCCGACACCGACCCGGCCGCCCTGGGCCGCAGGCTGGTGCACACCGCCGCGGGCAAGCGCTGGCTGCACCACCCCAGGGCCGACACCTTCCTTGCGGAGAAGGTGGCCGTGCTGCAGCGGGTCTACCGCCGGTGATTTTTCCATAAATTTTTCCAGCCGTGCAATCTTCGGGGCCGCTCAGCCGTGTATAGGGTGAATGTCCCCCATTCCACTGCTTTAAAGGAGAGCTAGAAACTATGGGACAGCTGACCAGAAACGAATTGTTTACGCTGGCTGTGCAGAAATACAGCGATGCTGTGTACCGTGCCGCCATGCACAACTGCCGATGTGCCGCAGACGCCGAGGATGTGGTGCAGGACGTGTACGAGAAGCTCCTGCACTACACCGGCACCTTTGAGAATGAGGAGCATCTCAAAGCGTGGCTGCTGCGGGTGGCCATCAACCGCTGCCGGGACCTGACCCGCGCAGCCCACCAGAAGGACACCGAGCTGGACGAGAATCTGCCCGCGCCGGATGCCTTCCCGGACGGCAGTGTGATGGACGCGGTGCGCGCTCTGCCGGAGAACTACCGCAACGCTATTTACTTACATTATTATGAAGGCTACACGGCGGCAGAGATCGGGCGGATGCTGGGTGCACCGGCCAACACGGTGCTGAGCTGGCTGCGGCGGGGCCGCGCACAGCTGCAGACGATGCTGAAGGAGGAGATCGAAGATGAGGTGGTATGAGTACAAGATGGAGGCCGATGACCTGGCCGCCCCGGACGACCTCAAAGCGAAGCTGCTGGCCATGACAAGCCAGCTGACCGAAGAAGAAAAGAACCAGCCCATGATGCAGGCCGCTGCCCCGGCACAGCCTGCCCCGGAGAAAAAGAAAAAGGGCAAGCTCATCCACTTCCCGCGCAAGCAGGTGGGCATGCTGGCCGCCTGCCTTGCCGTGTGCGTGGTGGGCTATGGTGCCTTTGCCACCGGCCAGATCGGCCTTGGTGCAAAGAGCAGCAGCCCGGCGGCCTATTATTCGGCGGACAGCACTGCGGCGGTGATGGCGGCAGGCGGCGTGGACCGCGCCGCGGTGGACAGCCCCATGGCAGCCGATTACAGCCTGGATACCATGGCGCTGGAAAGCAGCGCGGATAACGGCGTCTCCACCTTCTCTGCGGATGATGCCGCCGCAGTCGAGGGTGCCCACAGCACCGACAGCGCCAGTGCGAAGATCATCTATACCGCGAACCTCAGCCTCGAAAGCAAGGACTACGACGCGGCACGCGCCGCGCTGGACGCTGCCCTGCAGGCGGCGGGCGGCTATCTGGAGTCCAGCAGCGAGTACTCGGGCACCGACGACAGCCGCAGCGTCAGCCTGACTTACCGGGTGCCGCAGGAGAACTACGACAGCTTCCTCGCCGCCATTGCCGAGGCGGGCAACGTGACCTACAAAAACCAGCAGGCCGACGACGTCACCGCCCAGTATCTGGACGTGGAGACCCGGCTCGAGAACCTCAAGGCCCAGCGCACCCGTCTGCAGCAGCTGCAGCAGCAGGCCGACAACCTCTCGGACCTTTTGGAAATCGAGTCCAGCCTGACCGACGTGCAGAGCCAAATCGAGAGCTGGCAGAGCCAGATGGACTGGTACAGCGATCAGGTGGAACAGTGCACGGTCTACGTGAGCCTGAGCGAGGTGAGCACCTACTCGCCGCCCAGCGAGGGTTTTGGCAGCCGCATCGCCAGCGCCTTTGCCGACGGCTGGCAGAACTTTGTGGACGGCGTGCAGCAGCTGGCCGTCACCCTCGCCGGTGCCTGGCCGGTGGTGGTGATCGCGGCAGCGGTCGCAGCCGGTGTGGTCGTCTGGAAAAAGAAGAAAAAATAATTCGAAAAAACTATTGACATCTGCCCCGCCCTGTGGTATTATACTTGAGCAGTCAGCGAGAACCGCTGAGATGCAAAAAGTAAATATCGCGGGGTGGAGCAGTCTGGTAGCTCGTCGGGCTCATAACCCGAAGGTCGTTGGTTCAAATCCGGCCCCCGCAACCACCAAGCATCTTGAAGTGATTCAAGGTGCTTTTTCTTATCTCTGCGTTCCCCGGCGTTGTAAGCAGGGGAGCGATGTGATATAATAGAGAAAAAGAAACGCCCGCATACACTGAGACAGCCGGGCTGTAAACTGCACAGGAAAGGAAGGCGGTAATATGAGTACCAGAGAATTGGCCAGAAGCCTGCTTGACCAGGTGCCGGAAAGCAAGCTGCTCTATGTGGTCGCATATCTGCAGGGCGTGACCACCCCGGAAAACGATGAGACGCCCAATGCGGAAACGCTGGAAGCCTTTGAAGAACTGGATAACGGCGGCGGGCACACATACAATGGCCCGGTCGAAAACCTGATCGACTCGCTGCTGGGGGACGAAAGTGCTTGAAGTAAAATATTCCACGAAGTTCAAGAAGGACTTGAAGACGTGTCAGAAGCGGCACTGCAATATGGCCTTGCTTCAGCAGGTCATTAACGTGTTGGCCGCCCCGGCGGTGCTTCCGCCAAAGAACAAAGACCACTGTTTAACAGGCAGTTATGTTCCGCACCGCGAGTGCCGCATTCAGCCGGATTGGCTGCTGATCTATTACCAGACGGATACAGAACTTTATCTGTATCGCACCGGCACCCACGCAGACCTGTTCGGGCTGTAAAAACAAACCATAAACAGGAAAGGCCGCTCCCCGGTTTTGATACGGGGAGCGGCCTTTTGCGCACTTTTTCGTTCTTTTACACCCACGCGCCGTTGAACACGTGCCTGTCCAGCCGGTCAAAGGCTTCCTGCACGCGGGACAGCGGCAGGGCCAGGTTCATGCGGATGGAGCAGGGGCCGTGGAACATGCGGCCGTCCTGCACGGCCACGCCCACGTTCCAGCAGGCCTTTTCCACTTCCGCGATGGTCCTGCCGTGGGCTTTGCACCACTGGGTGCAGTCCACGAACAGCATGTAGGTGCCCTGGGGCTTTGCCACTTCCACGCCCGGGAAGTGCTCTGTGATGTAGCGGCAGGCGTAATCCACGTTGCCGGTGATGGTCTGGCACAGCTCGTCCGCCCATTCATGCCCTTCGGGCTTGTAGGCACCGATCAGCGCGTGCATGGACAGCACGTTCATGTCGTTGTAGTGGGGCTTCGAGCTCTTGGCTACCACGCGGTCCCGCAGGGCGGGATCATAAATAATGTGGTAGCTGCCCACAAGGCCCGCCAGATTGAAGGTCTTGCTGGGGGCGTAGAGGGCCACGGTGCGCATCCGGGCGTCCTCGCTCACCATCTGGGTGGGCGTGTGCCTGTGGCCCGCCAGAATGATGTCGGACCAGATCTCGTCCGAGATCACGATGCAGTCGTTGGCCTTGTAGACCTCCATGGCCTTCTCGATCTCCCAGCGCTCCCACACACGGCCGCAGGGGTTGTGGGGGCTGCAGAAGATGGCCGCATGGATGTGGTTTGCCTTGAGCTTTTTGTCCATGTCATCGTAGTCCATGCGCCAGACGCCGTCTGCGTCCTTCACCAGCGGGCTGTGGACGATCTTGTAGCCGTTGTTTTCCAGGCTGAAGGTGAAGCCGATGTAGGTGGGGCTGTGCACCAGCACCGCGTCGCCGGGGGCGGCAAAGCAGGTCAGGGCGGAGATGACACCGCCCAGCACGCCGTTCTCGTAGCCGATGCATTCCTTCGTCAGGCCGGTGACGCCGTTGCGCTTTTCGTGCCACCGGATGATGGAATCATAGTATTCGTCGGCGGCGTCAAAGTAGCCGTAGGCCGGGTGCTTTGCGCGCTCGATGATGGCCTCCGGGATGGTGGGCACGGTGGGGAAGTTCATGTCCGCCACCCACATGGGGATGACGTCCCAGCCTTCTTTGGGCGGGTCCGGCGCAAAGCCGTGGCCCAGGCCGTCCACGGCGATGGCGTCCATGCCGCGGCGGTCCATGATGGAAGTGAAATCGTATTTCATACAAATGCTCCTTTTCCGGCGTGGGCCGGGCAGTGGTCGGTGTTTTTTCTGCAGCAAGCATAGCACAACCGGCGGCCGAGGGCAAGACGGTGCGGGCAGGGCACACCCCAAAATTTTCATCGCCCACTGGCGCACAGCGCCGCGATGCGGTATACTGGGAAGCGGAATGAATGTTCGGCACGGGAGGTGCTTTTTGATATGGTACAGGTAGATCTTATCACCGGCTTTCTGGGCGCAGGCAAAACCACGTTCCTGCGGCAGTATGTCCGGTATCTGGTGGCGCAGGGCCACAACGTCTGCATTCTGGAAAACGACTTTGGCGCGGTGAACGTGGACGCCATGCTGGTGCAGGACCTGCTGGGCGACCGGTGCGACCTGGAGACCATCAGCGGCGGGTGCGACTGCGACACCCACCAGCGCCGGATGCGCACCAAGCTCATCGCCATGGCCATGCGCGGGTTCGACCGGGTGGTGGTGGAGCCCAGCGGCATCTTTGATGTGGACGAGTTCTTTGACGTGCTGCGGGACGACCCGCTGGACCGCTGGTATCAGATCGGCAACATCATCGCCATCGTGGACGCCATGCTGCCAGAGACCCTCTCGCCCCAGGCAGAGTACATTCTGGCCTCTGAGACGGCCAACGCGGGCCGGGTGCTGCTCAGCCGCACAAAGCAGGCCGGGCCGGAGCGGTGCAAGGCCGCCGCTGCCCACCTGACCCGCGCGCTGGAAGGCTGCAAGTGCTCCCGCCGGTTCGCGCCGGAGGAGATCATCACAACAAAGGACTGGGCCGACCTGACCGACGAAGACCTGGCCGCCATTGCCGCCTGCGGCACCCGGCAGGCCAGCTGCGAAAAGCTGCACTTCGACGAGCACGAGGCCTTCAGCTCCCTGTGCTTCCTGGAGCAGCACCTGACGTTGGCCCAGCTGCAGGCCGCCGCCGACCGCCTGTTTGCGGATGCTGCCTGCGGCCATGTGCTGCGGGTGAAGGGCTTTGCTCCGGACCCCCAGGGCGAAACCGGCTGGCTGGAGCTGAACGCCACCGCCGCCGGAAAAACGCTGGCCCCCATCCCGCAGGGGCAGGACGTGCTCATCGTCATCGGCGAAGGGCTGGACAAGGCGGCCATCGAGGCCCGCCTGCACGGCTGAGTTTTCCACAGCGCGGACACAACACGGTGAAAAAAGGAGAAGGAACATGGAAAAGACCCGGCAGACCCCCTCGGCACGGCGCATCCTCGGCATGGTGGTTGGCGTCATCATCATCGGCCTCGGCATCGCGCTGTTCAAGCAGTCCCACCTCGGCAACGACTCCATCAGTGCGCTGAACATGCGCCTGGCAGAGCTTCTGGGCATCTCGCTGGGCGCGATGAACATCGGCATCAACGTGCTGTTCTTCGTGGTCGAGTTCTGGTTCGGACGCAAGTACATCGGCCTTGGCACCTTCGTCAACGGCCTTGGCATGGGGTATATCGTCACGGCGTTCTATGACCCCATCGCCGCCGCCTTCGGCCCGGCGGAAGCGCTGGGCCTGCCGGTGCAGCTGCTGTGGATGGCCGTGGCCGTGCCGGTGACGGCGCTGGGTGTTTCGCTCTACCAGACCGCCGACCTCGGCGTCGCGCCCTACGATTACCTCTCCCTCGGCCTGCGGGACCACACCCCCTTCCCGTACTTTGGGTGCCGCGTGTTCACGGACGCCCTGTGTGCGCTGCTGTGCTGGCTGCTGGGCGGCCTTGTGGGCCTGGGCACCCTCCTCTGCGCCTTCTGCCTTGGACCCTTCATCCAGTTCTTTGATGGCCGCTTCTCCTGGAAGGTGCTGCAGTATCAGCCGGACAAAGAGTAAGTTTCTGATTTTAAATGGCTCCGCGTGCGCTGCGCCATAAATAGCGGAAATATTATTTTTTAGATTGCAAACAAAGCCAGCCCTGCGGGGCTGGCTTGTTTGCTTTTTCACCCGGAGGGGCCGTAATTGTCAACGGCATATTTTCATGCTGACGCGGATACTCCCGCAGGGAGCCAGCGACAGCAAATGCCGTTGATCTTAACGACCTTTCCCGTGAAAAAGTAAATCCGAAAAGCTCGCAGGCTTTTCGGATTTACAAATTAAAAAATAATTTTTCCTCTGAATATGCCCAGAGCGAAGCGGAGGGCATTTAAACTCAGAACTTGAACAGCGGGGTGCCTGCCAGCACATCGCCCTCGGCCAGCATCTTCAGCTCGCCCAGGTCGTCGCCGTTGGTCACGATGATGGCGGTGGCGGTGGGGTGGCCTGCAGCCTTGATGGCGTCCAGATCGACCTTCAGCAGCGGGGTGCCTGCCTTGACCTTGTCGCCTTCCTTCACCAGAGCCTTGAAGCCCTTGCCGTTCATCTCCACGGTGTCCATGCCGACGTGGATGAGCACCTCGATGCCGTCGTCGCTGGTCAGGCCCACGGCGTGCAGGGTGGAAGCCACCTGGTTCACGGTGCCGTCAAAGGGGGCATAGACGGTCTTGCCGGTGGGCTCGATGCCGCAGCCGGGGCCCAGGATGCCCTGTGCAAAGGTCTCGTCGGGGATGTCGGCCTGCGCCAGCACCTTGCCGCGGATGGGGGTCAGCACGGTCTTGCTCTGGCCGAAGAACTTTGCAGTCTCCTCCTGCTCTGCCTTGCCGCCGAACAGCTTGTCAAAAAATCCCATATCAAAATACCTTCCTTCCGATTACTTCATCCGGGCGCGGCGGGTGCGGGGCAGCCCCGCAGGGCCTGCCGGGCCCGGTTCGCAATTCGCTCTATCCAAAAGATACCATACTGTGCCGAAAAATTCAATTGCTATCCTGCATAAAGTCTGGGCCGTTTCCCTGTCACAGCTCACATCAGGGCAATGAGCTGCTCGATCTCCTCCATGCGGGTGGCCCAGCTGGTGGCGATGCGCATGACGGTGTGGGTGTCGTCGTATTTTTCCCAGAAGCCGAACTTGGCCTTGCCTTCCAGCGCGGCCAGCTGGCTGTTTTCCAGGATGGGGAACACCTGGTTCGTGGGCGAATCCATATAGAAGCGGTAGCCCTTGGCGGCAAGGCCCTCCTTCAGCCGGTCGGCGGTGTCGATGGCGTTCTTGCTGATGCGGGTGTAGAGGTCGTCGGTGAACAGCACATCGAACTGCAGGCCCATCAGGCGGCCTTTGGCAAGCAAAGCGCCCTGCTGCTTGACCATAGTCATGAAGTGGGCCGGGGCACCCTTGGGGAACACCACGGCTTCGCCGCACAGGGCACCCACCTTGGTGCCGCCGATGTAGAACACGTCGGTGAGCTTTGCGATGTCGGCCAGGGTCACGTCGGTGCCCTTGGCCATCAGGCCGTAGCCCAGCCGCGCGCCGTCCATGAACAGGGGCATGTGGTACTGCTGACACACGGCGTGCAGTTCTTCCAGCTCAGCTTTCGTGTACAGGGTGCCGTACTCGGATGGATGGGAGATGTACACCATGCCGGGGAACACCATGTGGTCGTGGTTTTCGTCGGCGTAGAAGGTGGCGCACCAGTCGCGCACATCGTCGGCGCGCACCTTGCCCTCGTGGGCGGGCAGGGCGATGACCTTGTGGCCGGTGTACTCGATGGCACCAGCTTCGTGGGCGGCCACATGGCCGGTGGCGGCGGCCATCACGCCCTGCCAGCGCTGCAGCATGGACGCAATGACGATGGCGTTGGTCTGGGTGCCGCCGGAGATGAAGAACACGTCCGCCTCCGGGCAGGCGCAGGCGGCGCGGATCTTCTCCTTCGCGCTGGCGCAGTAGGGGTCGGTGCCGTAGCCGGGCACCTTTTCAAAGTTGGTCTCGGTCAGTTTCTGTAAAATAGCGGGGTGTGCACCCTCGCAGTAGTCGTTTTCAAAATACAGCATGGCAAAAACTCCTGATTCAGTGGTGTAAAGTGTCGATGAGGCTATTTTACTACAGGGGAGAAGTGCTGTCAAATGGCGGCATCTGGGCCAGCGTGCCGGTAACCACCATACCAAAGCAGGGCCTGCCCCCGAAGGAACAGGCCCTGCTTTGGTTTATGATGAAGTATGAGGATGTCTTTTTACGGCTCCATTGTAGCATCCGAAGCGGCAGTCCTGCTATCGGATTTGTGCCCGGGCGTATCAATATCCTGCCATTTTGCCCGGTAGGCGGTGGGCGAACAGCCGAAATGCTGTCGGAATTGCGCCCCGAAGTAGCTGCTGCTGCCAAGGCCGCAGCGCTGGGCGATGTCGGTGACGGCAAGCTTTGTCTGGAGGAGCAGCTGGCTTGCCATCTGCAGCCGGATGTTCTGCAGGTAGTCCGAGGGGGTGGTGTGCAGGCAGGTGCCAAAGCAGCGGTAACATTCCCGTTCGCTGCAAAACGCTGCGGCTGCGATGTCGGCCACCGAGAGCTTTTCGGCAGCATGAGCCGTCATGAACAGGATCATCTGCTTCACCTTGTCGCTGGCAGTGCTGCGTTCCGGTGCGGCAGGGGCAAGCTGCGGCAGCTGCTGCACAAAGGCCAGCCACACTTCGCTCAGCAAAGCCTGCAGCCGCAGCTCGTAGCCAAAGGCATCCTCGTCCAGATACAGGCTCTGGCGCAGCAGGTCCAGCGCTGCCGCCTGTCCGGGCACCTCCGGCGAAAGGGCCAGCAGTTCCAGCCCGGGCCGCTGCACCAGCGGGGTGATATAGCGCTGCTGCACCGTGCCGCCCGGCACACCGGCCAAGAGTTCCGCCTCGAACAGATGCAGCCGGAGGGCGGTGCCGTTTTTCAGCGACTGGGTGCGGTGCAGCACGTTGCTGTTCACCATGCCGCCGCTGCCCGCCCGGAACAGCCGCTGCCCGCCGGGCGTATGGTAGACGAGGGCACCCTTCTCCACATAGAACAGCTCCATGCTTTTGTGCCAGTGCCAGGTGCAGGCCCCGGCGGGGCCGTCCGGTAGCAGCACATGGCTGCAGATGTGGGGGAACTGTGCCGAGAACCCGGGCAGGCGTTCTTCCTGACTGCCGGGGTAGAGGTCGATGTCTGAAGAACGGATCGTGAGCATGAACGTTGCCTCCCTTCGCACGTTCAGTATAATTCGAGGGGGAGGGAAAAGTCAAATCGGACCGGCCCCGTTTGCGGCAAAGGATTTTTGCTGATTCTTTAACAGGGACTGTGGTATAATTTATACTCGAACAAGAATATCCTTTGGAAAGGGAGCGGCCGAATGAAAAAGAAAATGTTGCTGCACGATGCGCTGGTCATGGCCGGAGCGCTGTGCGGGGCCTATGCCATGGTGCTGCTGACCCAGGTGGTCATGGGCCGCATCGACGGCGTTGCCATGCTCATCTTTATGCTGGCAGTATTTATCACGTCGATGTATACCGAGGGTTACTTCTGGGGCGCGGCGGCGTCGGTCATCAGCGTGCTGGCGGTGAACTTCGCCTTCCTCTCGCCGTATTTTGCCTTCAACTTTACCCTGTCGGAAAACCTGTTCTCCGGCCTGGTGATGCTGGTGGTGTCCATCATGACCAGCACCCTCACCACCCGCATCAAGCGGCAGGAACAGCTGCGCATGGAGAGCGAGAAGGAAAAAATGCGCGCGAACCTGCTGCGCGCGGTCTCCCACGACCTGCGCACGCCGCTGACTTCCATTTACGGCGCGTGCTCCACCGTCATTGAAAACTATGACTCGTTGGATAAAACCAAAACGATAAAACTCCTCGGCGAGGCCTGCTCGGACGCCCAGTGGCTGAACCGCATGGTGGAGAACCTGCTTTCCGTCACCCGCATCGACAGCGAGAAGGTCACCGTGCAGAAGACCCCCACCGTGTTGGACGAACTGGTGGATGCCGTGGTGGTCAAGTTCAAAAAGCGCTATCCCGCCGTGCCGGTGCAGCTGGACCTGCCGGATGCCTTCATCGTGATCCCCATGGACTCCATGCTGATCCAGCAGGTGCTGATGAACCTGCTGGAGAACGCCGCCCTCCACGCCGAGGGCATGACGAAGCTGGTTTTGAAGGTGTTCACGGTGGACGACCGCGCGGTGTTCGAGGTGACGGACGACGGCTGCGGCATCCCGAAGGAACGGCTGAAGAACCTGTTCTCCGGCACCGGCGGCACCGACCCGGACGCCCCGGCGGACAGCCGCAAGCACGGCATGGGCATCGGCCTGTCGGTGTGCGCGGCCATCATCAAGGCCCACAGCGGCGAGATCCGGGCCGAGAGCCGCCCCGGCGAGGGCACCACCATCCGCTTCTGGCTGAAGACCGAAGAAATTGAACTGGAGGATGCAGAAGATGAGCAATAACAAGTTCAAGGTCCTCATCGTGGAGGACGAAGCGAATATCTGCAGCTTTATCGAAACGCTGCTGACCACCAATGATTATCAGGCGCTGGTGGCCCACACCTGCACCATGGGCCTGACTTTGTTCGCCTCCCACAACCCGGACCTGGTCATTCTGGACCTGGGCCTGCCGGACCGGGACGGCCTGGAGCTGATCCGCACCGTGCGGCAGAAGTACATGACCCCCATCATCGTGCTGTCGGCCCGCACCGACGAGATGGACAAGATCGAAGCGCTGGATCTGGGGGCCAACGATTACATCACAAAGCCCTTCGGCACCGGCGAGCTGCTGGCCCGGGTGCGCGCGGCGCTGCGGCTGAACCGCTACGGTGCCCCGCTGGGCGGTGCGGCCCCCAACGGCGAGTTCTGCGCCCAGGGCCTGCGCATCAACTACGACCGCCGCAAGGTGTTCGTGGAAGGCGAGGAGGTCAAGCTGACCCAGACCGAGTACAACATCGTGGCCTTCCTTTCCCAGCACGCAGGCCGGGTGATGACCTATGCGGCCATCGTCAAGGCCATCTGGGGCGACACCGACATCGGCAGCACCAAGAAGTTGCAGGTGAACATGGCCAACATCCGCAAAAAGCTGGGCAGCCGCCCGGGCAGCAATTCCTACATCCTCAACGAACTGGGCGTGGGCTACCGGATGCTCGACGAGGACTCCGGCCCCCGCAGCGAGGGCCTGGAATGATCCCGGCCCTTGCGCTGTTCGCGTTGACCTATGTGCTGATGCTGCGCCTGCCGCAGGAGCGGCCCTGGGTGGCGCTGTGCAGCGCGGCGGTGTTCATTGCGCTGGGCGAAGTGGGAATTTATGATTTCTCGCTGGGCGCAGCGCTGCGGGCCGTGGATTACAACGTCCTGCTGATGATGGCGGGCACCATGGGCACGGTGTCGCTGTTCATCGAGAGCAAGATGCCCGCCCGCCTGGCGGAACTGCTCATTGCCAAGGTGCCGGATGTGCGCTGGGCGGTGTGCGCGCTGGCGCTGTTCGCGGGGTTCGTCAGCGCCTTTGTGGACAATGTGGCCACGGTGCTCATGGTGGCCCCGGTGGGCCTTGCCATTGCTCGCAAGCTGAAAATTTCGCCGGTGCCGGTGCTCATCGCCATTGCGGTGTCCTCCAACCTGCAGGGCGCGGCCACCCTGGTGGGCGACACCACCAGCATCCTGCTGGGCAGCTTTGCGGAGATGAATTTCTTCGATTTCTTCTGGATGCGGGGTCGCCCGGGCATCTTCTGGGGCGTGGAGCTGGGCGCGCTGGCGTCGATGGCGGTGCTGCTGTGGCTGTTCCGGCGCGAAACGCAGCCCGTGACCGCCAAAGTGGAGACCGAGGTGGAGGACGACGTGCCCGCCGCCCTCATGCTGCTGACGGTGGGCCTGCTCATCGCGGCGTCCTTCCTGCCCCAGCCGGGCGGCGGCGTGCTGCGCGCGCTGTATGAGCTGCGCAGCGGCTTGGTGTGCATGGGGCTGTGCCTGTTCGGCGTTGTGCGCGCCTGCCTGCGGGCCCGCAGTGCAAAGCCGCTGGGCCGCGTGGTGCGGGAGCTGGACCGGGACACCCTGCTGCTGCTGTTCGGGCTGTTCATCGTCATTGCGGGCGTCCGCGCGGCGGGCGTCATCGACGCGGCGGCAGCGCTGTTCCACGCCATCGCCGGAGAGGACCCCTTCCGGCTGTACCTGCTGCTGGTGGCGGTGTCGGTGGTGCTGTCTGCCTTCATTGACAACATCCCCTATGTGGCCGCCATGCTGCCGGTGGTGCAGGGCATTGCCGGGCTCATGAACAACGGTGCGGGCATGGAGCCCTATGTGTTCTACTTCGGCCTGCTCACCGGCGCGACCCTGGGCGGCAACCTGACGCCCATCGGCGCTTCGGCCAACATCGCCGCCATTGGCATCCTGCGCAAGAACGGCGAGGTCGTGGCCACGAAGGACTTTCTGCGCATCGGCGTGCCCTTCACGCTGGCAGCCGTGCTGGCCGGGGCGGCGTATCTGTGGCTGGTGTGGGGCCGGGCGTGACCGGCGGGCACCCCATGGGGACACGAAAACAAGAAACTTCCGCCCGCCGCAGGGCCCGGAAAACCGGCTTCGCGGCGGGCTTTTTCACGAAAGTATGACGTTTTGCGAAAAGGTAAAAGTTTTTTGCAAAAAATGCTTGACAATTCCCGCATATCTGGTATAATTACTATCGTTCCGAGCGACACGGCTCACGAACAAAACAGAATATGCGGATATGGCGGAATTGGCAGACGCGTTAGATTCAGGTTCTAATCGGGGCAACTCGGTGGAGGTTCAAGTCCTCTTATCCGCACCAAACCATGAAAATCCGAACTTTTTTCCGATAGGAGAAGGGTTCGGATTTTTTGTATTCTTCGGAAAGCAAAATGAAGGCTCCTTCCCGACGGCTGTGTGTCCGAAACCTTATCAGAAAAAAGACCGTATCACAAAGGTCACAACTGTAAAGGTGCCGTAAGGCAGAAGGGACGCAAGATTATGAAGTACGATGCAAGAGCCTGTCAGTTTAACATGGGCACCGGCTGTGTGGAGCTGCTGCTCCGGGATGGGCGCAAAATTTCCATCAACTGCACCGGTGTCGAGGATGCACTGGATGTTACCATGGCGCAGAGGTCTGAACTGGACTACCTCATCTACAATGACCCGCTGGCGTATGCAGAGCTAATTTTGAACGGTGAGCCAGAGGAGTATCTGAGAAATGCGGCTGGAAGTCACGGATTAGAGGACTGAACGCAAAAACAGGGTGCGCCCTGCCGGACGCACCCTGCAAAAATCCACACACGATAAGTAAGGCAGGGAGTTCCCCGACGGGAACTTCCTGTTTTTCTTTGGTTGCGATATGAGCCTGTTCCGCCTGCCATGCAGCAAATTCCCGTTGACCTTCCTCGCTGTTCCAGCAGGCAAGGATCGCCGGATAGAATGCCCGTGCCAGTCGTTCGATGGCTTCATCGGGGTAAGGGGAAATATTTGTGGACTTTTTCTTTTTGTTCAAACGCACACTCCTTTGGATTTCTGTTGACAGCATACAATGTGCCTGTTGTTATGCTGTCTGCTCATCCTCTGCGAGCGCAGATTCCAGCGAAGCAAGGTACTCCTTGTGCTTGTGGATGATTTCGAGAATGACTTCTCGCTGTGCTGTGTCTGGCATAGTTCTCAGAAGATAGTCAAACTCTGTGCGGAAACGTGTTGTAACGTGTTCCAGTGCGACATAATCATGCCGCACTTCTTCCGGGTAAGCATCGCTGTCGTAAACCGATTCGATTTTCTGAAACGGCAATACAGGTGCCTTTCCCGGTTCCCGGATGATGCCATCGGCATCCGGTTTCGGTTCAACTTTCAGTTCCGGGTGCAGGATTTCCTGCAAGGTCTGTGCGCGGGCATCATAGTTGGCTCGTGCAAGGCGGTGCATATCAGCCTTGCTGACTTTTACCTGTTTGTTCAGAATCTTCTCCCGCATACCGGGAATCAGGGATTCAGCAATTTCAACACCTTTCATGTACTTCGATGCGCGAAGTACAGTTGCCTTGCTTACACCATTTTCCTCTGCGATTCGTTCGCAGGTTTTCATGGCTTCACCGGAGTTATCAGTTTGAGAACTCCGGTGAAATCGGCCATTTTCATCATGCGATTCTTTGCGGGCTTCGCCATGAGAGGATTTTTCCGCTTCATATTGCTTCCCGATGAGGAACAGCTTCTGCTCCGGGGTGAGGTTGCGCCGCCCCAACTGATTCTTGCAGATCCATGCGAGGACTTCTTCTCTGCTTTCAAATCGGAGCGGCATGGTGGAAAAGCAAATCTCCGGGTGCTTCTGGAGAATTGCATAACGATTGTGGCCGTCAACGAGGGTGTTGTTCCAGACGATCAAAGGAGAGAGCAGCTTGCCTTCCTTGAGGATGTTTTCTTCAAGCTGCTTGTACTCATCGTCCGTCAGCGGCGGGATCTGATTCTGGAACTCCGGGTCGATTTTCAGATTGATCATACGCACAACTCCTTATCTCTCGTGATGTTGCGTCCGTTCGTCCTCCCGGAAGAACAGGGCAACATTCTGTTTTGCATCTTTCAGCTTGAGCAGTTCGATCTTGGCTTCCTTGTACTGCTCATAGAACTGGGCCTTTTCGGAAGCAAGAGCGCAGTATTCCGCTTCCAGCTTGTTCGGACTTGGCAGTTTAGTGATGTTGTTTGCCTTGAGATAGGCTGCTGCTGTCCGGTATGCTGTCAGCTCTGCACGATGCTGTTCTTCAAAGGTTGCGGGGGATTTGGCAGCGTTCCGTTTCTGCGCGAGCGGTCGGTACTGCTTGTAGGAAGCAGCATAACGGCGCAGTGTTTGGTTGTTTGCCATGCGGGTTTCGAGGTCTTTCACTACGGCCAGCGATTCATGGAACTTGGTGTCAAGCTCTGCAATTCTCTGGTCGAGTGCGTCCTCGTTGAGCAGACCTTTCTCCTGCAAAAGAATCAAGGTCTGCGCCATGGCTTTGAGGTTGTGCTTCTTCGCCCAACGCTCATAGCCGATGCCCTTGCCCTGCTTCAGTTTTGCCTGAATGTCCACCAGCTTCTTGATTCGGTCGGGTTTTTCCTCAAGATTGCTGTGGAGGATAATGGGCTGGCTCTTGGCATTTTCTTTCAAGGTGGCAAGCACGAGTTCTTTCTCAAACTTGTCACCGAGGCTGTGCGCCCGGATAAACTTCTTTCTTCCGGCTGGCAGGTAGCTGAGCCGCCCACGGCTTTTCTTGACCGTGATGCCGTACTGCTGCAAGAGCCTGTCCGAGAAATCTTCAAAGCTCGCTGCATTGTCCAGCACATCCGAGATCTGTTTCCGCAAAGTCTCCTTTGCGGTTTCAAACTCCGTTTGTGTAGGCTGCTGTCCGGCGGCAAGCAGGGCAGCGTTTTCACGGTCGAGTTTCATTTGACTGCGCCGTTTCATCCAGTATTCACGCTCGCTCACACGCTTTTTCGAGCTGAGCAGGTCGATCTGGTACAGCTTGGCATCCTGACACATTTCCATGACTGCGACACGCAGGTGCCGCATGGTCTGGGCTGTGCTGGAATGCTTCATGCCCTCACGCCAGTCACGGGGCTTTTGCATATAGGGCTTGCGCTCCACTTCTCGTGTCCGGACGCTGCCGATCACGATGTGGACATGGATATTTCCCGAATGGTTGTGTCCGTCCGGGTGGGTGCAGACGATAGCAGGATGACCGGGAAAGTTCTCTTTGCAGAAGTTCAGGCCGAGGGCCTGTGCCTTTTCCATCGTCAGCCCATTTTCGGCTGCATCCCGCGGGTCGAAGCTGATGATATACTGGTGACTCTTGATGTCATCCGGGTGGTTGTTCTTGTCGTACTTCCGGTTTGCCAGCAGGCAGGCCATTGCAAACGAGGCTTCGCCGCATTCAAGGGTGTCCAGAATGTACGATTCCCGCAGCTTGGGTCTGCTCTGTTCATCCAGAATTTTCTTGCCGGAAAATTCATCGTGCTGGTAAACCAGATAGGTCTCAGCGGCAGAGTAGTCCGAATTTTTAGAGGCGATATGCTTCAGCGTTGCCATACAGTTTACCCAGAACTTTCTCGGCGTTGAGCCGGAAGGCAGTCAGGTCTGCAAGTTCGTCCAGAAGTTTCGCCCGGAGCTGTTCGGTGTCTGCTCCGCCGGAGTTGAAGTGTCGTGCGAGTTGGTTCAGGTTGCCGCCCACCCTGCTGCACTGGGCAAGCAGAGTGGAAACGGCAGTCAGGGTTTCTTCTCCGCCGCCGGCAACGACAACGGTGCGCTCGATCTTCGCATTGTGCAGCGCACGGCGGATGAGGGTGGACAGGGAGAGATGAAGGAGTTTTGCTGTGCATTGGAGTTCCATCTTTTCAGTTTCCGTCACACGGAACTTGATGATGTGCGTTTTGTTGTTCGGCGTGTCGTGGCGGTGGGTCGTGCTGGGATTCGCTTTGACATTCGTTTTGTTCATTGAACCTCCTGTCTGTTCGATAACTCCTCGGTGAAGTTATGTAAGCACGACACGCCGT
>ENA-UONX01001146-UONX01001146.1-human-gut-metagenome-genome-assembly--contig:-P74old-NODE-1146-length-27715-cov-82.972993_pt1 | contig 27715 bp, 22 predicted proteins | sample MGYA00242466_ERZ724013 | MGnify/ENA metagenome assembly ERZ724013 | reverse complement strand
AGCCGTGAAGAAGTCCAAAAAGCTCTTAAAGTTCGTTTTGGACGACGGAACCGGCACAGATAGGGTCATTTTGAGCGGAATTCACGAGTATTATGAGCCGGAGGAGCTGGTTGGAAAGACCTGCATCGCCATCACCAATCTCCCGCCCCGCCCGATGATGGGCATTGATTCCTGCGGTATGCTCATCTCCGCCGTGCATCACGAAAACGGCGAAGAAAAGCTCCATCTGCTGATGGTTGATCCTCACATTCCGGCAGGCGCAAAGCTCTATTGATTGCCCCCAAAATTGTCGGTGTTTACGCCACAACTTACGCCAATTTACTCCGAGCTTACGCCAAAAATGCGTTTGGAATTTTGCGATTGCAGACAAGTTCCGATAGCATACGATAATTTCATATGATTTAAGCCCGCTGATTTCGATCAGCGGGCTTTTTCTATTTCTGCCCCTATTACATCTTTGTGATGTGATAGGGGCTTTTTTTGTTCCTGAAAGGTGGTCGAAAAAATTTTTTTGAAAAATCTCAAAAAAACTTCGTACAAATCGAAAAAAATTTCCCAGTTGGTTAGTGAGGGCAAAAACCTCACGAACCTTGAAAATCGAATAGACATTCAACAGGTACATTCCTGATCGGGGGCGAAAGCCCCAGCCGAATGAAGGTGCGCCACGAACTTCCTGCCCACAGGGGTTATCACGGAAAGCAAGGTTGGTAGCGATTCCGAACCATTCTGAAATATCCGTTTGCTACGGATAAGGCGATGAAACGAATCAGGGACAATGATACTTCCCTATGGGGCTGGCGGAGTACCCGGCAGAGGTGAGATTCCTATGAGTTCGGTCAGCAACCGAACGCCTGTTGATTTCCTTTTACGCATTTGGGGGATGAGATCGAGTTAAATGCGACCACCAAAGCACAGGAAACGCTTCCTGTGTTTTGGTGGATCAAGCGATCCGAATCTAATAAGAAGGAGGAAAAGCGAAATGCCAAACTGTAAAACCATTGCTATCTGCAATCAGAAAGGCGGCACAGGCAAAACGACCACAACGGTCAATTTGGGTGTTGGACTTGCACGACTCGGCAAGAAGGTACTCCTTGTAGATGCCGACCCACAGGGCGACCTCACGACTTGCCTCGGATGGCGAGATAATGACAGTCTTACGACGACCATTACCGACAAGCTCTCCGGGGTTATCCGTGAGGATCATACAGACCCGCAAAGCGGTATTCTGCATCACGAGGAAAATGTCGATTTGCTCCCTGCCAACATCGAGCTGTCTGCTATGGAAATGATGCTTGTCACCGCAATGAGCCGTGAAACCATTCTCAGAAGCTATCTGAGCAAGGTCAAAGACAATTATGACTATGTACTGATTGACTGTATGCCTTCGCTCGGTATGGTCACTCTGAATGCGCTGGCGGCGGCAGATAGCGTAATCATTCCCGTGCAGGCGCAATATCTTCCGGCAAAGGGAATGACCCAACTGATGCAGACCATTGGAAAGGTCAGGCAGTACATCAATCCGAGCCTGCGAATCGACGGTATCCTATTGAACATCGTAGATAACCGCACCAACCTCGCAAAAAGCACTGCCGACGCACTGCGAAAGAACTTTGGGAGCGTTATTAAGATATACCGTTCCTCCATTCCTATGGCAGTGAAAGCCGCAGAGGTTGCTTCCAAAGGCGTAAGCATCTACAAGTATGAGCCGAGCAGTCCTGTTGCAAGGGCTTATGCTGAGTTCGCAAAGGAGGTGTCTGCCGATGGCAGGAAGAAAGAGCGACTTCACTCTGCCGACGCTCGATGACCTGTTTTCTACACAGGAGCTTCGGGACGATGCCAAGCTCAGTAAAATCCGAGATATTCCCCTTGAGCTGATCGACGATTTTCCCGACCACCCATTTAAGGTACGGGACGACGAGGATATGATACAGCTTGTGGAGAGTGTCAAGGAGCGAGGAGTCATTACTCCGGCTACCGTGCGTCAAAAAGAGGACGGCAGATGTTCAGCTTTCCCAGCCGATCATTGTCATTGGCGACATCGGCAGATGGAACGGCAGAGTGATGGGCTACAAGGACATCCCATCCGGCAACATCCGAGATTGCCTGTATGCCGACACCGACTATACCGAATGGTATGTAGATAAGTACGGCGATCTTCGTGCCGATGCAACTCATCACGACGGCACGAATCACTATCTTTACCGTGTGTTCAAAGACGGCGTTTCCGAAACGCAGATGGAGAACCTGAGAGATAAAATCTATCACGGCAAAGCCACACGAGCCGATATTACCCGGCTGACCCGGCGACTTGGGGATGAGATCGCCGCCGTTTACGGCTTTGACATCCCGAAACAAAGAGTATCTCAAGAGAGGAGTGAGCGATAATGGTAGATTTCACACTGCGACCGCTGACCGTTCCCGAGCGCAAATACACCTACGCTCAAAGCTCGCAGCTTCAAGGGCAGACAGGCAATATCGGTTATCTGCGTGGGGACTTCGGCTCAAGCGGCGATCAGTTTTATACCACTTGGTTTGATACCCGACCGCAATGGAAAAGCGATGAGTTCAAGCGGGACTTGGACGATGTAATCAACGCCCTGCGCTCCGAGGAGTACGGACTGCTTCAAAGCCGTTCTCAGATGGTGCGTTATGGGCGTGAGAACAAGGAAAGCGAAATGCAGGGTGCTTATACCACTGAGTTCGGCTTCCGAGCAGATACCGAGAAATATGCGTTCGTGCTTCGCTGTAATCCAACGAGGGGCGACTATAACTTCTACTGCCTCTGCTATGTAAAGGAATGGCTGGACAAGCACATCGAAGAAGCCAACCGGGACATTCGCTTTATTGACAGCCACTATAATGAGTTGTTCCGTATCCCGGACGGAGAGCGCATCATTGTGACCGACCGTGACGGTAAGACGGAAAGCTATCCCTGCCGCTATATTGATAGCTATCACACAGAGGTTGGACGCAATCTCTTTCACATTTGCGAGTTTGCCGAGCGTATGGAGCAAGGCGGCTGTACCTACGCTCCAATGGAGCCGCCCTTGCCTCCGATGTGCTATTCCTTACTCCCGTCTACCGGCGAAGTCATTCAAATCGACCGCTGGCAAAAGGGCTATACCGCCACAAGTTTTAACGATGGGAACCGTGCGGAGAACGAAGCAATTAAAGACAAGTTCAATGAAAAGCTGGGTGTCAGCAAGGCGCAGGAGCAGGCGATGCTCGCCGGTTCTATGATCCGGTGGGACTCCATTGCCGCCAAACCCAAGAGCTATGATGAGAACGGCAAAGCTATCAAGCCAAAAGACTATGAACGATAAGGAGGTGTCCGCCGATGGCACGAAAATACGACTTCATTTCGGAGCTGTATAACCGAACCTGTAAAACGGTCGTTGCAAACCCCGCAAGCTGGGAAGCGTTTCTGCGCTCTGCCTGCTACAACTACCGTCTGCGTTTTGATGAACAGCTTTTGGTTCACGCACAGCGACCGGACGCCACCGCCGTTCTTCAGATCGACGACTGGAACCAAAAGTTTGGGCGATGGGTCAATCGTGGAGCACACGGCATTGCCGTTTTTGAGGATGCCGACCAACGCCGCCAACGGCTTGTCCACTACTTCGATATTTCCGACACGCATCCCAGCCGCTTTTCCCGCAGAGTTCCCATTTGGCAAATGCGGGACGAATACACGGCAGAAGTGATCGACACGCTGGAAAGCACCTTCGGAGAGTTGAACGACAAGGAAACCCTTGCCGTTGCCATCGAGTCGGCGTCAAGAAATGCCGTAGAGGACAACATCCCCGACTATCTTACCGACCTTCTTTACAGCGTGAAGGACAGCTTCTTAGACGGCGTATCCGAAGAAGAAATCACCCACATTTTCAAAACGGCGGTGCGAAACAGCGTCGCCTATATGACGATGACCCGCCTGGGCATTGAAGCCGGAGAATACTTTGAACCCGATGATCTTCGGGATGTGGTGAATTTTACGACGCCTGCCACGCTGAACGCCCTCGGCTATGCTACCAGTGATATTGCGGAGATGGGACTTGCGGAGATTTCTCGCACCATTCTTGCCCTCGACCGTCAAAATCGCATAATTGCAGAGAAAACCAAAGCCGATTACAATGTAGGCAAAGAAAAAACCGAAAGGAGTCCTGACGATGAACGAGATCACTTACACGAGGCAGGGGGATTATCTGCTCCCCGATCTGACAATGCCGGAGCAGCCGGAGCTGTCGATGGGCAGGTACGCCCGGATGCGGAAGAAGTTCCTGAAGGAGCATCACAAGGTACGCTACTACAACCTGCTGACGAGCTGCGCCCTGAACGAGCATCTGAACGACACGGAGCGCAGAGCGAACGAGATGGAACAGATGCTGACGGAGCAGATGGCAGCGTCGGAGGGCGTGACGGAGAATCTGAAAGCGACGGATATGATGAGCTGGGTTCGGAAGATGAACAGTATCCGGAACCGGGTTCAGGAGATCGTGATGGCGGAGGTAATCTTCGCTTAGACTATTACGACCGAAGTCACGAGGATAAAAGCCTGCCTTTCTTTGGCGGCGACGACACCGTTCGTGAGATCCTCAGCACCACGCCGCACCTGAAAGCAAGCAAAGGCGAGATACGGGCATTCTTTGAAGCTACCGCTGATGAGAACGCCCGTATTTCTTATATCAAGCGCATTTTCAACAACGACTATACCGAGGTCATTCTGAGAGATGGACGGCGTGTGGGCTACAAGACCTATCAGAATGTGTTGCAGCTTTGGGAGGGCAGTTATCTCTCCCGCACAGCACAGAGCTTCTATGATTGGGGCGTAATTGCCCAGCATTTTGAAGCGATGCGGCTGCTTGGAGAGTTGCAGGACACGATGAAGCCGCTGCCATCCATTGACGGGCAGTTGAGCTTGATGACAGCAGGAGCAGAGGAACGAAAGCCCCCTGCTTTTACTTTCTCTCAGGAGATCATCGACGCTGTTCTCACCCGTGGCAGCGGCATCTCTGAGGGGAAAATGCGAATCTATGAGCAGTTCCAAAAGAGCCTGTCTGCAAAGGAAAACGCAGATTTTTTGAAAAATGAATACGGCTGGGGCGGCGTTTATCCCGCTATCACCGGCGCAGGAATTGACGAACAGCACGACGGCAAGGGCATCCGTATTTCTAAAGGCATCGGAAGCGATAAACCTCATATCGACCTGAAATGGAGTCAGGTGGAGAAGCGTATTGCCGAGCTGATAAAACTCGACCGTTACTTGAACCCCAAGGAAAAGGCGCAGTACCCTGCGTGGCTGCAAAGGCAGGAAGAACGCCATGCAGAGCTTGCCGAGGAACGGAGGAACAGAGAAATCTTGTCTAGCGCACCGTCAGAAATGACAGAGCCGAAAAATGAGCGATATGAGTACCATCTCGGCAGCACCGTCTATCTCGGCGCAAACGAGTATGAAATCCTGTCCTTTGATGATGAGCGTGTAATGCTCTATGATACGCAGTTTCCGCTTTTCAACAAGGAAATGACGAGAGCTGAATTCGACAGCAAGGTGCAGGAGAACCCGCTGAATGACCATTTGAAGGTCGCTAAAAAACAGCCCGAAGAAAAGGCGGTCGAGTATGACATCGGGATGGGCTATCTCGGCAACGGACTGACCGTTTGGAACCGTGCCGTGGAGGTCAATGGGGACTATCAGACCATCGCCCATATCTCCCCCGAAGGTGAGATCACCTTCTATGTGCAGGACTTGCCGCAGAGCGTTGTGGAGCGTATCAGACAGGCGGCAGAAAGAGAAAAGCCAAAGGATGCTGCTTTGCCGGAGTTCTATCAGGCGTATCTTAAAACCAAAGCAGACAATCCGAGTAGCCTTTTGCTCTATCAGGTGGGCGACTTCTTTGAAGCCTATGCTGATGACGCAGAGGTCGTCGGGACAGCCCTTGATTTGACGCAGACGACCCGTGCCGTCGATCACAACACCCGTGTCCCTATGGTGGGATTTCCGCAGCACCGCTTGGAAACCTACCTTACAATGCTGACCGACAGAGGGTACGATGTAGCGGTCAACGCTTTGGAGGATGGTAAACGCATTACCCGCACCGTGGTTTCCACCACGAAGGAAGCACCCATCGAGTCCAAACCCATCGGCAGGATCGACTATCTCGGCACGGACGGCAAGGTCGGTGAAAGCATCGAGTACACCAGCCCGTATAGCTTTGAGAAGGATATTAAGGAGGAAAATTACTATGGTGTGCCGATGAGCATTGTTCTGTATAAGGACAAGGACGGCAGCACCATCCCCCACGACTTTATTACACAGCTTGATCCGCCGCCTAAGAGCTTTGAGATCATTGACAGCCCCTATCTGACGGACACTGCACTGGATAAAGCGAAGCAAATCATTGATGATTTCTGCCGTGAGGAATACCAGCAAGAGGACGGTGCGGATTACACCGACCTTGCCAATGTGGGTGTTGCCTACACTACGACGGAGGACGACAAGCACGAAATACAGGCAAGGGTCAATCTTGTGGATTTTCGCATCGAAACCCTTGCAGATGGAAAAGTCGTCCGCAGTGAACAGTATGATTCGCTTGAAGAACTGACCGATAAGGGATTGCAAGCACTGTCCTTTGACGACCTTATTTATCTCTCCGAGGAAGAACTTGCACAGGTGGAAGCACCTCTTACCCCTGTTTGGGAGCATCCGAAGAAAAGCCGGGTGCAGACCTTTGATATTCATCCCGAAATCCCAATGGCAGACCGTCATACCTTTGACCTTGCTTCTCACGAGGTCGAGGAGGTCAACAAAAAGGAGCGTTTCCACCGCAACTATGCGGCGATCACCGTTCTGAAAAAATGTCAGGAAGAAAACCGCTTCGCCACACCGGACGAGCAGATCATTCTCTCTAAATATGTGGGCTGGGGCGGTATTCCTGAAGCCTTTGACGAACGGGCAGACTCTTGGCGAACCGAATACGGTATGCTTAAAAACATCCTGTCACCGGAGGAATACGCTTCCGCAAGAGAAAGCACTCTGACCGCTTTCTACACGCCGCCAACGGTTATCAATGCCGTGTATAAGGTGATGAAACAGCTTGGATTCCGTGAGGGCAACATCTTGGAACCGTCCTGCGGCATCGGGCATTTTATCGGTATGCTTCCCGAAGAAATGAAGGAAAGCAAGGTTTACGGTGTAGAACTGGACACAATTTCTGCCGGCATCGCACAGCAGTTATATCAAAAGACCTCTATCGCCGCACAAGGCTTTGAGGAAACCAACCTCCCCGACAGCTTCTTTGATGCCGTTGTGGGGAATGTCCCCTTCGGGGATTTCAAGGTTCCTGACAAGCGTTACGACAAGCACAAGTTCCTCGTCCACGACTACTTCTTCGCCAAATCCTTGGACAAGCTCCGTCCGGGCGGCGTAATGGCGCTCATTACGAGCAAAGGCACAATGGACAAGGAAAACTCCGCTGTCCGCAAGTATATTGCTCAGCGAGCTGACCTGCTTGGCGCTATCCGTTTGCCGAACAACACCTTTAAGGGAAATGCCGGGACGGAAGTCGTTTCGGACATTCTTATTCTGCAAAAGCGTGACCGCATTGTGGATATAGAGCCGGATTGGGTACAGCTCGGCACAGATGAAAACGGTATCCTGATGAACAGGTACTTTGTTGAGCATCCCGAAATGATACTCGGAGAGATGAAAATGGTGTCGGGGCGTTTCGGTCCCGAAGCCACCTGCGTCCCTTACGAGGGGGCAGACCTTGCCGAGCAACTCAGCGAAGCCGTTTCCAATATTCACGGTGAGCTGACCGCATATGAGGTGGAGGATGATCTTGCAGAGGAGGACAATTCCATTCCCGCAGATCCCACCGTTCGCAACTTCTCCTATACGGTGCTGGACGATAAAATCTACTTCCGCGAAAACAGCCGTATGGCTCCGGTGGAGGTATCCGCTACCGCAGAGAACCGCATAAAGGGTATGATCCGCATCCGTGATTCGGTCAGAAAGCTGATCGAATTGCAGACGGAGGACTACCCCGACTCGGAAATTAAAACGGAGCAGGAGCGATTAAACGCTCTTTATGATACCTTTTCCAAGCAGTACGGACTTATCAACAGCCGTGCCAACATCTCCGCCTTTTCGCAGGACAGCTCCTTTTCTCTGCTCTCGGCTCTTGAGGTCTTGGGCGATGAAGGGCAGCTTGAACGCAAGGCGGATATATTCTACAAGCGAACCATCAAGCCACACACCCCGGTCACTTCCGTAGATACCTCCAGCGAAGCACTTGCCGTTTCTATGGGCGAAAAAGCCCGTGTGGATATGGACTATATGTGCGAGCTGACCGGCAAGACCGAGGAAGAAATCTTTGCGGACTTGAAGGGCGTTATCTTTCTGAACCCGATGCCTGGGCTTCCACTTTCGGAGAAACCATTACGGCAGTAGAACTTACACCCGAAGGAACGGGATACCGAGCTAAAACACGCTTTGCCCGTTTCTACAATTTACCGGAGCTGATGGCGATGTTCAAGGAAATCGCAGACATCAAAACAGCGGATATGCTTGACCTGCCAGTGCCGAAAGCGGTCTTTCACAACATCTCGGTGAAGCCCTCTGAAATCCAAAGGGATATGGTTGCGGGGCTTGCGGAAAGAGCCGAAAGGGTGCGGAACGGTATGCAGATTATCAGGCGCTTCGTGATGTTGTCAACTATGTAAAAAACGGCGAGAAAACCGAGCAGGAATTATTCTGTGAGGGTATCAACTGCACTCCGGCGATTGCCCGTGAGCAGTTTGTCACTGTCAAGGAACAGTTCGATAAGACAGACGGCATCCAAGCCTATCACGGCTATCTTAGCTTTAAGGAAACCGACATCACACCGGAGCTTGCCCAGCATATCGGAATGGAGTTCGCAAATTCCGTTTGGGGCAAGAAATATCAGGTGTTGGTGACGACCCATCTGAATACAGAGCATAGTTTAAGCAGGATGCGACCGCATCTTGTATCAGAGTGGTCAGAAAAGAACTTACCGTTGACTCCTGATACCGTGACCTTTGGGTCTAATAAAATTGTGTGGTGGAAAGGGGCTTGCGGTCACGAATGGCAGACAAGCATTAAAGCTCGCTCCGCAGGCGAGCAATGTCCAATATGTTCGGGAGCGAGGGTGCTTCGAGGTTATAACGACTTTGAGAGTAAGTTCCCTGAGCTTGCGAAGGAATGGTCGCCCAAGAATGAGCCGCTAAGACCGTCGATGATTACAGCGGCTACGCACAGGAAGGTAATATGGCAGTGCAAGCTCGGACACGAATGGACGGCGTCCGTGAAAAGCCGGACAGTGAACGGTACAGGTTGTCCCTACTGCTCACACAACTTTGTACTACCGGGCTTCAACGACTTGGCAAGCCGTTTCCCTGAAATCGCTGCGGAGTGGTCAGAGCGCAACCTTCCGCTGACGCCGGATCAGGTTACGGCTTTCAAGAATATTAAAGTTTGGTGGAAATGTCGCTTGGGTCACGAATGGAACACATTGATTTCAACCCGTGCAGGAGGAAGTCAGTGTCCCTATTGTAGTGGGATAAAGCTACTCAAAGGCTTTAATGACTTAAAAACAAAGTACCCTTCCCTTGCCATAGAGTGGTCGGATAAAAACCTGCCGTTGACTCCCGATGCGGTCAATGAGAAGTCAACAAAGAATGTTTGGTGGAAATGCCGTACCTGCGGCTATGAATGGAAAGCCGTCGTCAAAGCACGGGTCAAAGGTGGTATGTGTCCTGTTTGTGCTGAGAGAGCCGTTCTGCAAGGCTATAATGATCTTGGAACAACTGATCCTCACTTGCTCTCAGAATGGGACTATGAAAAGAACTCCAAGTGGACACCGAGCAATGTATCGAGAAACTCAATGAAGGTTGTTTGGTGGAAATGCGGAGCAGGACACTCTTACCGTGCCAAAATCGCAGATAGAACTATTGAGCAAAAGGGTTGCCCTCAATGTGAAGCTGAGTTTCAACAGGCTCTCCCGCAGATGCTGATAATGATGTATGGAGCGCAGAACGGCATTACGGTCAAAAGCAATAGCGACTCGGAGCTTGGAATGCGACTTGTTGCATACCTCCCTGAATTACATTGTGCGGTCGATATTGCCGGAGCAACCGTGACAGAGAAAAGAGAGCAAAGCGTGAAGGCTCACATTTGTCAAAGTAACCGGCTGGGGTACTACCTTATTAAAAGGACTACGGATACTTCGCAAATGGCAGCGGAAATCAAAACGCTGTTTATCCGCAATCATATTTACCTCCATACGGATTCCGAGAAAGATGTTCAAGTGCTTCGAGAGAGATTTTTAGAATGGAAAAACCGAAATGCTTGTAAACTGAACGGAAAATATTGAGTTTCGTTAAGCCGTGTGTTATACTGTTTTAATGGTTAGTTTCAGTATAGCACACGGCTCGTTTTCAAAAAAATGAAGCCACCTTACGCCAGCTTACTCCACGGCTTACGCCATTAGATTTTCCGCTATCTGAATTAGGCGTAACTGAGCTTACCCCAGCTTCAAACGAGTAGATGCCGGTCGGGACTTATAGACGCTAAGCGGAGCTTATCTAAGGCTGGTCACGAAAATCCCCACGATGAAGCCTGTTGATTGAAATTTGACGTACAGCCGCTATAAAATGGCGTAAAAGTGCGAATTTCTGACACCATTACACCACTACTACACCAACTTTTCCTATTTTATATAAAGGAGCCTTACAAATAGTGGTGTAAAAACGCCCTGCAAATAGTCCTAAGCCCCCAAGCCTGACCCGCTTGGGGGCTTTTTGTATACGGTGAACTTGACTGTTTGGCAAAAAACCTCTACAATAAAATTAGGTGATAGGATGATTTTAGAGTTTCAGCGCTATGGGCGAAATAAAGAAACCACGGTTGACAGCAGTTATATCAGCGGTGGAGAGTACCGCCGCAAATTTGATAGTATTATAGACAACGCAGCCGTCAGCCGCATCCTGTACAGCAAAGCCAAAGAAATGCTGCTGCACCGCAGCGGCACGTTGTTTGAAGATATGTACTGGTTCGATGGTGCAAGCGGTGTTGTCCTTGCCAGCGTCTTAGACGAGACAGCCGAAGAACAAATCGGCTACACAACGGCTGTTGCCCGCGCCATTGATGGCGTTGTAAACCTGATTGCAATGCACACGCATCCGAACAGTATGCCGCCGAGCATTGCAGATTTCAATTCGGCCTTCCGGCATAAATACGCTGTGAGTATCGTAATTTGTCACGATGGTTCGGTCTATATTTACGCATCCGCACAGGAAGTCCCAGAATATTTGTACAAATTGTATGTAGAAAATTTTCTCCGAATCGGGTATACTGATAAAGAGGCACAGTTAGCTGCCTTAGATAAAATTAAGCAATCCTACGACATTGATTACTGTGAGGTGAGATGATATGAAAGAGTATTATGAAGATGACCGCTGCATTATCCCCGAAGAAATCAAGAAAATGAGCAACGAGGAACTCCAGAAGAAGATTGCGCAATTTGAGCAGGCCGGAAAGACGCATAAGGCCGCGCAAGTACCGTATCGTCCGACCCGTGTAACACTACCGTATCATTTGGCATAATACAATACGAATGGCTACCCTTTCGTGGGGTAGCCACTTTTATTTGAAATAGAAATTTTTCTTTAGGCGTATAGCGCCATCATCACAGATTACAAAGAGGTCTTGTTCCAAATGTGCAAGGTCAGCTGGCTTGATGATGGGGTGCGGTTTCTGGTAGGGGTCTGTTGCCAACAAAGAGCGCTTCTCACCAATCATTTTGGAGAAATACTCCTGTGTTTCGGTGTCCTTGCAGCCCAGTATGACCGTAAATTTGAAGTTGCCGAGCATTGCTTTCCGTTCATCTTTACCGTAAATCATATCGACATCCGATACCGACTGGGTCAGGACAAGGATTCTAATTCTGCGTTTCCGCAGCTTGCGCAGACTTTCAACAATTTGCAGTTTGCCGAATGAAGCAAACTCATCAAGACAAAACAGAATCGTTTGCTTGTTTTCTGGCGGTCTGGATGAAAAATATTCCATCGACTGCGCCGTGATAATACGTAGTAGGTCGCCGTAAATTTTGAGCTTTTCATCGGGGATATAGATGTAAATACTGCTTGTTTCCAGTGCGGCCGGGCTGATTGACTGCTCGTAGCTGGCCGATTTTCTAAGTGCATTTTTAATTTTTTCGTTTGTGGCAAACAGTTTCAAGGCATCGTCTGCCGCCTGTTTGCAACCTGCTGTATTCTGCTCACTTGCCCCCGCAAATGAACTAATGAACATATTGGCAATCGGGTTCTGCTGCTTTGCAATATCGTTCAACAGACTGCGCCAATCATGGCCGAGGAAGAACTCGCAGATTTCCACAAAGCCCCAGCCCATACCGTAGTAGCAGATAAGCGCTGCCGTTATCATTTTGCGACCATGGATGAGTTCGATAACGATGAGGACAACTTCGATTCGGACGACCTTGATTCTGATGATTTTAGTTCAGACGACTTTGGTTCGGATGATTTTGGCAGTGACGACTTCTGACAGTAAGTGCCACAGATAAAGTGCAGCACACGACAGAAAGGACTTTACCATGAAAAAGACTATTTGGAAAAGAATTCTTTGCGCAGTGCTCGTTATGTTGACCGCCTGCGTCCTGTGCACCGGCGCATTCGCTGCCAAGTATACCTGTATCAAGAGTGGCTGCACCAGAGAGGCGGCTAAGGGCTCTGCCTATTGCTGGGTACATAAACCTACTAAGAGCAATTCCAGCGTTTTTGGAAGCGGCTCCAGACCGTCCGGCAGCTCCAGCACAAAACATAAATACACCTGCATCAAGGACGGCTGCACGAGAGAAGCGGATAAGGACTCAGCTTACTGCTGGGTACATCGCCCTTCCAAATCTTCCACCAAGAGCAGCGCTTCTTACAGCTCCAAATCTTCGTACAGCAGCTCTTACTCAAGCAGTAAAAAATCCTACAAGACGTATGATTCCTATGACGATGGCTACGATGCCATCTATGATGATGACGACTACGATGAGGATCGCTACGACAGCGACCCGGACTACGCAGCAGGCGTAGATGACGCTATGGACGAGTTGGATTGGTAACACAACAGTTTATGCAAATGGCAGGAGGTTCCCTATGAAAGCATTTATCACGATCACCGGATTGAAGTTCCATTTTGGCAGCAAGCCTTTTGCGGTTGGGCAAAAGGTAAAGCTGGTCAAAGAGCCTGACAATGAATATGACAGCGAAGCAATCAAGGCAGAGTTGCCGGGGCTTGGTTGCGCGGGTTATGTGGCAAACAGCCCGCACACGGTTTTGGGCGACTGCATCAGCGCCGGGCGGTTGTATGACAAAATCGGAGACAGCGCCACGGCCAAAGTTGTCTATGTACTGGACAATGCGGTGGTCTGTAAGGTGAAGATTGCAGAGAAAGAAAAGATGTGCGGTCAATGCAGCGAATAACAGCTTTATACGAGTTTGTTGCCCGATTTCGGCGTTGGGTATCAAATGACCCATATAAGTGTTGCAGAGGTTGCTGCGTGACATGTCCATATTATAAAGATTGTGAGGCTGATGCACAAAAAAGATAAAACTTCAAGATTACGATCCCAGAACAGAAAACAGGGCAAGCTAAAACGAAAAGAGGTTTATTATAACTTATTCGCGTAAAGACGTTGATAAAACAAAGCAGAACGCCAAGAAATTCGTTCGCTACCAAGAGGGTGCTGAAAAGTACAGCATGGGTTTGACAAAATTCACAGCGCTCGCTAAAGAAGCTAAGGCTGTTTACAAAATTGACAAGGTAACCTTGGTCAACTGTGAGATTTTTGAACGGTATTTGGAATCGTTCTGTATTACGTAAAATTCTCACTTCACAGCCTCTCTGATATTAACAAACAAAACTCCCCCAAGTGTGCATACGCTATGCGTAGAGGCCTGGGGGAGATGTTGTTATAGTAGCAAATTTATAGGTTTCTTGTCAAGAACTGAACGTTATACTCCAACGCAAGAGTAAAAACAACAGACTCATTGAAAAGTTTGCAGATAAATCTAGCAACATTTCAATGAGACGGGCGAGAAGGGACACCACCATATCGGAAGAGGAAACGATGCGTGGACTGGTTATGAAGCTGTTGTCCTCTCCAACGTAATCATTGCAGATTGCTTTTACGCTGCGCGTAGAGGCCTTAGGGGAAATGTTGTTCCCGGATACAGAATTTTTGCACACGCGTGTGCAAAATCTTAGTTGGCTATACTTGCATTCTTCGCTGCGGGTTGCAGATGAAAACGCTCTCATTTGGTATACAGTGAGAAAATGCTATTACCCAAAAACCGAACTTTTTTATTTTTGGGTAATAGAGTATCTGTGATACAAATGAAAGGGTTAGCCACGGGGCTTCAGGGAAAGTCCTGTGGCTGGTTTCTTAATTTTCAGTTATTCTCAAACAGGCTGCTATCTGCAATTCGCTTCAATGCGGCTATCACTGTATCATATGGTACGTTTTCTTCCAATAGCTGCGTTGTCAGGCTATCATAGTCCTGCTTATATGCTTTTTCCTTTATGATTTTTTCAAGTAATTCTGGAACATTGGCTTCCGGCAATGCAGAGGGGCAAATGACCGATTGTGCGCGAACTGCTCATACCTCTTTTACCAATTCTCTAAAATTCTCATCCTGCGGCACAAGCGGCAGCAGCTTATAAATATCATAGAGGTGGCGAGAATGTTTTGCAACTTTTCCTTGCAAGTAATAATCGCAAACTGCAAAAACCTTGTCCGCCAGTGTTCGGTCAATTCCCTGCACTTTCATTTCAAACGAATTCTGCATATTTCAAAGCCTAAGACTAATGCAGGTATTCGGACGATTCCAATGCTTGATACGGTGAAAGATGCTTTCGAGATGCTGAAAGAAGAACAGGAAGAATCCGGTCAGTGTGATGTTGAAATCGACGGTATGACAGGCTTCATCTTCTGCAACCGCTTTGGTAATGTTCCGAATCCGCAATCTGTCAATCGCGCCATCAAAAGGATCATTGCAGATTATAATGCAACTGAGGAAGTCGCTGCAAAGAAGCAACACCGTGAAGCTGTTTTGCTACCTGATTTCTCGGCGCATCACTTGCGGCACACTTTTTGCACAAGGCTTTGCGAAAACGAAACAAACCTGAAAGTCATCCAATCGGTCATGGGGCACAAGGACATCCAAACGACTATGGATGTCTACGCTGAAGCGACTGAGCAGAAAAAGCAGGAATCTTTTGAAAGACTGGCTGCAAAACTGGACATTTTTTAATCGTTGAAGAAGCGCTCTGATGGGACGCTCAAAATGACAGCAAAATCATTGAATGACAGCAAATTGACAACAAACGAAGGGAAATAAAAGCGTAGTTTGAGGGATGTTTGATTAGCAAGCAAGTGATGTCGAAGCATCACGAAGCCTTGTAGGGCACATAGGATCAGAATCCCCACGATGAAGCCCATCGACTAAAAAGCATTGATTCTACGCCTTTTATAAACCTGGCTTGGCTGATTTGACACCACATTGACACCAAACTTGCAGAAAAGGCTTTACAAAAATAGCAGAGAGTTATCCTCTTACGGGGATGGCTCTCTGCTTTTTAGTCCAGTTGTGCATTTCTATACATAGTATGGAGAAAGTTCTATCTCCCTCTGTTAAATTCCCCCATAAATTGACGCAGGCGGCTTATCGGTGGTATAATTTACAATAATTATAAAGGCAACACCGCACAATTCCCGCCTTACGGCTTAAGCACCGCTCCGGCGGCTGCGGCACGGCATCTGCGTTGCCAAAATGCTCGATAATGTCGGGTTGCGGTACCCGCATCGTGCTTCGGGGGCAAAAGCCCCTCGCACTCTGCGACCGCTGCCCCTGCTTCGGTTCGCTGTTTCCGCCACTGGCGGCGCTCACCTTTGCAGCATCCAGTATTATCTGCGCTTTTGGCTTAGCATCTGCCGCACCTCGCTTGCCGTATCGGCACTTAGAATTATGCGGTATTGCCTAAATAGAATTGTGCCCTGCATAGGGCAGAACAGAGAGGTGAGGAACGATGGAGCGTGCGGATATTGCAATTATCGGCACCGGCCCGGCGGGCGTTTCGGCGGCCATTACGGCAAAGGTACGTGGCAAAACAGTGCTGCTGTTTGGCAGCCGGGAGCTGAGCAGCAAGCTGACCAAGGCCCATAAAATCCAGAACTACCCCGGTTTGCCGGATATTGATGGTGCCCAGCTGGCCCAGGCGTTCAAAAAGCACCTGGATGTGCTGGAAATCCCAATCACAGAGAAGCAGGTCACGGCGGTGTATGCCATGGGCGGCTATTTTGGCATCCAGACGCCGGATGCCATGTTGGAAGCATCCAGCGTGATCCTGGCGGGCGGTGTGGTGATGGGCAAACCGTTCCCGAAAGAGGATGAACTGCTAGGCCGCGGTGTGAGCTACTGTGCAACCTGCGATGCGCATTTTTACCCCGGAAAAACCGTTGCAGTCCTGGGATACAACGCAGAATCCTGCCGGGAAGCGAACTTTTTGGCAGAAACTGCGGGCAGGCTGCTGTATTTCCCTGTTGTGCCCCACGAGGTTGCTGTGAACGACCATGTGCAGGTCATTAATGAGCGTCCCATTGCCATTTTGGGCCAGACCCATGCCGAAGGCGTGCAGACGGAGCAGAATACCTATGCGGTGGATGGTGTGTTTGTATTGCGGGATGCTGTTGCACCAGACAAGTTGGTGCCGGGGCTTGCCGTGGAGGGGGCACATGTAAGGGTGGATGCCAACATGGCAACCAACCTGTCGGGCTGCTTTGCCTGCGGCGATCTGGCGGGGAAGCCGTACCAGTACATCAAGGCGGCGGGGCAGGGCAATGTTGCAGCCCTGTCGGCTGTGGAATGGCTGGCAAAACAAAAGAAGTAAGCGTGTGTTGTGCGGCACATGATTGCGGATTCGGTGGCCCGACAGCAGGCTTAAGGCGTTAAAAACGGCACTTTATCCTGTAGAGAACATAGGGGAAAAGTGGTACAATAATTTTTAGCGCTTTGAAGCTACTGACAGGGGCACCATATAAGGGGAGGAAAGCGATGAAGAAGAAAAAAAGAATCGCCCTTGCGCTTGCGGCGGCACTGATGATGGTGCTGCTGTTGGCTGCGTGCAGCGACAAAACCATCCGTTTGGGTGTGGCCGGCATCGGCGGCGTGTACCAGGTATTTGGTGAGGATTACGCCGCCCTGCAGGCCCAGAACGGCGGTCGGAAGTTGGAAGTGCGTGAAACCGCCGGTTCGGCGGCAAGCCTGCGGCTGTTGTCCAGCGGGTACCTGCAGATGGCGGTGGTACAGGCGGATATGGCCCAGGATGCTTACAACCAAACCGGCGCTTTTGCGGAATCTGAGGTAGAAAATAACTTCAGCACCATGGCGGTACTGTATCAGGAAGAATGCCATATTGTTGTGCGGGCAGATTCCGGCATCAACACCGTGGAGAAGCTGCAAGGCAAGACCGTCAGCATTGGCGAGGAAGAATCCGGCACGGAGCAGAACGCCAAACAGATTCTGGCGGCTTATGGCCTGGACGAAAAGCTGGTCAAGGAGGTCAACCTGAACTACACCGATGCGGCCAAGCAGCTGCAAAGCGGTGAGATCGACGCGCTGTTCTGTACGTCCGGCGTAAAGACCGAGATGATTGAAGAACTGGCCAACAGCTGCGGCATTGCCTTGCTGCCGGTGGATGGCAGCGCAGCGGCCCGTCTGCTGGCCGCTTATCCGGCGTACAGCCAGGGCGTGATCCCGGCGGGCAGCTACAATGGCCAGGACCAGGATGTGCCGACCATTGGGGTCAAGGCCGTGCTGCTGGCAAGTGATGAACTTTCGGAAAACACCGTAAAAGCATTGACCAAGACGCTGTATGACGGGGTGGATACCCTGCAGGCAGAGCTTGGCCTCCCCTTGGAGCTGGGCCCCGCGGATAAAATTGGGGTGCCGGTCCACGCCGGTGCGGCGGCGTATTATCAGGAGAACGGCATGGCAGCAGGGGAGGACGCAGCATGATCATAGAGCTGGATATGTACCAGACCCTTGCCATTGCGGTCGTGGTACTGATGTTGGGAAAGTTTTTGCGTAAAAAATGCAGCCTGCTGGAAAAGTTCTGCATCCCTGCGCCCGTTGTGGGCGGCGTGCTGTTTGCTGTGTTCACCTGCGTGTGCTATGTGACCGGCATTGTGGAGTTTACATTTGATGATATCCTGAAAGAAGTCTGCATGGTATTCTTCTTTACCTCGGTCGGCTTCCAGGCAAACTTGAAGGTGCTCAAAAGCGGCGGCAAATCCATGCTGGTGTTTCTGAGCCTGGTTATTGCGCTGATTCTGGCCCAGAACTTTTTGGCGGTGGGGCTGTCCAACGTGATGCGGATCAGCCCGCTGGTGGGCCTTTGCACCGGTTCCATTTCGATGGTTGGCGGCCACGGCACAGCGGGCGCTTTTGGCCCTGTGCTGGAGGACTTTGGCATTTCCGGTGCAACCACGCTGTGCACCGCTGCGGCAACCTATGGCCTGATTGCAGGCAGCATGATCGGCGGACCCATTGGCCGCCGCCTGATTGAAAAACACAAGCTGCTGGATACCGTGGTGCAGGAGGACGACAGCCTGCTGGTGGAAGAAGAAATCAAGCACGAACGCCACGCCAGCATGTATCCTTCCGCGGTGTTCCAGCTGATCATCGCCATCGGCATTGGAACCGTTGTTTCCAAGCTGCTCTCGCTGACCGGCATGACCTTCCCAATTTATATCGGTGCCATGATTGCGGCCGCCTGTATGCGCAATATCGGCGAGTATACCGGGAAAATCACCATCTATATGGGCGAGATCAACGATATCGGCGGTATCAGCCTTTCGCTGTTTCTGGGTATCGCCATGATTACCCTGAAATTGTGGCAGCTGGCTGAACTGGCCCTGCCGCTGCTGATCCTGCTGGCTGGCCAGACGCTGCTGATGTTTGTGTTTACCAACTTTATTGTGTTCCGCGTGATGGGCCGTGATTATGACGCTGCGGTGATATCTTCCGGCGTGTGCGGCTTTGGCATGGGCGCAACCCCCAACGCCATGGCCAATATGCAGGCCCTGTGCGAAAAATATGCACCCTCAGTTAAGGCATACCTGCTGATCCCCCTGGTCGGCAGTTTGTTTGCGGATTTTATCAACAGCCTTGTTACCACATTTTTTATCAACTTTATTTGAACCACGCTGTGCAAAGCAGTGCACGGCATGAAAAAGCATCAAGAGATGACTTGGAGGAAACATCTGTATGTTTTGGAAATGGAGTAAGAAAAAGGAACAGGTTTATCATGTTGGCAATGAAGATGTTGCCGTACCGGAAGTACATACTGGCAAGGTAGCACATGAGCAGGCCGCTCAACAGGATACCGGGGAGAAAGAAAACATCCACTACGAAAACGTGGCCATCCCAGAGGTGCATATCCCCCACAAAAAGAAAAAATAAAACGCAAAACCGCCGCCAGGCTGCATGAACTGTTTTTCATGCCCGCCCGGCGGCGGTTTTTTGTGTATGAATAACCCTGATATTTTGAGCGGCACCCCGCGCCGCGGTCCACCAAAATTATTCTTTATTATTTATTCATTATTATTTATCAGTCAGGTGTTCTCTGCCAGCCATTGGTGCATGTGTTCCCGCATCAGGGCAAAGGCAGTGGCGGTTTCGGGATTGTGTGTCTTAAAGTCCATCAGCTTCCACAGCCAGCCCTGGTCTGCCACGATGCAGCGGCTTTCGGGGTAAACCAGTTCATAAACCAGAGAGGAATGCCCCACCGCGTGGTCCGCTGGGTGCTGCTTTATGCTGCGCAGTACGGCGTGGTGCTCATAAAAAGCCTGCTGCACGGCAGGGGTAACAGGGGAGGCCAGCAGTTCTGCGGTGGTTACATTATAAATATCCTCCAGTGGGGTTTCCACATTGACCCGCAGGATGTCAATTTTATCGGCATCGCGCAGGATGTTGCAGTACATTACGGTGCGCTTGTCCAGGCCGTCCGGCAGACGGTAGGCGCTGTGCCATTCCACGGCGGTACGCAGCATGGCATCCTCGGAATCATCGTCCAGGTAATCCCGGATATGCCCCTGCTCGAACAACACCTGCACCCCGGCGCGGGCGTGGTCAATGCTCTTGCTGTCATCAAAGGTGCCAAAACGGCGCAGCTGTTCAAAGCGGCCGACATCGTGCAGCATGCCGCATAGCCAGGCCAGATCCAGCGCAGTGCCCTCCAGCGCAATGCTGCGGCCAATCTGCTCACACAGGGCGGCCACACGGTAAGTGTGGTGGATTTTCAGGCTTACTTTGGGGTCCTGCGCATCATAGGGTCTGATATAGGCGGCAAAAGCATCCAGAACCTTTTGGCGGTCAACAGTCACGATATCCATCTCCTGATTGGTTTTGATTCTGCTGTGATTATAGCACAAATCCGTGGGCACAGCGCCGCAAACCGCAAAAAGCAGCAAAATCGTATACTGCGCACAAAAACATAATCCTCTTTGAGTGCAAATCTATACAAAAGTGCAGTTTTTCCTTGACAAAAAGGCCGTGCGGCTTTACTATTAAGATATTAACCAAACAGTTGCCCGGCCAGCGCAGGAAGGCACGGTGCGGGTGCCTGACGGAAAGGGAACATACGCTTATGAACAGCAAGGGTGAGGAGAACCGCAGCGTGCGGCTGACCCGCAAGCGCTTGTCCGATGCATTGATCACGCTGCTGATGCAAAAACCGGTGCGGGAAATCACCGTGCGGGAGCTGACCGAACTGGCTAACGTCAGCCGGGGAACTTTCTATTTCCATTATACCGATATTTATGACCTGATGGACCATGTGGAGCGGGAACAAATCCACACGCTGGAGCTTTTGATGGATGATATCCTGCCGCGGCTGGAAGAAGATTCCACCCCGGAAGCTTTGAGGGCGCTGTTCAGTTATCTGGACGAAAACGATGGTATTTGCAGTGTATTGCTGGGCACAAATGGGGATACTGCATTTGTGCACCGGCTGAAAGGCGTGATTGAAGAAAGTTGTCTTGGCTACCTGCGCCCGCGGGAGAAAGAAACCCAGCTGCAGCGCTATATGGTGGCATTTGCCGTTCAGGGGTGCTTTGGCAATATTGACCTGTGGCTGCAAAACGGTAAGCCTGAAACGGTAGATGAAATGGCAGATATCACATGGCAGGCTGTGCGCGCTGTGCGTGCGGCGGCTGCGCCGTGATAAATTAAGGCATAAATCCGGCTTTGCTGCGCCCTGCGTAGCGGGCCATGAGCAGAAGGAGATTTTCATATGGGACTGTTTGATATGTTCAAAAAGAAGGATGCCGCACCGTCCTTCCCGGTTGTGCTGGCAGCGGATGCAGCTGGTGCTTTTGTCAAGATGGAAGATATCCCGGACGAGGTGTTTGCACAGGGCATTCTGGGCCAGGGCTGCGGTATTGACCCTTCGGAGGGCAAGGTGTACGCCCCCTGTGACGGCGAGATCACCCAGGCACCGGATACCCTGCATGCCTTTGGCATTACCACCCCCGGCGGCGTGGAAGTGCTGATCCATGTAGGCGTAGATACCGTGGAAATGAAAGGCGACGGCTTTGAATCCAAGGTCAAGCTGGGCAGCAAGGTCACCAAGGGCCAGCTGCTGCTGACGATGGACCTGGATAAGATCAAGGCAGCGGGCCACCCGGCGGTGGTTATCACCGTTGTTACCAACACCGATGATTTTGCCAGCGTGGATGTGGTTGCTTCCGGCAATGTCAACCCCGGCGATGACATGATGAAGGTGAACAAGTAATCCGGCAGATTTGAGAAATACAGGCGGCACAGGCTTTGGGCTTGTGCCGCTTTTGGGCTTTTGGGCTTTTGGGCTTTTTGATGCGCGGCTCTTCCCATTGGGGCAAAACTATGGTAAGATACAGATAGATACACCGCCGACAACCCGGCGGAACAGGAAGGAACGATAACATGAGCGCAATTCTTGCAGTATGTGGTACGGCGTTCTGTGCCATGGTCAGCGATGGCCGCATGGTGGAAGAACCAATCACAGACGGCAAAATCAAGGTGCTGACGGATGCACTGCCCAAAGTGCGCAAGCTGAACCGCAACGTGCTGGTCGGCTTTGCAGGGGATGCTGTGGCAGCAGCCCAGATCATCAATAAATTGGATGAATACGATGTGCAGTATATGACGCTGGAAAAGGCGGTCAAGGTATTGCAGCAGGCGGCCCAGCAAACACCCTGTGCCCCAGTTGGGGTGCGGCTGCTGGTGGGCGGCCGCGGCCGCAAGGGAAATTTCCAGCTGGTGATGCTGGCCAGCACGGAGGATTATGCCCCGCAGACCCAGCCAGCCAGGGACGGTGCCTATCTGATCGAAGGCGCTTGTTCCCATACTGAGGTTGCCCCATATCTGGAGCAGTACGTCAAGCCCGAAGCCGCCAGATGGCATACGCTGGACGATATTGCCAAAACACTGGATGGCTGCATTGCCAAATTGGCCGAAGTGGATCAGACGGTGAATACCAAATATTTTCGCGAACTTGTAATGTGATAAATGGGATTGCCACTGCAGACGACCCTGCTCCCTTCAAGGATACAATAAACAGGAGAAATCAAGCCATGAAAATTGCACTGATCAATGAAAACAGCCAGGCCGCCAAGAACGCCCTGATCGAAGCCACCCTGCGCAAGATTGTGGAGCCGATGGGCCATGAGGTTGTCAACTATGGTATGTACGCAGCCGATGATGCTGCCCAACTGACCTATGTGCAGAACGGCATTCTGGCAGCGGTGCTGCTGAATTCCGGCGCAGCGGATTATGTTATCACCGGCTGCGGCACCGGCGAGGGTGCCATGCTGGCGCTGAACAGCTTTCCCGGCGTGATCTGCGGCCATGTGGAAGATCCCGTGGATGCCTATACCTTTGCTCATGTGAACGATGGCAATGCTGTTGCCCTGCCGTTTGCCAAAGGCTTTGGCTGGGGCGGCGAGCTGAACCTGGAATATGTGTTTGAAAAACTGTTCGGCTTTGGCCATGGTCAGGGCTACCCGAAGGAACGCGTTGTGCCCGAACAGCGCAACAAGAAGATCCTGGACGGCGTGCGTTCCGTGGCGTTCCGTGACCTGTGCGATATCCTGAAAGATCTGGATCACGATCTGGTCAAGGGCGCTTTTGCCGGGGAGCATTTTGCCGAGCATTTCTTTGCAGACTGCAAGGATGAAAAGATCGCTGCAACCGTAAAGGAACTGATGGCATAATCAACCAAAACAGCTTTTACTGGGGCTGTCTTTGCACGGGGAACCGTGCAGGGGCAGTCCCTTTTTAATTGCTGCATTCAAAAATGATGTGCAGCGGGCGTGTGCAGCGAGGTGAAAATACACAAAAAGGCGGTGAAAACTGGGCTGTGAAACCTGTAAAACCGGAAAATGTCCCGAATTTACAGCATGATTCACAAATAGATAACAAATTATTTGTGCATAACTGATATGATAGAGCCGTCAAGAAAGAAAACTTGACGGTGCTGCAATAGAGGGCGGCACCTGCACCGCAGCCGGGAAAGCTGCCGTGCCGAGAGGAGTATATCAGTTATGAAAAAATTTATGGAACGTATGGCTCAGATCGCATACAGCATTAACCTGGTCAATGGCTTTGACACGGAAGTTGAAGTTTTTGCCTGCGCTGAAAATTGCTGAGCTGGCCAAAGCAAGCCCCTGCATCCGATTGGGTGCGGGGGCTTTTTTGTGCGATGTTGCCCCCAAATTCCTGCGGCAGAAATTACCAGCCCGCTGACATTATTTTTTTATATAGAACACACAAAAAGGGTTGACTAACCCGCGGTGGAATGGTAAAGTTTAAATGGTTTCATAGTGCTTTTGCAGCAAAATATGGAACCATGATGATAAAAATCCAACACAAAAGGCAGGTGGTTAAGCATGGAGATTCCCGGTAGTCCTGTGAACCGATGTAAAACTGAATATAATGGCAACCGTTGTTTCGGTGCAGAGGTGCAGGCGGTGGCTCTATGCAGAGCCACTTGCTGTTTGTGTGCGCATTTTTAGCGCACGGCACGCTTGCTTCATTTTGAAAGATTTCACCCTCCTTGTGCGTCTGCGTTGAAACAACGGCTGCACAGGGAGGATTTTTTATGGCAAACAACACCATTGCTGTGCTGCGCCAGATGCTGGCCAGCCTTGACGATGCCAAAAAGTACCAGAGCCTGCGTGATGTCATGTCTACCATGAACGCGCCGGATCTTGCCGCCGTGTTTGAGGACCTGCCCGAAGAAAAAATGCCGGTGCTGTTCCGTCTGTGCCCTAAGGACCTGGCGGCCGATGTGTTTGCGGAGCTTAGCTCCGAAACGCAGGAAGCGCTGATCCGCGGCCTGACTGACCGCGAGCTGAAGAGCGTGGTGGAGGAGCTGTGCGTGGACGATGCCACCGACCTTGTGGAGGAAATGCCTGCCAGCGTGGTCAAGCGTATCCTGGCCCAGGCAGAGCCGGACACCCGCAAGATGATCAACGAACTGCTCAAATACCCGGAAGATTCCGCCGGCGGCGTTATGACGACCGAGTTCATGGAGCTTGCCCCCGATTGGACCGTGCGCGGCGCCATGGATGCCATCCGCCAGAACGGCATTGATAAGGAAACCATCAACAACTGTTACGTTACCCGCAAGGATCGTACCCTGGTTGGCGTGGTCAGCCTGCGTGCCCTGGTGCTGGAAAAGAACGAGCAGCGCCCGGTTGAAGAGCTGATGAACCCCAATGTGGTCAGCGTTGTAACCAGCACTGACCGTGAGGATGCCGCCCAGCTGATTGAAAAGTACGGCTACCTGGCTTTGCCGGTGGTGGATAAAGAGAACCGCCTGGTTGGTATCCTGACGGTTGATGACGCTATCAGTATTTTGCAGGATGAGGCCAGCGAAGACATCGCGAAGATGAACGCTATGACCCCCAGCGATAAGCCATATTTCAAGCAGTCCATGCTGGATGTTTACAAAAGCCGTATCCCCTGGCTGCTGTTCCTGATGCTCAGCGCAACCTTCTCCAGCCTGGTGATCCGCGGGTATGAAAGCGCGCTGGCCGCCGTTACTGTGCTGACCGCCTATATCCCTATGCTGACCGATGCGGGCGGCAACGCGGGCAGCCAGAGTACCTCCACCATCATCCGCAGCATGGCGGTGGGCGATATTGCCCCCCACGATCTGCCGCGTATTATCTGGCGTGAATGCCGCGTGGCCCTGATGTGCGGCGTGACGCTGGCCGTGTGCAACTTTTTCAAAATGCTGCTGCTGGACCGCATCGCGGCTCCGGTGGCGCTGGTCGTCTGCGTCACCCTGATCTTTACCGTGCTGCTTTCCCAGTTGATCGGCGTATTGCTGCCGGTGATTGCGGAAAAGTTCAAGATCGACCCGGCGGTCATGGCTTCGCCCCTGATCACTACCATCGTGGATACCACCACGCTGTTGATCTACTTCAACGTGGCCAAGATGGTGCTGCATATCTGATGCAGAGTTTTTGAACACAAAGTCGAACAACTGTTAATTGTACCATGCCGCAAGGCATGGTATAATTTTTTGTAGAACATAATTTGGAAAGAAACAATAGATGCCCACTGCACGGCCCGGCGGCTGCCGGTGCTGCATTATTATGCTACTATATAAAAGGAAGGAATATGCTTTATGAATATTCAGGGGTTTTATACCGGCAGGGAGTTTGACGCGGATACCTTTTTTGGCGCGCACCCCTATGAGGGCGGGACCCACTTTGCTGTGTGGGCACCGTCTGCACGGGATGTAAAGGTTATCACCAGCGGCCTGAGCGATGGCAGCTGGGCAGAATGGCAGATGCACCGCAGCTATTCCGGCTGCTGGGAGGCAGACGCTGCCGGGGTAACGCGCGGCACCTGCTACCAATACCGTGTGTGTGGCGCAGACGGCAGTGTGGTGGACCACTGCGACCCTTACGGTACGGCCATGACACTGCGCCCCGATGGCCGCAGCATTGTGTGGGGCGCACCCACCTGCCAGTGGACGGATTCCGCCTGGATGGCAAAGCGCAGCAAGAACTTTGATGCTCCGCTGAACATTTACGAAGCACAGGCAGGCAGCTGGCGCTGCAAGGAGGATGGCACCCCCTATACTTATTCTGAACTGGCCAAACAGTTGCCCGCCTACCTGAAAGAAAACGGCTACACCCACCTGGAGCTGATGCCGCTGAGCGAATACCCCTTTGACGGCAGCTGGGGCTACCAGACCACCGGCTTTTTTGCCCCCACCAGCCGTTACGGCACGCCGGACGAGCTGTGTACCCTGATCGATGCCTGCCACGCGGCGGACATTGGCGTGATCTTTGACTTTGTGCCGGTCCACTTCGCTGTGGATGAATACGGCCTGAAACACTTTGACGGCACCGCTTTGTACGAATACCCCGCCGCAGCGGTGGGGGAGAGCGAATGGGGCAGCTGCAATTTCATGCACTCCCGCGGCGAAATCCGCTGCTTTTTGCAGTCGGCCGCTGATTACTGGCTGCGCACCTTCCACGCAGACGGCCTGCGCATGGATGCCGTCAGCCGCCTGATCTACTGGCAGGGCGACCCCGCCCGCGGTGTGAACGGCTCTACCCTGGAATTCTTGAAGAATATGAACCAGGGGTTGCAGCAGCGCCACCCCACCGCCATGCTGATTGCCGAGGATTCCACCAACTTTGAAAAAGTGACCGCCCACGTGGAATACGGCGGCCTGGGCTTTGACTACAAGTGGGACCTTGGCTGGATGAACGATACGCTGGACTACTTCAAAAAAACACCGGAAGAACGCAAATCCAACCTGGGCAAGCTGACTTTCTCGATGATGTATTTCTGGCGGGAGCATTACATCCTGCCGTTCAGCCATGATGAAAATGTTCATGGCAAAGCGACCATCCTGCAAAAGATGTACGGCGAGTATGAGGATAAGTTCCCCCAGGGGCGTGCGCTCTATCTGTATATGGCAATTCACCCCGGCAAGATGCTGGACTTTATGGGCAACGAGTTTGGCCAGCTGCGGGAATACGATGAAAGCCGCGAGCAGGACTGGCTGCTGCTGGATTACCCCATCCACGAGGCCTTCGCCAACTACCGCCGCACCCTGAACGAACTGTACCGGAAATATGATGCGTTCTGGAGCGGAGAATACAACCCGGACCATTTCCTGTGGCTGGACTGCGACCACCCGGAACTGGATGCCTGCGCCATCCTGCGCAAAGGGCAGGAAGCCACCGTGTTTGCGGCGTTCAACTTTGGTGATACCGAGCTGAAAGACTATGAGCTGACCCTGCCCGGCAAGGGCAAGATCACCCCGCTGCTGAACAGCGATTGGGACTGCTTTGGCGGCAGGACCGCCCGCCCCAAAGCCCTGCGCAGCAAAACAACCACCGGCAGCGTAAAGCTGACACTTGCCCCCTACAGCGCCCAGCTGTACCGCTTTGAACCGGCAGTGGAAAAAGAAACAAAGTAAAACTGGGGTGTATCAGAAAAGTCGAAAATATCGTCTGTTTCTACAAACGCAGCCGGATTTTGCGTTAAAAAGCCTTGGAAACATCGGTGTACAAGGGGTACAAACAAGATAAAATAGAAATGAGGGGCGATAGAGCGGAAA